>JAEEGL016505334.1_pt1 | contig 12172 bp, 9 predicted proteins | sample 9134231 | NCBI WGS metagenome assembly JAEEGL01 (sample SAMN16246548, study PRJNA631951) | gut metagenome | biome: gut microbiome; feature: rumen; material: fiber-attached | host: Bos | place: Iran: Karaj | collected 2018-10
GTTTACTGACAAAGACATAGCCCTTAATAACTATGGGACAGGCGAACAGATAAAGGATATACCCATAGCGGTATAAAGGTATATATATGAAAATGATAGCTGCGGTGGACAATAACTGGGCCATCGGAAAAGATAATAAGCTGCTTATCAGCATTCCTGCGGATATGAAGTTCTTCCGTCAGGAGACCACAGGGCATGTGATAGTCATGGGCAGAAAGACACTGGAAAGCTTTCCCCAGGGACGTCCTCTTCCGAACAGGAGAAACATAGTGCTTTCTTCGAATCCTTCATATCAGGTGAAGGATGCGGAAGTGGTCCACAGCGTGGAAGAACTTAAAGAACTTCTTAAGGATGTGGACACGGATGAGGTGTTTGTCATCGGAGGCCAGAGCATATATACACTGCTGGAGCCCCTTTGCGACACGGCATATATCACAAAGATAGATTATTCATATGAGGCGGACGCTTTCTTCCCGAACCTGGATGAAAATCCTGCATGGACCCTTTATGAAGAAGGGGAGGAAGAGACCTGTTTCGACATCATATATCATTTCGACATATATAAGAGGAACTGAGATTTATGGACATTACCGGAAGAAAACTGTTTGTGAAAGCACTGCAGGAAGAGGGAGTGGACACATTATTTGCCTATCCCGGTGGAATGATCACCGACATAATGGATGAATTATACCGCACAGAAAGCATTCATACCGTCCTGGGACGGCACGAACAGGCAGTGGTGCATGAAGCAGAGGGCTATGCCAAAGCCACGGGAAGAGTGGGTGTGGCACTGGTCACCAGCGGCCCGGGAGCCACTAATACGGTCACAGCCATAGCGGATGCTCACTATGACAGCATACCTCTCGTTATTTTTACGGGACAGGTGCCTGAAGCACTTATGGGAAACGATGCTTTCCAGGAAGTGGACATTGTGGGCATGACCAGAAACATCACGAAATACAGCGTTACCATCAGAAACCGTAAGGAGATGGGACGCAGGATCAAGATGGCATTTCATATCGCACGGACCGGAAAGCCCGGACCCGTGCTCATTGACATCCCAAAAGACATACAAACACAGATCGGAGACGCCACATATCCCGAAGAAGTGCAGATCAGGGGATATAAGCCGAATGACACTGTCCATATAGGTCAGCTGAAAAAGGCTTATAAGATGCTGAAATCCGCGAAAAAACCGGTGATACTGGCAGGAGGCGGTGTGCGTATATCAAACGCCGAGGGTCTGCTGGAAAAATTTGCGGAGACCATGAAGATCCCGGTATGCACCACTATCATGGGAAAAGGTGTGATGCCTTCATCCCATCCCCTGTATATAGGAAACTGCGGTATGCATGGGAAATACAGTTCAAACATGGCTATCGGAAACTGCGATGTGCTTTTTTCCATAGGAACCAGGTTTAATGACAGGATCACGGGAGATCTGAACGAATTTGCGCCCAAGGCGAAGATCATCCATGTGGACGTGGACACCGCATCCATATCCAGAAATGTGGTGGTGGATGTGCCCATCGTATCGGATGCGGCTCTGGCTCTGGAGAAGCTCCTGGAATGGGCAGAGCCCATGAAGACGGATAACTGGATAAAGACCATAGCAGAGTGGGATAAAGAGAATCCGCTGGAGATGCGCCGCGACAGGGGCATGACTCCCCAGATGATAATGGAGACTCTGAACGACACATTTAAGAAAGGTATATTTGTGACGGATGTGGGCCAGCATCAGATGTGGGCCACACAGTATCGGAAGATAGATAAGGGCAGCATGCTCATCACATCGGGAGGCCTGGGTACCATGGGCTTTGGATTCCCTGCAGCTCTTGGCGCAGCCATCGGATCCGCCGGCAAGACCCCTGTGGTGTGTATCACGGGAGACGGCGGCATGCAGATGAACATGCAGGAGATGGCCACTGCCATCTGTGAGGAAACACCTTTTATCACAGTGATACTGAATAATCAGTACCTGGGAATGGTGCGTCAGTTTCAGCAGCTGTTCTACGGAAAGCGTTACGAGATCACCTGTCTGGCCAGGCATAAAGGATGCAAGGCAGACTGCAAAGGACCGAATCCGGAGTGCTACCCTTATGTGCCGGATTTCGTGAAATGGGCCGAAAGCTATAGTGCTTTCGGGTGCAGAGTAACGGATATAGAAGGCTTAAAGAAGGCATTAAAGGATGCAGTGAGATCCAAAGTGCCTGTGGTGATAGAGTGTATGATCCAGTCGGAAGAGATAGTGCTTCCCATGGTTAAGGGCGGAAACCCCATGACAGAGATGATCCTGAAATAAGGACTGCAGAGGATTTATATATGGGCATTTTAAAGAATCGTTACATAGCATTATATGTGGAAAATGAGGTGGGTGTGCTGGCCAAAGTGTCGGGGCTTTTCTCCGCCAAATCCTATAATCTCCAGTCTCTGACGGTGGGACGGACGGAGCATGAGGATATTTCCCGCATGACCATATCGGTGTCTGCCGATGATGTGACTTTCGAGCAGATTAAAAAGCAGTTAAACCGCATGGTGGAAGTCATAAAAGTGGTGGACCTCACAGAGATCCCCACCCATATGAAGGAGCTTCTTTTCGCAAAGATAAAAAGAATAGACGAGAGCCAGAAGGAAGAGGCTTTCCGCATAGCAGAGACCTTTTCCACTTCTTCTCCCCATGCAGTGCAGGTGATAGACATAGGCACGGATTCGGTGATGCTTCAAAGCACTCTCACTGAACGGAGAAATGACGATCTGGTACGGCTGTTAAGGGAAACCTATAAGCATATAGATGTGGTACGAGGGGGTTCTGTAGCAATGGAGGGAATAAGTACATCATGTCGATGAAGAAACGCTTTAGAACGATTACTGTCTGTGCAGCAGTGCTGATGGCGCTTGAGATGCCGCTTACGGCATTTGCCACAGGTTCGAATACGAATCTGGATCAGATACAGGCAGAGACAGACAAGACAAATCAGCAGATCACTGACACTCAGAATAAGAGGGACCAGGCGGCTGCGGAAGCAGATGCACTCCAGGGCGAAGCGGATGCTCTGGAAGCAAAACTGGGAGAGTACACAAACAGGCTCTCGGCCCTTAATGATAAGATAGACACAGCCAAGGCTGAGATAGATTCGGCAAATGCCGAGATAAACGCAGCACAGGACGAGCTGGAAGCAGCCCTTATAGAGCAGGAAGGGCAGTATGACAGCATGAAGGACAGGATACAGTATATATATGAGGTCAGCGCCGGACAGTCCATGATGGCGATGCTGCTTTCCTCCGGATCCTTCAGCGAATTCTTAAACAGGCTGAACTACGTGACAGGGGTCTTGGAAGCGGACCGTACACTGTTCGAAAAATATCAGACCACTGTGTCCACCATAGCTGAGCAAAAAGGCATCATAGAGGACAGAAAGCTGACATTAAGCGAATATCAGGAGAGCCTGAAGTCTTCGCAGGAAGAGCTGGATGCCCTGGTGGGAGCCACCGGTGCAGCAGCGGATGCAAAGAACAGTGAGGCAGCCATAGCAGCCATGTCCGTGGCTGAATACGAAGCGGAACTTAAGAAACTGGCCCAGAAGAAGGCCGGACTGGAAGCTCAGGCAGCTGAGGCTCAGGCAGCACTGGCTCAGCAGATTTCTGCAGGCGGCGGTGTCTATGAAGATACATCAGGGGCTGTATCCGCATCCGAATCGGATATTCTCCTTCTGGCAGCCACCATTCAGGCAGAGGCCGATAATCAGGGTTATGTGGGAAGACTGGCTGTAGGTTCCGTTATCATGAACCGAGTGAACAGTTCCAAGTTCCCGAACTCCATATACGGCGTTATCACTGCGCCGAAACAGTTTACATCATGGAGCTCAGGTATGGTGTCCATGATCCTGGCCAGAGGGCCGAACGAGGGATGCCTTCAGGTGGCAAGAGAAGTGGTGGCGGGAAAACGTAACGGTAACTGGCTGTTCTTCATGACACCATATTATGCCAATAAATTCGGTATTGTGGGGTATCAGGTGATCGGTGCCCATGCGTTCTTCCTGGAGTGGAGGACCAGCGGCTCCGGAGCTAACGGCAGCGCTACAGATACACCGGCATCAGCCACATATACCGTCACATTTAACGATAGCCTGGGTAATGCCATATCTTCATCCACTGTGGCTGCGGGACAGACAGTGACGGTACCTGCGGCGCCGTCCAGAGATGGATACACATTCGCCGGATGGCGCGGAGGAGTATCAAACGGACAGACCATAACAGTCAGTGCCACTGCTACATATACGGCAAACTACACGGCTGTGGCAGCACCCACGCCTACCGTGACTAAGTATACGGTGACCTTTGTGACAAGCACGGGACAGAGTATTTCTTCTACATCGGTGGATTCGGGAAAGACAGTTACGATCCCTGCCGCACCTACTATAACAGGTTACACATTTACCGGATGGTCCGGTGGAGTAAGCAGCGGAGATACAGTGACTGTGACCGGTAATGTGACATACACGGCAAACTACAACCAGGATGAGACACCTGCTGAAACACCTTCCACACCTTCTACAGACGAGAAGGAACCGGAACCTGCGGGGAATAGTAGTGAACAGGGAAATGCCGGTGAAAGCCAGGCAGAAGGACAATGATCTAGATCATATCCTTCATGACCTTGCAGCGATGGTCGAGAGTCTCGACCACAAAAGAGTTATCCTTTTGATTATCAAAACCATGATAGGTGCCGGGGATCTCACTTAGGGACACATCGGTGTCGGCAGATACGAGTTTAGAGGCCAGGGCTTTGCCCTGGTCTTTTAATGAGTCAAATTCTGCTACCTCGATATATGATTTTGGGAATCCGCTGAAGTCTTCGGCTTTCATGGGGATCAGAAAACGGCGTAGATCATCAGATGACAGAGGAGCCTTATAAAAAAGCTCCCACATATGCATGCTGGCTTCTTTATTCCATTCGGCGTATTCAAGGTTCATGGAATCATAGGGGGAAAGATCATCATCCGTGACGGGATAGATCAGCATCATTCCCTTTGGCATGGTAAGGCTCTTTTCTTTAATATAATGCACTGTATCGAATGCCAGGCATCCCCCGGCACTGTCGCCGAAGACGATGATCCTCGCAGGATCTATGTGAAGCGTGTCCGCATTCTCTAAAGCATATTTATACATATTTATACAATCCATAAGCATAACATCGGCAGGATGCTTTGGCACCAGTCGATATTCCGGCAGGATCACATTGCAGGAAAGATGCTTTGCATAAAAGCATCCGTTATTTAACATCATGACATCCAGAGGGCAGATGAACCCGCCACCATGAAAATAGAAGATAGTGGGCCTTTTGAGATCGGCGTTTCCAGAAGGAGAAATGACATAATAATAAACGGAAGCGTCATCGGATTCAAAACTGCGTTTCGAAAGAGTGACACCTTCCGGAGCCTCAAATGCCGCCACGGCATCCATGGATATCCGGATATTCTTTTCTACCATTTCCTTATAGGGCGAAGCTGTGAAATCATGCTGCCACACATTGAACATGGGCACGAAATTCAGCCTCTTATCATAATCATAGACTATACGCATAAAGGTGATCCTCCTTCTTTCATGATGCATCATAGCACAGTACGATCTTAAAAAAAGCGGATGTTTAGAATTCTTAAAATATGTTTGAAAATCATATATAAGGATCGCAGGTCTGTTTTATACAATATGGTTACAAGATGTTAGTGGGGTAATGCTAACATAAGAAGGAGGTTAACAATGAAAAAGAAACTAATAAGTGCAATACTTATCACCGCACTTGCAGCCACTTCCATAGTGGGATGCGGCGGCGCATCAGGATCTGCAGGATCATCCGACTCTGCAGGGGGAAGCGATGCATCGGCATCAGGTACGGAAGCCACAGCTGATTCAGGAGATGTGGTAACCCTCACATACTGGGGCTGGGATTCAAACTATGCATGGCCCATGTTCGAAAAGTATGAGGAGACACATCCCAATGTACACTTCGAAGCTACAGCAGTGGAGTGGGGCGACATGCTCACAAAGACACAGCAGGCTCTGGCATCAGGATCCGAACTTCCCACCATCATCCCCATGGATGTGGCGCTGATCGAGAACTGGAAGGATATGGATATACTGGAAGACCTGACAGACTACGGCCTTGACACCAGCGAATATGTGGATTCGGCAGTGGAGAAATGTACCACTAAAGACGGAAAAGTCATCGGTATGTTCACAAGCGTATGCCCCTCGGGTATCGCATATAAGAGAGACCTGGCAAAGGAAGTGTTCGGAACAGATGATCCGGAAGAGCTTCAGAAGATGTTCACTAGCTATGATGACTATGTAAAGAACGGAGCTAAGGCTAAGGAAGCCGGAAAGTTCATGTTCCATTCAGGTCAGGCAGTGGCTGAGTGGTTCTACTTTGCAAGTGATGTGGAAACACAGACAGGCAGCACACTTAACTATACAAAGAAGATGACAGACGTGCTCTCAAAGGTTATCGCTATGAGAGATGCAGGAGTTCTTGATACATACCAGAACGGTACTGCAGAAGGCAACGCTACATATGCAGATGATGAGCATATCTTCTATCCCTGCCCCGACTGGGCCATCACATACTACATCGAGACAAACGATCCTGACGGCAAGGGTAACTGGGGACTGATCAAAGCTCCTGTAAGCTACAGCCATGGCGGTTCCGCACTCGGTATCACCACATCTGCTACAGATGAGCAGAAGCAGGCAGCATATGATTTCATTCACTGGGCTATAGCTGAGCAGGAAGGTGCTGAGGCAGGACGTGATCTGGCAGGATTCATCACCACATATAAGAAGCTGACCACAGATGCAAACTTCACCAGAAGAGCTGATGAGGACTGGTTCGCAGGACAGGATATCAGCACACTTCTCTACACAGAGATCGCTAACGAGATGGCAGTAGTGAAGTCTTCACCCTGGGAGAACAGCATGGTGAGTGTAAGAAACGACGTAGCACAGCAGCTGATGGATGACAAGAACATGACCCTGGAGGATGCTCTTCAGATCGGTCTTGAAGAATTACAGCAGTTAGTAACAGACGACAGTATCACAATCGAGTAACACAGAAAAAAACGGGGGATGAGGAGATATTCCTCATCCCCATTCTTTTTGGGAGATAAACAATGAAAAACACCAGACTAAGCAAATATGCGGGGTTTTGGCCCACGATATTTATAGCTCCCTTTTGCATATTTTTCTTCGTATTTAATCTGTATCCCATACTCTATTCCGTTTATATGAGTTTCCTGGATTGGAACGGATACAGTGAGAAAAAGTTTATTGGAATTGAAAACTACGTAAATATATTTACTAAAGATACAACCTTTTGGAGCTCGCTTTTTAACACAGTAAAGATAGGACTTCTGGGATTTCCCATATCCATCATACTGGGCCTCATCTTCGCATCTCTCCTAAGCAGAGTGGTCCGCGGACGGAGATTCCTTCAGACATCAAATTTCCTTCCCTATATCACCACCCCGGTGGCTATAGGAATGATGTTCACCTTCCTGTTTGAACAGCATATAGGTATGGTAAACCGCCTTATAACCGCGCTTGGAGGGGAAGCCGTAAACTTCATAGGAAGCAAATTCTGGGCCCCCATCGTTATTGCATTCATGATCATATGGAAAGACACCGGATACTTTATAGTCATGTATCTGGCAGGCATCACATCCATACCCGAGGATATATATGAAGCTGCAGAGATAGACGGAGCGTCAAAAGTACAGACATTCTTCCACATCACAGTACCGCTTCTTAAGAACGTGACTGTGTTCCTTGTGATCACCAGTATGATATATGCGTTCCAGCTCTTTGATGAGCCGAACCTGCTCTTTACAAACCAGAGCAGCAGCACTGTGGGAGGACCGGGACAAAGCTGCCTCACCATGGTATGGAATTTCTATAATCAGGCCTTCGGACCGAACCCCAGAATGGGATATGCTTCGGCATTGTCATGTATGCTTTTCCTGATAATTGTGGCAGTGTCCCTGGTGGGTATGAAGGTTATGAACAAGGAGGAGGACTGATAAGATGGCTAAGAATATCAGAAAAATAATAACAGCCATTATACTTGGCATCCTTACTGTTATATCCATATTCCCGTTTTGGCTCATGTTTTCCATGTCCACATATAAGAGTGAGATGATCTTTCAGAATAATCCGATCTTACCCTCCGATTATTTTCTGGAAAACCTGAAGACCATCTTTGCTTCGAACTTCGTGCAGTCATACGGAAACAGCCTGTTCGTATCCATTCTTTCAATGGTTATAGGCGTACTGGTTTGCTCCATGGTAGGTTATGGCATGTACGCCTATAAGTTCAGGTTCAAAAAGCAGCTGAACATTTTCATAATGATGACCATGATGGTGCCAAACCAGATAGGTATCATCGGATACATGATAGAAATGAGAAATCTGGGTGTGAATAACTCCCTTTGGCCGCTGATCTTCACATGGTTTGCAAACGGATTCGGAACATACTGGATGATATCATTTGTGAAGCAGGCAGTGCCTATGGAACTCATAGAGAGTGCCCGTATAGACGGCGCCAATGAGCTTCGAATCTTTGGATCCATAGTGGTTCCATGCATAAGACCCGGAATAGTGACGCTTTGCCTCCTTCTTTTCCTTTGGTCATGGAACAACTACATGCTGCCGCTGGTATTCATAAACAAACAGGATAATTATACCATCCCCATATTTGTAAAGAGCCTGGCCAGCGCTTTCAGGACAGACTACGGTGCACAGCTGGCTGGACTGACACTGGCCACCATACCGCTTCTTATCATCTTTATCATAGGTTCTAAGAGCCTGATAAAGGGACTGACAGCAGGTGCCGTAAAAGGCTGATCCGTCATAGCCTCCTAACCTTTCCGATAGAATACCATAGTGCTATACTATGGGCATATCGGAAAGGTTTGTTTTATTGTAAGGATATCAAATGAGTGTCAGGATTTTTATCGTCGAAGACGAACTGATGGCAATTGAATATTTAAAGACCCTTCTGAAAGAATGCGGTGAAGAATACCAGGTGGTGGGAGAAGCCATGAACGGAGCCAAGGCCGTGCCGGAGATAGAGAGGCTGTGCCCGGATGTGGTTTTTGCGGATATCTGCATGCCTGTGATGGACGGACTGGAGATGTCGGAAAAGATCATGGGAATGAAGACTCCTCCGGTGGTTTTCATATTAAGCTCATACCGGGATTTTGACTATGCTAAAAAAGGTCTTAAAGTGGGAGTGAAGGACTATATCTTAAAGAACGATCTATCCGCAGACCTTCTTAAGGACCTCCTTAATAATGCTAAAATAGATATCGAAAACGACAGCAAGAACAGACATATCATTCTGGAACATAATGTACGGGAGTTCTTAAGAAACAGCAGCACAGATTCTGACCCGGAAGAGAGTCTCATATACAGCGAAAAACCGCTGCAAAGATATGCTCTGATCCATGTTCTTTGTCCGGCACCTTTTTCACTCACTGAAGAAGTGGAAGAACAGAAATATCCTGTGGACTGCTATGAGATAAACAGGATGGAAACACCTGAGGGCATAAGCTGCGCGGCTTTTCTGGAAGCGGAGAAATCAAAGTTCGTGGCGCTCATTTTTATACAGCCGAGCTGCAGAAATGAAAGGATCGTGCTGGAAAGATATGCGTCTGAACTGCGTGAAAGAGTATCCCTGGTGAATCCTCATACCAGAGTGGTCATATCAAAGATAGTGACAGACTTTATAAAGATACCGGATCTTTATGCTTCTTCAAAGGAGATGCTGTACTATCTCTATGACAGGAACGAAAAGGATGTGTTCTGGGAAGAGGAACTGAGAAGCGCTGTGCCGAATATCGACGTGGGTTCCATAGTCACCAGGTTTCGAAACACCCTGGAAAAAGGAAAAATATCAGAAAACAGGGACAGCCTGAAGGAATGCATAAAGTCTCTTCGTGGAGTATCTTTTAAGACATATTTGTCTCTAATGGAAGCCCTTTACGGTACTGTTTATGAATATGCAAAAGAGAAAAAAATCGATCCGGACACAGTAAAGATACCGCGGTTTTTTAATGATGTATCGAACCTGGAACAGGTGATGTTTAAGGTGATAGACCGTCTGTCAGATCACATGAAGGAAAGGTCAGAGAATAACTATTCCCATTATGTGGTGTCAGCCATGGACTATATCCATAACAACTACATGCGGGATATATCCATAGCGGATATAGCGGAAGCCGTGAATCTGTCCGAGGGGCATCTTCGTCGTCTCTTTAAGCAGGAGACGGGGGAAAAGATCGTGAGCACCCTCATGAATTCCAGGATAGAGCACGCAAAGAAAATGATGGAAGAAGGAAACATGAATCTGGAGGAGATATGGAGAGCCACAGGTTTTTCCTCTGCCCAGTATTTCAGTTTCGCTTTTAAACAAAAAGAAGGAATGGCCCCCAGGGAATACTTAAAGAAAGCCCAGACAGGAAAAAAGGATGAATAGGCAGGAAAAAAGAAGAGCCGGCGGATTGCAGAGGAAGCTCAGGATCACGATCTTTACCACCGTGCTGATAACCATCACGCTCATCTTTTCCGTGGTGGCATATTATTATATGGGAATGTACAGGGAACGAAGGATGGCAGATATTTCCGAGCAGATGGACCTCATGTCCTCGGAGATCCTTTTCTTTCAGTCCCTTATGGATAATGTGTCGAAACAGGCCATCACCGATGTGGCTGTGAGAGATTCCCTTGATTCCAGGGACGAGACCACAGGTATATATCTATATAAAAAGAGAAGAGCAAATGAGTCTCTGGCTGCATATGCCCATGTGGTGGAGCCGGTGCATGAGCTCCTTATCTATTCTGCGGAAGGGGAAACATATTCCAGCCTGTATCGGGTTCGGAGCCCTTTTAAGCCCGAAGATAATCCATGGTATACAGAATATAAAGAGAAAAACCTTACATCCGGATTCACATCCATCCATAATTCTGCCGTTATCACCGGCGGCCAGGCGGAGGATGTGATAAGCTATGTGATGACTTTCTATAACGTGGAAAAACCCACGGAGATCGAAGGAGATCTCATCATAAACATAAAGCTTTCCTATCTGGAAAGCCTTCTATCCACAAGTAACGAGCTGGTATCTTCCGTGGTGCTCTATGACAGCAGCGGGCGCATAATATATGCATCAAATGAGGATATAGTTCCCTATGAAAAGATATCGGAGGCATCAAAAGACAGATCAGTGCTGGTTTCTTCTGATCTGAAGGATGGATGGGCGCTGGCCATGAAGATCTCTGACGAGACCATACAGTACGAGGTCAGGTCACTTCTCATAAGGATAGCACTGGCCTTTGCTCTGGCAGGAATACTGGCCTATATAATTCTGGCCAGATTTGTGTCCCGGATCGTAAAGCCCATCAATGTGCTGGCAGATTCGGTAAACGAGGTGGGCAAAGGAAACTTTGACGTGAATGTGGAGATCCACAGTCAGGACGAGATAGAGGATCTGGCCGATGGATTTAATAACATGGTCCGTGACATAAAAGATCTCATGGAAGAGTCTGTGGAAAATGAAAAGATAAAGCGGAAGATGACAGTGGATAAGCTGATGAACCAGATCAATCCGCACTTCATCTATAACACATTAAACTCTATCGTATATATGGCTAAGCTGGACGGAAACGAAAGGATAGTATCCTTTACCAATACGTTTATCTCGCTGCGTCAGGGTACGCTTAAAATACAGGATTCAGCGTATATCACTGTGGGGGAAGAGATCGAGAATATCGAGAATTATCTCACTCTTCAAAAATTCAGATATGCGGATAAATTTGAATCGGAGATCATCTGTGAAGAAAGGGATCTGAAAGCACTTATCCCATGCGTCATGATGGAACCCATAGTGGAAAATGCCATATTCCACGGGATAGCGCCGAACGACGAGAAAGGTCACCTCACTGTGAAGATAGAGAGGGAGGAAGATCTGCTCTCCATCACAGTAGAAGATGATGGAATAGGAATGGATGAGGAAACCATAGAGAAGCTTCTTTCGGATACCACCTCTGAGCGGGGAGCCATCCATAAGATCGGTATTGCAAACGTTAGAAAAAGGATAAAGCAGATATACGGAGAAGAATTCGA
>JAEEGL016756147.1_pt1 | contig 12172 bp, 15 predicted proteins | sample 9134231 | NCBI WGS metagenome assembly JAEEGL01 (sample SAMN16246548, study PRJNA631951) | gut metagenome | biome: gut microbiome; feature: rumen; material: fiber-attached | host: Bos | place: Iran: Karaj | collected 2018-10
ATCTTCTTAAGAAAGGGAAGCAGATGTGACGGTACTCCATCCACATAAAGCGGCATCGAAAAAACCACCGCATCTGCATCTGAAATCTCGTCCAGAATGTCTTCATGATCCGCAATGGTTCTCAGTTTTTTCTTCATTTTTATCCCACGGACAAATACACTTGTAAAACCCATGATGAACCCGGAGGCACTCAGTTTTTTCTTAGGACTGCAGTCTATAAATACCGTTTTCATAAACTAATTCCCTCCATATCATCCGGATGATCCGAAAAATTCACCTCAAAGGCAGAATATCCCCAATTGATCGCGTTTCTTTGGACCATGAGTTTCCATGTTTCCTTTTCCCTGTCATTCACATCTCCGCTGACATAAACCTTGAGACTGTCATGTTTCCCGTAACGAAGCGTATGGTGCATCTGTTTCCCTCTGAAAGTACTCATAGGAGTTGACACTCCGATAGACCGGTCCAAAAGATTTTTTACCGCCGTGCTGTAACCACCGTAACAGTTCTTCGTTACTATCACCAGATCATCGGCCTGTCCGAGTATCCTGCACATCTCATGCAGGGAATCTTTCATTTCACATGTCGCAGGATTTTTGGTCCAGCACTTAAAGCAGCCCTGGCAGGGAGCATACCTGCCATCGGCATATACAACCCGGTCATATTTTTCTTTTATCGAATCACTGAGCGTAATGTCCCGATCATAAATCAATATTGTCATGATCTGTGTTCTAATCCCCTTTCCTGTCCGGGGCCGGATCTGTGGCCCGGTTCATTTCATAACAGCAAACGCCATATCATACATATCCCGTGCATCGACGGTATTTCTTATATAATTCGGATGATCGGGCTCGTATCTTACGTATTTTTCCACCTCTTCAATAAGCGCAAGATATGCAACGGCGCATGCATATCTGATCTCATTGTCTCTGTTAAGCTCAATCTTCTCTGCCGCTGTCCTGTTGTATATTTCGATCTCATGTTTCTTATCGGAAAGAGGAGCCTTCTGGCCCGGGCCCAGTGTAATAAAGTCAGCCACAGGGTCACCCCAGAATCCCCTTTCGGGATCGATCCAGATAAGCTTCCCGTTATCATAAAGAACATTACTGTCCCATAAGTCGAAATTGACCATCCTGCAGGGGGCTTTTCGCAAAATATCCTCATGTTTTTCGATGAGTATAAGGAATGTTTCCCCATCGGGAGTATCATATCCCAGTTCCCTGCAGTCCTTAATAAGACTTCCGGTCATGGCTTTTATCGCATCATACCAGGAAGGATGAAGGCCGGATTGTCTGTATCCGTACCTGTCGTTTTTGACAGTATGTATTTTTGTAAGCATACCGATCTTCTCTGCCTGAACCCTCGCGGCTTCTTCGGGTGTAAAATCACACTTCCACAAGGGCTCTCCCGGCATCATCTGCATGATAAAGCAGCTGCTCTTTATGATCTTGCCTGAAAAATCGGACGCATAAACTTCAGGGCAGAGGATATCGGTATTTTCCTTCATTTTACCGTACCAGTAGACCTCGGAATCCATCATGTTCTTCTCATAAGTCAGTACTCTCGCTCCTTTAGGAGGTGCGATCTTTAATACATAGTCATTCCCGTTATCGCAAGTCACCATGAAGGCCGCATTGAACTCACCGTCTCCGAGAGGTCTCGTTTTAATAACCTTACCGACTCCGTATTCCTCAAACAGACTTCTTATTTCTTCTTCGGTTGCTTCATATTTGGTCCTGCTCTTTATCATACCTGCCTCCTTTTGAATATGTATAGATTCAGTTATTATTCAGCTTCCTTAATGCGCGTTTCTCAATCTGGCGCATCCTGCCGGTAGTTAAGTTGTACTCAACTGCCAGGTCTTCATATGAATGCTTCTCTTCTCCATCAATCCCGTACAGTTTCTTTATAACGTCATGTTCCCGATCACTAAGGCAGTCATATTTATCATGAATATCCATAACGATGTCATCGTCTGCTTCTGCCCACACAGTATCCATAGTCGAGAGTTTTTCATATTCCTCGTAATCCTCTCTTATCTCATCCAGCATACATTCTTCATCTATCATTTCTTCAACTGCTTCTGCTGATTTGGCAGCTCTTGCGCAACTGACAAGCTTAGACATTACATTGAAATTAAGTTCCGCTCCCATACCATCATTTTCAAAGCGAACTGCTCTGTTAGAGGCCACTCCAAATCTGCCAGCTACACGGATCGCATCAATATTGGCGCCCATGAAGATGAATTCCCAGTGATGCTTTTCCTTTTTCTTCTCCACCATCTTCTTGACTTTATCATAAGTGTATTTCCTGCTGGCATTTTCCATACCATCTGTAGTGATTATGAACAGAGTTTTCTCCGGTCTGTCATCTCCTGCCTCCTTCTGAACCTTACCAATATGCTTTATGGCTCCGCCTACTGCATCAAGGAGTGCCGTGCAGCCTCTAACGTAATAATCCTTATCCGTTATCGGATTTACCTGATCAAGGTTTTTGCGATCGTGCAAGATCTCTGTCCGGTCATCAAAAAGAACCGTAGAGATTATAGCCTCGCCCTCTTCACTCTTCTGCTTTTTAAGCATTGAATTGTATCCGCCTATCGTATCAGATTCAAGTCCGCTCATAGATCCGCTTCTGTCAAGAATAAAAACGATTTCTGTTAATCCCTTCTTCATTATGTCCTACCTCTCTTTCCGCCTTTTCGGCTGTTTCGTTTATCCTGAGGTAAGTATAGGATATTTCAGATATCGTATGGTCGCATCCGAAGCGACAATTGATCATTCACCAAGAAGCGGTTGATCATGTTCAAACAAGGCAAGGTTTATCGTATAGGAATCATATACTCCATGTTCTATGAAATATTCTATTATTAGGTCGAATACACTGCTTGGTGACAGTGCATAACCTGCGCGTCCGAGCAGATCCTTGGTTTCATCAAGATTTAGTCTAAGCGCCAGAGCAAAAGCAACCGCAGTTATCTTCTTGGGCTGGTATGCAGTATTTCCGCGTATTTTCGAAAAAAGCTTCCTGTCTATATTGGCTCTTTTATAAACTTCCGTGTCCGTATATCCTTTTTCATCTATAATATGGAACAGGCTCTCCTGCCAGGTATCGGCCACATGCAGCACTTTTTCATTAAGGGATGATCCTGCATCTTCTTCTACGGCTTCTTCTTCACAGAATTCCTCATACAGATCTTCTTCTTCCCCGGTTGTTTCTAATGTAATATCATCCTCTGTACATAAAACGGATTCATCAAATCTGCTCGCAATCCTTCGGTCTTGAAAAAAGCGTCCCGACCGTTTCCCCGAGAAAAATGAATATGCTTTTTCACTACCGTACTCTTCCTTTATCTGTTCAGATGCATAATTTTCATCTATATAACTGTCGACATCCGAAAAGACCTTATCTGAAAGGACGAAAGACTCCTTGTCAAATACGACAAGAATGATCTCCATATCTGCCTTCAGCAGAAAATCGCTGAATTCAGATATAGCTATCCTTAAGGCCTCTGCCTTGGGAAATCCATAGATTCCGGTGGCTATAAGCGGGAAAGCAATGCTATCGCAGCCAAGTTTCTGTGCAAGATTTAGACTGTTCACGTAACAGTTCCGTAAATCTGCCAGTTCTCCATGTTTACCATCAACCCATGCCGGACCAACCGTATGTATGATATACTTTGCATTAAGCGCAAAGGCAGGCGTAACTGACGCCTGCCCCACATTCATTTTTCCAATCTTCTTTCGTTCTGCCAGGAGCGCTTCTTTACCTGCAGCCGCATAAACAGCACTATCCACACCCGCTGCATAACCAGGGTCCGGATTAGCCGTATTTACGATAGCATCCGCTGCAACTTTTGTAATATCATTTCGTATTATCTTAAATGCCATGAATCGTATTTCCTTTTATCATCTATATAAGCAACTAATCTAAAACTACTCTTTTCCTGTCATCAAAACATCTTTATGCTTTATTCCCAGTCATCCGGGTCTAATCCTGCATCCTCCAAAGCCTGGGCTCTTTCATCTTCGTCCATCATCTCTAACTCATCGATATCGAGTCCGGCTTCCTCAAGTTCCGTTTCGAGATCATCTTCTTCATCGGAAGATGTGTTTTCGTAAATCCCTACGCCATTGATCCGGTCATAGTAGTCATCCATATCCAGTCTTTCATTAAAATCAAGCACTCCATCATGATTTCTGTCAAACATCCTATCGTACGGTCCCATAATGATCCTCCTTTCATAAAAATACAGTTTTACCAGTTATCCCAATAATCCATTGCATCACTGCCATCCGGCATATTTCCGTCCCAGTCATCCAAGAATTCATCTTCATCCCAGTAATCATCGCAATCCGGCCATTCTTTGGTTGATTTCTTTGATGATTTCCTGGTATATGACTTCTTATAACTGCTCTTTCCGGAAGACTTCTTGTTGTTCTTCTTCGTATAATTGTTCTTATTATTTTTCTTGGTGGAATTCTTTTTGTAAGTGCTGGAGTACTTCGTAGTTGACTTCTTTGTACCAGCTTCGACCGGCGTACTAAAGCATAACGTAAAAGTCAGTAACATAACCAGCAAAACTATTACAGTTTTCTTCATATGAACACCTCCTTGCGGAAAAAGATCGATCAAGAGACTTCTTTTGCTTATATCATGAGTATAAAGCCAATAATCCTTACAATAAATGACTGCTTAAGCAAATTACGATGCTATATTTTGCTCTCAGGGAAAATATTAAGGCTAATGACTTCTTTAAGGAATGAATCCCTTTTTCCCGGTTTCAATGAATAGTACTGAAACATAAACAAATGCTCCATTATCTCCCGTGCACTTTTGCTGCCACAATTCCTGATTTCCTTAAGCTTCTTTCCTGCAGCAATATCCTCGACCAAAAGTCCGATATTAGTGTAACCGGCACGTTTAAGACAATGATAAGATCTGACACTTAGGTCAAGCGCTTCAATAGACGCTTCTTCCATAGATCTGTTCATATGCATCCTGAATCTAAAGCCACGACCTGATTTTTCAACTAATATCAGACCCTCAATATCATTCAGCAATTCCATCATCGACATCTTCTGATCCTGACTCATATCTAATCCCTCCATATACATCCTTTATGACCTCTTTTACGGCGTGGCAGTGCAATTCTGCAATATCACCGCCGCATTCCTTCTGGATCATATTGATAAGATACTTAAGATCCCGGACAGAATCAGATACAGCTACCATATGGATATGGTTTTCTTTACTGGTTGTAAATATCTGCCTAATAAATGCCGTTCTTGTAGAAACATATCTAAGTACAGAATTGAGTCTTCCCGGCTCTGTGATTATATCCACGAGCACCGTTGTCTCATCATCCCGGTAAATACATGTATTGTATCCCCGGATGACCCCGTCTTTTTCAAGCTTATCTACCCGCTTCTTAGCTGCTACCCTCGACATACCTATGGCATTACCAATATCCTGATAACTCATACGGGCATTACCTTTTAATAGTTCAAGGATTATTACATCTGTCCTGTCCACGATCCTTACTCCTAAAGTTTGATCAGCGTCGACTCTGATGATTTGATTATAGCGATGCATATTTGCCTTTGCAACATGGCCGGTTACGTTTCGTAACTGTCTGGTTTCCAATGTAAACTCTTGTCAACAGTCTTATTATTGTCTCCTAATGAAATCAAGAAAGAACTTGTAGAACTGACCCTAAAAGTATGAATTGGAACTTATAATAGAAATTTGGTATAATATAACAGTAGTCTTTTGGATCACGTACAACAATTATTGTTTGAGAAAAAAGGAGGCAATTCTTATGGGTGTAAATCGTTTTGTGCTTAACGGCATATCTTACCACGGACATGGGGCTATACAGGAAATCCCGGGGATCATTAATTCTAAGGGTTTTAAAAAAGCTTTTGTTGCATCAGATCCGGATCTGGTTAAGTTTGGAGTTACAGCAAAGGTAACAGATCTTCTTGAGAAGAACGGGATTGACTATTTTCTTTATTCCGATATCAAACCCAATCCGACCATCGAGAATGTTAAAAACGGTGTAGAAGCATACAAGTCCTCCGGTGCTGATTTTATGATCACGATAGGCGGTGGATCATCTATGGATACAGGAAAAGGCATCGGTATCATCGTAAACAATCCTGAATTTGCAGATGTGCGTTCTCTTGAAGGTGTTGCTCCCACAAAAAAGCGTACCGTATTTACCATAGCTGTTCCTACCACAGGCGGAACAGGCGCGGAGTCTACAATAAATTATGTTATCACCGATGTTGAGAAGAAGAGAAAATTTGTATGTGTGGACCCTAACGATATTCCAGATATTGCTGTTGTTGACCCGGATATGATGTCATCAATGCCCAAAGGTCTTACGGCTTCAACGGGAATGGATGCTCTTACTCATGCGATCGAGGGTTATACCACAGCTGCCGCATGGGAACTCTCCGACTGTCTGAATCTTGAAGCTATCCAGCTGATTGCGAAAAATCTTCGCAAGGCAGTTGATAACGATCCCGATGGACGTGAAGGAATGGCCCTTGCCCAATATGTGACAGCTATGGCATACTCTAATGTTGGTCTGGGAATAGCTCACTCCATGGCTCACACACTCGGAGCAGTTTATGATACCCCTCATGGTGTTGCATGTGCCATGATGCTCCCCATAGTTATGGAATTCAATGCTGAAGCTACCGGAGAAAAATATAAATATATCGCAGAAGCATTTGATGTTGACACTTCCGGCATGGATCAGGCTGCATATCGCAAGGCAGCTATCGACGCAGTGCGACAGCTTTCCGTAGATGTTGGAATACCCACTAAACTAGACAGACTTAAAGAAGACGATCTCGACTTCTTATGTGAATCCGCAGCGGCTGATGCATGCGCACCGGGAAATCCAAGACCTGCTGATCTTTCACAGTTTAGGGAAATGTTCAAAAAGCTTATGTGATCTGACAAGTTGCCTTAACAATACAGATATGCAAGAAGATAGAGTCCTGTCCAAATTACAGGGCTCTTTCTTTCGGCATATATTGTACGGCAATGCGGTTTTCAGGTTTTGCATCAACAAGGTACAGAACCAGCAAAAACAACATTTCCAACGGTTTCATTATTATATACATGACATCTGCCGCAGCTTTTGTTTTTATATGCCTGGCTACAGGATATCCGTGCTTATCGTAAAAGTTTCTTATTACCCTGTGCATCCTTGGATTTTTTTCTTCCAATATCTGTTCAAAGGCGTTTGCTATAAGAAGCTGCCTGTTGACTACTATCCTATGGCCGTGACGCTCTCCCATCCTTATTGGTTTTACCACCCTGTCATGACCACCTGCGGCTACTGTACACAGATAATGCTCATCATAATATACATTTGGAGGAGCCTCCATTTTTGACAGGTTCCACTGTGCCGTTTCTGTCCATGCCCTTATCACATGATCCGGATATTGTCCGAACAGTGACAATATCCCAAGGATAATCCCCAACAGAGGGATCATGGCAGCGATCGCTGCAACAGGCCAGGATAAGGAGCTGCACAACATATTATTAAGTCCGCCTATCAGACCTTCTCCTGCAAAATGCTCTTTATCATTCTCCTCGTTGATGTTCCATTCGTATATTTTCCTTATGATCAGTCTTGCCGCCATACTGATGCAGCAGAAAGGCAATACCATAAGAGGTGCTGTCTCTAACAGAGGAAAATTGTGCGAGACAAAAGCCATGCCTTCGAATTTCGTGATCTTGAAAATCTGGATCACAAACAGGATCAACTGTCCGGCTCCGATATACATTGCTCCCATACACAAGACCGTTATCAGAGGCGGTGTTTCTGACATTTTTCTTAAGAGAAGCATAATGTATCCTGTTACACCGATGACAAGAAGCAGGATGACGGTAGGAAGTGCTCCGGTCCAAACGGGTTGATGTATCTCACTGTTATGGAGTTGTTCGCTCCAGAGCGCTTTCCACTGGATCCCTGATACTTCAAGGATCAATCCATACAAAAATGAGAGTGCTGTTCCCAGAATGACTGTAACCAGATCCATTATCCCGAACAGTTTTGACTCATATGTACCGGGAAGAGATTTCTCAGGGACTTTTATCGTATATACAAGGCCGGCGATATTAAATATAAACAGAAAGGCAGGATATGCCAGCAGCATAAAGATCAAACTTGTATTAAGGATCCTTCCCGGCTCAAGCAGGCTTAACGTACAACCGGCAAGAAGGCTCAGCAAAGCAGGACCAAAAATTATTGTCAGCGTCAGTCTTTTTCTGTTTCTTAATAATTCCTGTAATTTCTCTCTCATTTCACTTCTATCTGACACATCTTCATTGCATCGAGAGCTGTATTGTGGCTGTCAGGCGTTACTCCGGCACAACATGAAGAATCTACGGAAATCGATACTTCCGGCAGGAAAGCCTTGATCAACAAAGCATTTGATATCACACATATATCCGTGCACAAACCGATAATTTCAATTTCTTCTATAGGATTCCTTTCGTTAAGGCTTTCAAGATACAAACCCAGCTCCTTAGACCCAAATGTAGGCTTGTCGATCACCAAAGCATCGGGAGCTACCGGAAGTTTTGATGATATCTCCCATCCTTTGCTCCCTTCTATACAGTGCTCTACAGGCAACTTCGTTCCTTCCTGAGTCTTAAGATAATCCGGTTTATGGGTGTCCCTGGTATAAATCACCATCCCATCAAACTTTTCTATCTTGTCCGCAACATTACAAACGATGGCTTCAGCTTCCTTCGTTCCAAGAGCTCCATCGATAAAATCATTCTGCATATCAACTACAACAAGTACCTTCATATCAATTCTCCCTTCTGATTTACACATAATATCTTATTATATTAACCACTTCAGACAGATAAGATCTTCCAAACAGGTTCAGATGATTCAACAGATGGTATAGATTATACAGATTTCGCCTGTCCGGATATCCGGGCTGTATCGGATATACAGACATATATTCTGAATAAAAATCATCCGGAAGACTTCCAAACAGCTCAGTCATTGCAATATCTGCTTCGGCATGCCCCACGTATGCCGCCGGATCTATGAGCCATGCTTTTCCATCCTTTCCCGTAATGAAATTACCTGACCACAGATCACCATGCAGCAAAGACGGTTTTTTCGGTTCTACAAGAATATCATCCAGCTTCTCAAGCAGCCGCATTATTGACTTTGCTTCGGCATTGTCAAAATATCTTTCTGCCATCCTAAACTGAGGTATGAGGCGGCATTCCCTGAAGAACTCTATCCATGTATCCTTTGGCGTATTCACCTGTTTAGATGCACCTATGTAATTATCTGAGGAAAAACCGTACTTTCCTCCGGGAACAAAGATTTCTGTATCTTTAAGATGCATGGATGCAAGTTCCCGGCCAAATATGGTAAAAAAATTTTTGGTCCTGCCAATGCGAGGGATCATCTCCATCATGAGAAACGATATTCTTTTCTCCCTGTCTACACCTTTGCATAGAAGATTTGGAGATCCTATCGTTTCCGTAGATGCAATAGCATTTAATCCTTTCTCTTCCGCATCAAAAAAACCGGCATTACTAACTGTGTTTGACTTAACAAATACGTTCAGCCCGTTACTCAGATTCAGACAGAAAGAATCATTGATATCACCACCATGAACGTATGATTTTTCCAAAATCCCCACATCGGAGCCAAAGCATCCTCTGAGCCCTGCTTCTATTGAATCATATGTGCATATTGACATCAGAAATTCCCGCCATTCCAGCCCCAGTCAGGTGTAGCTGAATACTTGATATACATATGATCCGGTGCTATGCCCAATACTTCGCCGTATATCTTTGTTATCTCCTCTGTCATCTTCTGGAATGCTGCCTTGTTCGGGCCGCCAAAAAGCCTGACTTCGATATAGGCGATAGGCTCACTGTTATCGCCTCTGAAATACAGGTGATAATCATCCTCAAAACCTGTCATCAGCCAGCTTTCGCTTTTCCCCGGTATCAATGATATAGCCTGACCAAGTCTTGTTTTAAGTTCTTTTTCCTGTTCCTCTGTGATCTTAACGCTTACCTTTGAATCAATGAATGGCATAGTGATCCCTCCTTCTAATCTGATACTGTAATTCTACCATACGTTATCCCCAATATCAGCATGTCTTTTCCTGCGTCTTAAGGATAGCGATGAATTTCTGAGTACGGTATGATACAATACATCCATGGACATGATAACTAAAGTATTCCCTATATTCTATACCTGCATATGCTTTCTGATGCTCTATTCTGTGATCCGCTGGATCGCGGTCTTCATCGCAGATAGAAAAGATATTAGGAGGCGCAAAAAATATGCATGGATATGTCTTGCTTGCATGGGTATTATGATCTTTGCTTTGCTTGCAGGCTTCATCATCACCTTTAAGCGTAACACGATGTAAGATAGATTAAAGCCGGTTTACCCTTCCAGCTTAATTCATTTAATTAGGTTGCCTAAAGCAGACAACGTCATTACGTTATGTCAAGACAGTGTTTTATTTCTCTGCTTATCAATATAGAGCTTCTCATCCGCACGTTTCATACAAGCATATACTGTATCATTACTGTCTGTCATTTCATCAAAACCTATGCTTGCCGACAATTCGTACGGTATACGATTTATATGTTTTTTCTCCGACAAAATAGTGTGGATCATCCCCGCTATCTCCTCAGGACTTTCATCCATGTCCGGAGTCCTGATAATTATCAAAAACTCATCCCCACCGTATCTGCCAAGAAAAACCGATGCATTTATTCTTTCACATGCCTGTCTGAGTGCTTCGGAGACTATGATAAGCGCGCGATCCCCTTCCGCATGGCCATATGTATCATTGATACTCTTAAATCGGTCAATATCTATCATCATGATGATAACCCTTGAATTTTCGCTGTAATAGATCTGCTCCATGTAACGGTTGATATGACCGCGGTTATTTAGCTGAGTAAGATCATCCACAGAGATCAAAGACCGAGTGTTCTGTATATAAAACCAAAGCCACATGACAGTACACCCAAAACAGAAGGTCGGTGCATTAAGGGCCACAACCTGGATCATACCAAATACCATTACCGCTATCGGGATGCTCCCTATAAGGAGATACCGTTTCCTTTCTTCCTTTGACTTCGAATTCTTTGCATTTTTTATGGATACAATTAAAGCTGCCCAGAGATAAAAGGACGGTATGGAGATCATGAAGATATAATATATATCATTAAGTTCGCCTCTTTCATTGATCCAGTAGAGAGGATCTGCCAGATAGGCAATAATTATGAACAGAGTGGAAATGACTACGGGAAGATAGATCAGATGTCTTTTTCTTATGTCATTACAAAAGGCCATCTTCTCGGAAACGGCTATGAACATGAACACTCCACATGCCATAAGAAGCATAAGGACATAATTTGTAAAATTAAACAGAACCGCAAATACGCGTATTTTTGTAAACTGACCGCTTAACATTGCTGCCCAGCAGGCATCGGAAATGAAATAGAAAATGAAAGCAAATATGGATCGGCTGAACCAGATATCCTTCTCCTGTTTTGTGTGATACATTCTGTTACTTATCAGGATTATAGACAGTATTACCACACAGACCAGGCTTGCTTCCGTATAAAATACAAAATAATCAAAGCCCATTTTATTTTCCCCGATCTTACTTAAATGTTGTCTTTGATATTATTATCGGTTTTTCCTATCATAACAGTTACTTATTTCAATTATATCATCTTTATATTTTTCAAGAAAATCAGTCACAATTCATTCTATTGGTATAATCCGAATGAGATTTCAGATATTCCGTAAATCCCGGTACAGTAAAATAATATGATTTTCCTCTGATTGATGAGAATTCCTTATTGTCCATTTCCCGGAAATATGATTCAACGATCCTTGCTATACCGTTGTATGCTACCCGGATATATATCTTATCTCCCTAACCCTGCGGATTAATATCTTTTAGAGCCTGCATAAGCTCTATATCCGACTGCTGCACCTTCATATTTGTTGTTACAGGCTCCTCTCCGGGCTTTGTGACCGTTATCTCAGTAACGCTTCCCTCCGTTATGCCTGATTTCATGACCATCCCTATGAAACCGGCGAACTTGGGATGGTTTGTTCTGAATGTGTTCAGTG
>JAEEGL016870265.1_pt1 | contig 12172 bp, 11 predicted proteins | sample 9134231 | NCBI WGS metagenome assembly JAEEGL01 (sample SAMN16246548, study PRJNA631951) | gut metagenome | biome: gut microbiome; feature: rumen; material: fiber-attached | host: Bos | place: Iran: Karaj | collected 2018-10
AGACAACCCTAATACCTCTTACACCAAATAATATCAAACCCCAACTCTTATAATAACACAATTCAAAGTTGAATAATATATTGCTTTTCTATAGAAGTTTAGTAAATCCGGCTGTCAGAGAATCATCGTAAAATGTATTATTTGAGCTGAGTATCTCATAGGATTTGGAATTCTCATCATACTTAACTATATCGATTCCACAATTTGGCTGAAGACCGCGTCCCCAGAATTCAGACATTTCAGATTCATTTCTGATATGCATGAGAAGCGCCTTATTAAGAGCCCCATGTCCGGAGATGAGAACCGTCGATTCAGAACTTATCTCTGTAGATCTTTCTATTATCTCCTGTAGAAATGTCCTGGCTCTTGCACAGAGCCCCGTCAGACTTTCGATATCCTCCTCCATCTCACTTAGCTCATCGTACTTATCAGGTTTATCCTTGAAGTACCTGAAGGGAACTGAAGGATCATACATCATTGAATCTGTACGCTGACCTTCCTGTCGGCCGAAACAGAGCTCACGCAACCTGTCATCCAGAATGATGCCGCTGCTTTCCTCGTTATCTGAATCAAAGGATTCCACATCAGGTCTCGATACCATAAGCGCCGTCTGATACGCTCTCTTAAGAGGGCTGGAATAAACCACATCAAACTTAACGCCCTTATCCCTGAGGCTAAGTCCCGTCTGCCTAGCCATCTCTCTTCCTACATCATCAAGCAATATATCAGTGGAGCCCTGAATCTTATGATCTCTGTTCCACTCTGTAGTTCCATGTCTAAGAATGTATATTATCAAATATTTATCCCCACTTAATTTATATTTTATACCTATGTCATATTATCATTTTTTAATGACATTATCCATATAAAACAAATGCATTCATCAGTACATTTCACTTGCATCAAAATGTACTGATGGTTATAATTAAAAGGCTTCTTAGTAAAAAATGTTATTAATATATATCATGAAAGTTGAGGAAACGATATGAAAGTTGCGATTATCATGGGATCCACCAGCGACCTTCCAAAGGTTGAGCCTGCTGTTGAGATTCTGAAGAATTACGGCGTAGAAGTTCAGGTGAGATGCCTTTCTGCACACAGAGCTCACGCTGCACTTGCGGAGTTTATTGATGAAGTTAATTCTAATGGAACAGATGTTATCATCACAGCTGCCGGTATGGCTGCTGCGCTTCCGGGAGTTGTTGCTTCCATGACAGTACTTCCTGTAATTGGCGTTCCACTTTCAGGTTCAGTACTTGATGGTACTGATGCACTCTACTCTATAGTTCAGATGCCACCTGGAATTCCTGTAGCTACTGTTGCTATAAATGGTGGAAAGAACGCTGCATGGCTCGCTCTTGAAATACTTTCAATTAAATTCCCTGAAGTAAAAGAAAAGCTGCTCCAGGAACGTACTAAAATGGCTGAGGCAGCTGCTAAGGCTAACGAAGAAGTTATAGCTAAGTTTGAATAGATATAACCCGATATCAAGATTTTTATAAAATCGTACAAAAAAAGGTGGAACAGTATCTGAAATACTGTTCCACCTTTTTAAGATTTAGTCATCAAGACCTGATGCAATACCAACTGCTGCAGCTCCAGCAAGAGCACAGCCTCCGACTATCCATCCAACCGGACCTGTTAATGCACAAAGTGCACCAACACAACCAATTGCTCCACCAAATAATCCACCAACTGCTGTACCTGCTCCAAACAAGCCCCATGACCATCCACCAGACACTTCTGCAAGATCATCCTCGGTAAGTTCTCCGTCGTTATAATGATTTGAAAGTGCCATTATTTCCTTCTTTGCTTCGTCCGAATATGTATATCCGTTTTCTTCAAAAAATGAAATCACTTCCTCCGGAGTAGTCATTTTCGATAACTTCTCTTTGTTTTCTTCCTTTGAGAGTAAGTCATCAATCTTCTGAAACTCCACCTTGAGATCCTTGTCATCTGTTAATTCTGCAAATCTGTTTGCCATAATTAAACCCTCCTTAATTGTATTTATTTTCTTTTCACATATTATATACAACGATAAATAAATTAATTCGACAATTTTATTAAAAAATTTTTTACTAACATCTGACAAGTAATTCTATCTTCAGAACTCTTTACAAATCTTCTCCTGTAAGCATCTTATATGCCGACAGATACTTATCTATTGTCTTATCAACTATATCCTGTGGAAGTTCCCAATTTTCAGGTTCATTCTTATTCTCATCTGACTTCAGCCAATCACGTGCAAACTGCTTATCAAAGGAAGGCTGACCCTTACCCTTCTCATATCCATCTGCTGGCCAGAAACGCGATGAATCCGGTGTGAGCATCTCATCACCAAGTACTATCTCACCATTCTCATCAAGGCCGAATTCAAATTTTGTATCAGCAATTATAATGCCCTTTGTAAGTGCGTAGTCAGCACATTTCTTATAAAGAGCTATTGTATAATCACGAAGCTTCTCAGCATACTCAAGACCCTTTCCTGGGAATTCCTTCTCCAGCACATCAACTGACTGCTCAAATGATATATTCTCGTCATGATCACCAATCTCAGCCTTAGTAGATGGTGTATATATAGGTTCAGGAAGCTTCTCTGACTCAACAAGTCCCTCAGGGAGCTTAATGCCACATACAGTACCATTCTCCTGATAGCTTGCCCAGCCACTGCCTGTGATATAGCCACGAACGATACACTCAACAGGAAGCATTGTAAGCTTCTTGCACATCATGCTGTTTCCTGTAAACTCAGGCTTCTGGAAAAACTCAGGCATTTCATTTACATCAGTTGTGATCATATGATTTGGAAGTATATCCTCAGTCATGTTAAACCAGAATTTAGACATCTGTGTAAGTACAGTACCCTTCTTAACAATCTGGTTCTTAAGTATTACGTCATAGCAGCTGATCCTGTCTGTTGCCACCATGATGAGGCTGTCGCCATTATCATATATTTCTCTTACTTTTCCTTCCTTTACAGGTTGCATAGTATATCTCCTCTCTGACTAATATAGATTCAAATAAACGCTTCAAAAACAGATATTAGCATATTCTTTTTTGACCTAAAAATCAAGCTTTATGTATTCTTATTCTCATAATCCTGGTCGCGACGAACCTGAGAATCTATATTACTTATACCAATTACAAGCCTCTGTCCTTCATTATCATCAACCAATACTCCCCTGAGTCCAACATACACAAGTTTTTCATCTATTACCATTCGATAATTTATTATTAATATACCAGACTCCTCTATAGTCTTAAGTATATTCTCCTTGTCCATCATCTCTACAAAATATTCCCGATCTTCTTCATATACGAATTTTTTACTATTCACCTTAGTTGCAGCAAAGAAATCCTCTCCGCGCTTAGCAATACCCAGATTCTCATACTCAGTGGTTGAGGAATATTCAACATAAGTATTATCTTGCAGATTTACAGAATAGATGCAGATGTAATTGCCGGACAAAGCATTGATAAGTGCGAAGGACCGCCTCTCCTCCAGCATTCTCTCCAGTGCTTCCCTCTGCACCATATATGCATTTATATTATTAACTCCGACAATGATATGCTTCTCATCATCTCTCATTCTGATAGCCTTCATATTTACGTATACAGGCTCTCCTTCAATAAGAAGACGATATGAGAATGTAAATGAGCCATTATTATCAATCGAACTAAGTACATTTTTCTTGCTGAAGGCAGATAAAAACTTCTCTTGATCATCTATGTATAAATGAGTAAGTGCATCCCTTCTACTTGCCTTAAAAAAGTCAATTCCATGCCTCTCTTCTGACAAGCCGCTGCTGGATGTATCTGGTCTGAACTCTGTAAACTCATCAGTATCAAGGTTTACATAATATAGATTGATATAATCTGCTGAAAGACTGTTGGCAATATCTTCAAATGTTACGCCACGCCCGGTATTAGGAATAATACCCAGAACCACAACCGCACAGGATACAACTCCTGTAACCGGATTAACGGCAACCCTCTTCACAAGTGCGTGAATGGTAGAATCCTTTTTTAATCTTTCATCTATGAAAACCTTCTTACCATCAAGAGAACATTTTTTTACAGCTTCGGCAAAAGCAGCGCCCACACCTTCTTTGAATAAGTCATATGATACAGATCGATCAACCTCAAATGATCCGCCAAATCCCAACATGAATTCAATATATGATTTGTTGCAGCGAACAACCTTCATTGATTCAGTATCAGCTTCAACTATAGCCATAGGCAATGTATCAAAATACTGTCCCTTATTGTTGACATCTCTGGTATCGTCTCTGGCTACAACAGATATATCATACATGTTGATACGTCCAATCGCCTCATAATAATCAGATTCATCAGGATTCTCGAATCCTATCTGAACTCCCGTATTATATCTTTCAAGGATTTGTTCATATGAGATCGGCTTGCAGAAATAATAACCCTGCATCTTGGTGCATCCTACCTGCCGGAGGAATTCAACCTGCTCTGCTGTTTCAACGCCTTCACACACAGTTTCTATACCAAGACTCATAGCCATCTTTATCAGTTCAGTAATGATGATCCTACTCTTCTCATTACTATTAAACTGCTTCATAAATCTCATATCCAGTTTGATAAGGTCAAATTGAATATTTTGAAGTACATCAAGAGATGAGAAACCACTTCCGAAATCATCCATCCACACATGGAAGCCAAGACTCTGGAATCTCTCAACCTGTTCTTTTATAAAATCAAAATCTTCTCCTACTACACTTTCTGTGATCTCAATAGTTATTACATTTCTACCTAAACCTGAAGCATCAACACGTTTGCATATTTCATCAACTATGTCACAGCAATCAAAGTCTGTTCTGGAGAGATTTATTGAAGACGGAACAACATAAAGTCCCTCTTCCTTCTGTTTTTTCAGCTTCTCTAATGTCATATCCAGCATATGGAGATCAACCATATATATGAGCTTGGCATCTTCAAGAATAGGAATAAAATCTATCGGAGACAGCATACCTTTCTCAGGATCTATCCATCTGCAGAGTGTCTCCTCATCACTGACCGATCCATTTGCACTTCTGACTATAGGCTGGAAGTAAGGCTGTAACCAGCGTTCTTCTATGGCTCTGTCTAAATTATCTATTATATACTGACGTCTGGTTTCGTATTTCAGCATTGAATCATCAAAGAAGACATATCCTGATGATTCCATATTCTTTATGGTATTACAAGCATATCTGGCTCTGTCACAGGCTATATCAACATCTACTATACCCATAGTATCAGGATACACTCCAATCCTGATAGATACAGGTTTTTCCTTATTAATTTCATAGAATTCCAGAAGGAATTTCTTAAGCTGCTCTTCCAGGTCATCAGACAACGCAAAGAAAGCAAAATTATCCTGTCCGAACCTCGAACAGTTCTTTTTGCCAAAAAATCTCACCATAAGATCTGCAAGATTGCTAAGGAGCACTCCGCCTTCAGAAAATCCATACTTTCTATTGTAATGTTTCATTCCATTAATATTTATGAAACCAATAGCACAGTGTTCTCCATACCTCTGAAGATTCTGAAAACTACTATGCGCAGAATCAATAAAGAATCCAATATTAGGAAGTCCGGTAAGAAAATCATAATTAAATTTCATCTGGGATGTAGCCTGAGCTAAAGAAGAGCTGTAATTCTCTGTGAGAATATTCTGATCAATGGCATGATCGCCATAATATTCTCCCTCATCCATGTAATAGATAACACCAAGTCGCGTATTTTCATCCGGATAAATGTGCTTACCATATGCATGGATCACCATATTATTATCATTGTGGATAGAACGGAATATAACATCAAAAGGAATATCATCCCGCATGAAAAGAAGTGCCGCATCAGCCACCCTTTTTACATCATCTGGATGTATATTTCTGAACATATCATTGTCCATCAATTGATAAGTATCTTCTCGATCATCATAACCAAACAATTCAAAAAATCCATTCGATAGAAGAATGGCAACGAGCTGCTTATCTACGTATTGAAAGACACCAAATGGAATAATGCTTTTCTCCAGAAGCATTCTAGCATTTGAATCATATTCATATCTATCCATAAAAATCACCACTATAAATAAAACAAAACACCTACATCCATCATACTATGAAAACCACAATAAAACAACTAAATAAAGCCCTCCTTACATTTATTTGTAAAGAGGGCTAATATTCATATCATTTATATCTTCAGTGCTCTGGTTGCATTTACAACTGCTATGACCATAACACCTACATCAGCGAAGATCGCCAGCCACATATTTGCAAATCCAAGTGCACCCAGTATCAGGCAGAGTATCTTAACTGTAATTGCAAATGTGATATTCTGTTTTACTATCTTAAGTGTCTTTCGTGATATCTTCATAGCAAGGGATATCTTGCCCGGATCATCATCCATAAGCACTACATCCGCCGCTTCTATGGCAGCATCTGAACCCATGGCACCCATAGCTATTCCTATGTCAGCTCTGGCCAGAACAGGTGCATCATTTATACCATCACCAACGAAGGCCAGCTTGTCCCGCTTACTACTGCCTTTTCCCAGTTCATCCAGAAGAAGTTCAACCTCTGAAACCTTATCTCCCGGAAGCAGTTCAGCCTTATAAGCGCTAACTCCTACTTCATCAGCAACCCGCTCTGCCACATGCTTGTTGTCACCAGTCAGCATTACTGTCTTTATTCCCTGATCATTCAGACTCTCAATAGCCATACGGGAATCAGCCTTAAGCACATCAGAGATAACTATACATCCGGCATATCTTCCATTTACTGCTATATAGCAGGCAGTACCCTCGTCGTGTACATCAGCCACATCTATATTCTGGCTCTGCATCAGCTTGAGATTACCGGCCAGTACAGTGATCTTATCACTACCCGGATTAAAGTCAGAGTGAGCAAAGCCTTCAGAACTAAGCTCCGCCTCAACGCCATGACCAGCAACTTCCCTTATATCAGAAACCCTGTTCATATCTATTGCAGACACGTTCTCTGGATTTCTGCTCACATCATTCTTTCCATCAAATGTACTGTCAGTGAGACTTATACTCTCCACATAAGCCTTCTTAATACTCTCAGCTATAGGATGACTCGATCCAGCCTCCGCATATGCTGCATACTCCAGAAGCTCATCTTTGCCTATACATTTTTCAGAAGGATATATACCTACTACATCAAAAACACCCTTTGTAAGTGTTCCGGTCTTATCAAAAACTATTGTACCTGTATCAGCCAAAACCTCCAGATAATTAGACCCCTTCACAAGGATTCCCCTTGAAGAAGCACAGCCAATCCCGCCAAAGAAACTGAGGGGCACTGATATAACAACTGCGCAAGGGCAGCTGATTACGAGAAATGTAAGTGCTCTCATTAACCAGTCCAGCCAGTTAGCATCCTTTCCCAGTATCATAAGCATAACCGGAGGAATTACAGCCAGCGCCAGGGCACTGTAGCAAACGATCGGTGTATAATATTTAGCAAACTTAGATATGAAGTTCTCAGCCTTTGCTTTCTTCAGACTGGAATTCTCAACCAGATCAAGGATCTTCGATACAGTTGAATCACCAAACTCCTTCGTGGTTCTTATCTTGAGACGACCTGAGAGACTGATACATCCTGAGATGATTTCCTCGCCTTCCTTTACATTTCTCGGAACAGACTCACCAGTAAGTGCGCTGGTATCTATTGAAGATGAACCCTCAATCACAACGCCATCGATAGGGATCTTCTCGCCAGGATTAACAACTATTACACTTCCAATCTCGATGTCATCAGGATCCTCTTCTGTTATGCTGCCATCCTCATGCTCAAGATTTGCGATGTCAGGTCTGATGTCCATAAGGTCTGCGATATTCTTACGGCTTCTGCCAACGGCAACGCTCTGGAAGAGCTCACCTATCTGATAAAAAAGCATAACCGCAACACCTTCGGCATACTCACCTGTAGCAATGGCACCAATAGTTGCGATTGCCATCAGGAACTGCTCATCAAAAACCTGTCCGTTACTGATATTCTTCGCCGCCTTCTTAAGCACATCATATCCTACTACGAAGTATGGAATCAGAAAGAACGGAAGTTCTATCCACCTGTTAGCTTTTATAAAGCGAAATGTACCAGCTACGACTACGACCAACACAAGAGCTATTATGATCCTGATAAGTGTCTTCTTCTGCTTAGGACTAAATTCAATTTTTCTAGAACCAGCTTCAGCCATTTTTACAGATAAATCTCCATATCATCTTCTATCTTCTTACAGTTCTTACGAGCCTGCTGCATAACAGCATCAACATCTACTCCATCTTCAAACTCAACCTTGCACTTAAGTGTCATAAAGCTGAGTGTTGCATCCTTAATTCCTTCAGTATTCTTAATAGCCTCCTGCATCTTCTCTGCACAGGCTGCACAATCTACATCTACCTTGTATGTCTTCTTCATTGTAAGTTCTCCTTTAACTACTCTTCTACATGTTCCATTCCCAGCTGAAGTATCGATCTGACATGATCATCATCAAGGGAATATATAATACTCTTTCCTTCTCTTCTGAACTTCACCAGCTTATTATCCTTCAGGATTCTGAGCTGATGGCTTACAGATGACTGTGTAAGATTCAGAATAGCAGCAATATCATTTACACATAATTCATCATCAAAAAGTGCAAACAGGATTTTGATCCTGGTTGAATCTCCGAAGATTCTGAATACCTCCGACAGATCATATAGATATTCATCATCAGGCATTGTTGAACGGATTCTTTCTGATGCATCGGCATTTACCACTTTGTTCTTCTCTTCCATATTATCTCCTGTACCTTTCATATAAAAAATAATGGCAGCATCAAAACATATGCACGTTTGTTCATATGTGCATGATACCACCATCATTATATCTTGTCAACACTAATTATCAATTTAGTCAATCTGTCTCACTAACTATCACTCTGGTCGATCTGAGCCCAGGTTTTACGATAATCCCTAGGTGACACTTCGAAAATCTTTTTGAACATTTCAGACATGTAGCTCGTTCCGTTGAACCCAGTGAGCACTGCTATCTCAGATAGAGGAAGGGATGTTGTTCTCAAAATCTCGGCCACTTTCCTGACACGATAATTAAGCAGATAATTCACCGGACTGTCGCCGACATATTTATGAAATATCTTGTTGCATAATGATTTACTGATATTACCACTGGCTGCTATATCATCCAGTGTCACCGTATCCTTATAGTTCTGCTGGATATAATACATCATGGCTTTAAAAGCCTTGGAATGTACATCTGTTTCAACACTTTCATCAATCATGCCATAAGTCTTGCCCTGAGTAAGAATTATTTCCCATATATCAAAAAACTTCTTAGTTATCTGGAAAGGATTTCTCCGAAGATCAGGAAGAGAATACATTATTCGTCTTAAATCCTTTGCATTTTCATTTAAATTTCTAAAGCGCAGGTAACTCAGATTCGGATTATTAATTATAGGTTGAAGTGCCTGCAGCTCTATTGCCACAGAGGAATTAAGTATACTTGGATGAGCTATGAATATGACATATGTCGTTGTTGTCTCTTCAAGGGCAATGCTGTAATGAATCTGATTTGAATTCACAAATATCGTATCACCGGGTTCCAGAGTTATGATCTGCCCATTAACGGAATATGCCATTTTACCAGTTTTTACGGTAACGATCTCCACGTCTTCATGAAAATGTGGAACCTTCTCCCAGGTAACATTTGGTCTGATCCAGCCATCATAGATATATGATGGAAATGTATCATCATCATAATTAACTTGTTCTGAACCATCTTCTCTCTTAACGATGAGACCCATCAATTCTCTTTTCATAACTCAGCCCCTTAAATCCCCTTATATTACACATAATTATAACAATATTACACAATCGTAAAATATAGTTATTAAAATCTGCAAGTTTTCATGTATTATTTAGCCTTTTTATACAATATACTTATAATTGTCAAATGTGGCAAGTACATTTTACAAAAAGTATTTATTAAGAGGGAAATGAAATGGCTAATGAAGTTGTTGTAATGAAAAATGTAAGTAAGGAGTTCAAAACTCTTAATCGTCACGAAGGGCTTAAGGGTAGCTTCAAGGACCTGTTCTCAAGAGATTACAAGACTATCCGCGCTGTGAATGATGTATCTCTTACAGTTGAGAAGGGCGAGATCATCGGATATCTCGGACCAAATGGAGCCGGTAAGTCTACTACTATCAAGATGATGACTGGCGTTCTGGAACCAACATCCGGCGAGATTCTGGTAAATGATCTGGTGCCTTATAAGGACAGGACCAGGAATTCCGAACATATAGGTGTTGTATTCGGTCAGAGAAGCCAGCTGTGGTGGAACCTGCCTCTGGTGGAGTCCTTCAAGCTTCTGAGAGATATCTACATGGTTTCCGAGAAGGACTATCAGGATATGCTGGAGCTCTACAGGTCATTGGTAGATATCGAGCCTGTTCTGCATAAGCCGGTACGTCAGATGTCCCTGGGACAGAGAACACTCAGTGATATACTTGCTGCGTTCCTCCATAACCCGGGAATCGTTTTCCTGGATGAGCCTACCATAGGACTTGATGTATCCATGAAGGCTAAGATCAGGGAATTGATACGTGGTCTTAATGAGGTAAAGAAGACAACTGTAATCCTCACAACTCATGACATGGGTGACGTAGATGCTCTATGCCGCAGGATCATTATTATAGATGAGGGTAAGAAAATATATGATAACGATATCGATCATCTGAAATCATATTTCGGATCCTACAGAACCCTCCGTATGCGTCTTGAGGACGGTTCCTGGGATGAGCAGATAATCGATGAGAAGAAAACCGATGTAATGCATGTCATTCAGGAAACTCAGAAGAAACATAAGATCAAAGACATTCAGCTTGAGGAAATCTCTACTGAAGAAGTCATCAGAAAAATATACGAAGGGAGTAAGGCTTCATGAAAAACGTCAGAAAATTAACAGCACTGACCAGAGCCGGAATAATTGAATCTCTGCAATTCAGACTGGGCACTGCAGTGACGCTTTTCGGAAATCTTATATACCTGTCGCTGGTATATTTTCTCTGGAAAGCTATATATGATTCCAGCGGAACAGATGTAGTGAACGGCATGACATTTTACGATACGATGATCTACCTCATCCTTGCCACTGCTATCTTCAATTTTCTTGAAATGTTCATCATATGGGACATGAGCCGTATGGTGCAGTCAGGTGAGATCGTTATGCACTTGCTTAAACCAATGAAATACAGACTCTACACATTCTGGAGTTATTCAGGTTCCCATATATCACTTTTCTTCCTTACATTTTTACCTACATTCATTGTGGTAATGATCGTAACTAAGGGAGCGATACCTCTGGGCTGGAACCTTCTGGGCTTTGTGATATCACTGGTCCTCGCGCTGATAATCAACTTCAACATTGAAATGCTGGTAGCCCCGATCTGTCTATACACAGAATCAACCTGGGGAATAAATATAGTAAAAGAAACTATAGTGCTCCTTCTCTCTGGAGCAACAATACCACTGGTATTCTTCCCGGAGAGCTTCAGAAAAGTGGTAGAATTTCTGCCATTTAGAGCAGTATACGATATCCCGCTTACCATACTGCTTAAGAAGGATGGATCAGACAGCCTGGAAGGTCTGCTTCCGTTGATCGGGCTCCAACTGTTCTGGTGTGTCGTTCTCATTATTGCAGGAAACCTGTTCTGGAATCACGCAGTTAAGAGAATCACAGTAAATGGCGGCTGATCAGTAAGATTATCATTTGGAGAAAAATAAATGGAACAAACATTAAGATTACAACATAAGAAACGCGGATTTCTATTCTACGCGTCCATATACAGAAAGATCCTCATTCAGGATCTGAAGAGTAAGATGAGCTACCGAGCTGACTTCATAATTTCAACCTTTGGTATGATCATGACAAACCTGTCGGGCTTCGTTACATTTATGATACTCTTCCACAGCTTCCCAAGTATAAATGGATGGGATTATCATCATATGCTCTTCCTCTACGGATTCTCGCTCATAGCGCTTACACCGGTCCAGTGCTTCTTCGACAACAACTGGAACCTGAGGTTTATGGTCCGTTCGGGAGACTTCATCAAATATTGTTTCAGGCCG
>JAEEGL012123095.1_pt1 | contig 12171 bp, 12 predicted proteins | sample 9134231 | NCBI WGS metagenome assembly JAEEGL01 (sample SAMN16246548, study PRJNA631951) | gut metagenome | biome: gut microbiome; feature: rumen; material: fiber-attached | host: Bos | place: Iran: Karaj | collected 2018-10
GATTGCCGACCTCAAGAAGGCCATGGAAGGCGACGACGTCAACGCCATCAAGCAGGGGACCGAGGCCCTCTCCGCCACGTCCCACAAGCTGGCCGAGAAGCTCTACCAGAATCAGAACATGGGTGGCCAGGCCGGTCCTGGCGCCGGCCAGCAGACCGGCGGCGCCCAGCCTGGCGCTGGCAAGTCCGACGACGATGTCGTCGATGCCGACTTCACGGAAGTGAAGAAGTAGAGATTCAATAATTTCAAAGCATTAGGCTGCCTTTCGCACCATTTCTGCACCATTTTTGCACCTTTCCCCGGAGTGCATGCCGGTGTTGGACATGGGGCCTCTGCAGGCAAGGAACGCCCCGCTGACAAAGCGGGGCTTTCTTTTTGCTGCTCGTCCATCATCACGACGAGGCTCTTCAAGGCGCGAACATCCTGCTGTTGAGCCCCGCTTCGGCGGGGCTTCATTTTCTCGATGCCCACGAAGAGCATCCCTTCCGCCGGCGGGGACGTCTGCGCGTCCCTCTGCCGCGGACGGGGAGGCGAGCCGGGAAGGTGAGAAGGGAAGGCGCCCTGAGGATGAAGACGGTGGCCGAAGGGATGGGGATGGGAATGGCGCCCTCGAGCCGAGCGCTTCGGCCGGCACGGCAGGGAAAGGAGAAGCCCTGCCTGCAGGAGCTCCATCCCAGACGCGAGCGGAGAGACGGCCCGAAGCGCCGCTTCCCTGGACGCCGGAGCAGAGAAACGCAGGAAGACGGCCCGAAGCGCATGCCCCGGGACGTCTTGCTGTCTACGGGTTCCACGGAGATGACCTAGCCGGCCAGCAGGCCCGCCTTCTTCCAGACTTCCATCCGGGCAGCCTTCGCCTGCGCCAAGTGGGCGAAGCCGTGGATACCCAGGCGTTGAAGGCGGACATGCCCGAGGCGAAGACGACGGAGTTCGTCTCGGTGGCCCAGCCGGAGACCGTGATCTTCTGCGATGCGTCGGACGCCTTCGCGAAGGTCATGGTCGTGCCACGGAGGCTCGAGGTTACGTCGGCTTCGACCAGGCCGCTGAAGACGATCGACATGGTGCCGGACATGGCCGCCAAGGTGTCCTGCCCCCAGTTCTCCGAGCCCCAGACTGCGCAGTCTCTGCCGCAGTTCCCGGTGATAGAGTCGTTTCCGCCACCTGATCGGCATTCGCCACAGCGCGTAAAGGCCGAATGCAGGCATTAGGCCTGGTCTTCGCCTCCCCAGTGGAAGATATAGACCTGCTCGACGTCGGGATGGATGCTCCTGTGGGCCGGACATGCGCCCACGACGCGTTCGATGCCGGTCTTCTCCTTGTCCGTGTAGGGCTTGTCCGGCATGTAGATGTCCATGACCATGCTGGCGATGCGGTAGGGTCGCTGGGAGATGGCTGTCGTCACCTTGCCGCGCATGCCCTCGACATCGATTTCCCGGGTGTCGGCGTAGTAGCCGATGATGCTCATCGAACAGGAGAGAACGCCCAAGGCGACGTAGTCCGTAGGCGAGAAGTAGGAGGGGTGGGACAGGTGCCGGGAGTCGGAATGGACAACGTCGCCGCTGTCAAGGTGCCGGGCTTGGCACACCATTTCGCCTTCGTAGATGCATTCAACGACTGATGCCATGGGTTCTCCAAGGCTCGCCTGGAATTGTTCCGGAGCGCCGGCAGGAGCGCGCCGTCTTCCAGGCCAGGGAGCCGGATTCGCGTCGCCTGGAAGCAGAAGGTGTCTTTCGGCACGGCATGCAGGGCGCATCTCCGGGCCCGGAAGAAGCGCCCGCATGGTGCCGGAGGAAGGATGCAGGAAAAAGCGTCAGCTGGAGGACCGGTAGAGCGTCCCCCAGCGAATCTCCTCGCCAATGGTCGTGCTCTCGCAATGGCCGGGGTAGACGGCCGTCTCCTGGGGCAGGGTCAGGATTCTGTCCTGCAGGGCTGCCCTGAGGGCCGCTTCCGACTGCAGGGCCATGATGTCGGTGAAGCCTATCTGATGGTGGAAGAGCGTGTCGCCGCTGCAGAGCGCCTTCAGGGCCGGAAAGTAGAAGCACAGGGAACCGGGGCTGTGGCCGGGAACAGGGATGACGGTGCAGGCAAGCGCTCCGAACATTGCAGGGCCGGGAGCGAGCGGGATTGCCTCGAAGCCTTCGATCTCCATGTCCCAGGCCTTGGCGCCGTCGGCCAGAATCTCCCTGTTCTTAATGTCCTCGTGGCCGGCGAGCACGGGCAGGCTCGTGCTGCGCTGCCAGGCGGCGCAGCCGCTGACGTGGTCGAAGTGCATGTGGGTGGCGAGCAGGGCCTTCAGCTCAAGCCCCTCGGAGGCAAGGACGTCCATGACGGCGTCCACGTCCTCGCAAGGATCGACGAGGACGGCGTCCCTCCCCTGCCAGACAAGGTAGCTGTTGGTGTTCAGCACGCCGTAGACAAAGCTTCGCATCATGTGTTCTCCTTGTGCCTGGGAGACCAGGGGCAGCGGAGTTGCGGGGGAATGAAGCGCATGTCATCCCCCTGGCTTGCCGAGGCGATGAGGCCGGCCAGAGCATCGGCGCCGGAGCTTGCACCAAAGGCGAGCACCTCCTGGCCGAGCTGGTTGAGCGGTTTCTGGTCCGTGCAACCTGCTCCCAAGGCGCCTGCCAGGGCCGCAAGATGCTCGGAAAAGCTGCCTCTGAGGGCGCAGGCGAGGAAGGTGCCGGCCACCCGGCCCGTCTGCCGGCAGCAGGGCGCAAGGCGCGCCGCAAGGGCAAGGAGGGCTTCGTCCCGGCTTCCGCCCGGACTCTGGGCAAAGCGTCCGGCAAGGTAGCCCCCGAGAAAGTCGTCGCCTGCCGGCGTGAGTCCGGGGCCAAGGCCGGAAAGGCGAGAGGCCGCCTCCATTTCCCCTTCCCCGTCGCCGGTATGCCGGCAAGCGACAAGGCGTAAGACGGCGGCCTGCGCCGAGGCAAGGACGGGATCGGCTTCGCAGTAGCTTTGGACCGCGGGCGCATAGAGGCGCAACAGGCCAGGCCAGCAGCGCCGCTCGGCAAGCCGGTGCAGGGCCTGCAGGCCCTTGGGGTCGAATGGACGCCCCGGGGCCAGCTCGTCGCCCTGCCAGCGGGAAGCGCCGGCAAAACTGACGCGCAGGGGGCCCGCCTCGAGGAAGGGCGGACTGAAGCGGGCCTCCATGCCGGGCTCGAGCAACCCGTCCAGAACCTCAGGCATGCTCTGCAGCCTGGCGCCCCAGGACGCCAGGGGCAGATCCGGTGCCTCGAGGACCAGGAGCCGGCCTTCGACGTCAAAGTTGACGGCCCTGGCAAAGACGGAATGGACATGGCCCTGGACAGGGGCCTTCAGGACGTCCAGAAAGCCGGCGCCGGCCTGGACGGCCCGCGCCTCGATGGTGGCATCAGGCATCGCTACACCTCCGACTCGCGTTCCTGCTTGTGCCTGGCGAGTATCTCCAGCGCTTTTCTCAGCTCCATGTCGCCAAGGCAGGAACCTGCGCCGTAGAGGGTGAGCACCCTGGCCGAAAGCTCCATGACCTCGCGGGAGGTGCGGATGCGGGGCCTGGGCAGGTCGACCTTGACGATTTTCTTGATGCTGGAGGGGATGGGGTTGATGACGAGGATGTAGTCGCTGAGAAAGACCGCCTCCTCCACTTCGTGGGTGACGAAGAGTATGGTCTCGCGCAGCTTGGCCCAGAGCTGGAGCAGGAAGCACTGCAGGCCGGTGCGGGTATGGTAGTCCAGAGCGCTGAAGGGCTCGTCCATGAGGATGATGTCCGGCGCCGAGACCAGGGTGCGGGCTATGGCCGTCTTCTGGCGCTGGCCGCCGGACATCTCGCGGGGATAGTGATGCAGATGGTCGCCGAGCCCGAAGGCCTTGAGGTAGGCGGTGGCAAGCTCGAGGCGCCTGGCCTTTGGCATGCCCTGCACCTCCAGGCCGAAGGCCGCGTTCTCGAGGGCCGTGCGCCAGGAGAAGAGGTTGATCTCCTGGCTCACGAGGCCGACGCGGCCGAGGCGGGAGCTGGCTTCGCCGTTGATAAGGATCTCGCCCGAGTCAGGCTCCTCCATGCCACAGAGGCAGCGCAGCAGCGTGCTCTTGCCGCAGCCGTTGCCTCCGAGGATGGTGACGAAGCTGCCCTTGGGGACATGGAAGGTGAAGTCCTCGATGATGGTCTTCCTGCCCCCGGCCGCATCGGGGTAGCTCTTGGCAAGGTGGTTGACGGTGAGGTTCGCCGGCATGGGTCAGCTCCTGTGCAGAAGCGTGGTCGAAAGGAGGCTGAGCAGGCGCTCGAGCAGGACGCCGATGACGCCGACGACCGCCATGCCTGCCAGGATGAGGTCGAGTCGCTGCAGGTCGCGGGCCGTCATGATCATGTAGCCGAGGCCGTAGCCGTCCTGGGTGCCGGTGAACTCGGCGGCCACCAGGGTCATCCAGGCTATGCTCATGCCGATGCGCACGCCCGTCAGGATGCTCGGCAGGGACGCCGGCAGGAGCACCTTCCACCAGATCTGGCGGCGGCTGGCGCCAAGCACCGCGGCCGCCCCCACCAGGCCCTTGGGGACGTTCATGACGCCAGAGATGGTGTTCACGAGCATGGGGAAGAAGGAGCCGAGGAAGATGATGAAGCAGGCGGAGGGGAAGCCGATGCCGAACCAGAGCATGGACACGGGGATCCAGGCAAGCGGGGGCACAGGGCGCAGGAAGTCGAAGAAGGGGCCGAGGACGGCCCTGGCGGTCCGGCTGCCGCCGATGAGGATGCCGAAGGGCACGGCCAGGCAGAAGGCCGCAAGGAAGCCTGAGGCCACCAGCTTGAGGCTGTAGAGCACGTGCATGTGGAGCACGTAGTCCGGCGGCAGGCCGACGGCCTCAAGCTCGACGAGGCCCCGGGCCACGTCGAGGGGGGAAACCAGCCTGTCGGCCGGCACCACCCCCGCATCGCTCAGGGCCTGCCAGAGGAGGATGGCCGCAACGGGCCAGACGAGGTGGACGCTCCGCTTCATGCGCCGCGCTCCGCGCTAGTCCTTCGCGCCGAGATCGCGGATGAAGCGGGCAGTGAAGTCCCTGCTGTCCGGCACCTTGACCAGGCCGAAGGCGTTGAGAAACTCGACGTACTCCTGCTCCTGGCTGATCGAGGGCACATGGGCGTAGGCCACGCGGGCAAAGGCCTCGCGCACGGTGGCTTCCTGCATGCCGGTGCGCTTCACGGCAACGGCGATGGCCTCTTCGGGGTTGGCCTTGATGAATTGGACGGCCTCCCGGTGCGCCGCCACGAGCCTGGCGGCCTCGCCGCTCTCGATGCAGGCCTCGGTCGCCACGATGCAGCAGCAGGGATGTCCCTCCCAGATGTCGCCCGAGTCGGCGAGCACGCGACCAAGCTTGCCGACCACGGCTCTGGCCGGGAAGGGCTGCCAGGCGATGAAGGCGTCGATCTGGCCGCGCTGCAGGGCGGGCGCCATTTCAGAGGGGGCGATGGTGACAATCTTGACGTCCGAGGCCTTGAGGCCTGCGTCCTTGAGGCTCTTGCGCACCAGGAAGTCCTGCACCGTGCCGTTGCCTGGAACGGCGATGCGACCACCCTTGAGGTCAGCGACGGTCTGGGCCTTGGAGTCGGGCGCCACCACCAGCGCGGAGCCACCGGTATTGACCTGGGCGACCATGTGGACGCGGTCGAGGCCTCTGGCAAAGGCGATGGTGGCCGGGGCCTCGCCCACGTAGCTGGCATCAAGGGAACCGGCCTTCATGGCGGTCATGAGCTCGGGGCCGGCGTGGAAGACGCCGGCGGACTCGACCTCGACGCCGGCCTTGGCGAAGAGTCCCTTGTCCATGGCGACCCAGAGGGGAAGGTGGTGCAGGTCGTTCTGCAGGGAGGCGATGCGAACCTTGGCGGAGGCTGGCTGGGCCAGGAAGAGGACCGCCAGCAGGGCCGCGGCGAAGCGTGCAAAGAGGGGCATGGTGAGGATTTCCTTAGCGCAGGCTAGCCGCGCGGGTTGTCGGTAAGGGAGGCAGGCAGAAGCAGGGAGACCGCGCCCGTGCGCATCCAGTGGCGCACGGAGGTCCGGCAGCCGAGGGCGCAGTTGGAAGCCGATAGGCGTTCGCTTGCCGGATGCAGGCGCATACCTGCCGTCAGCCAGGCGCGGGCAAGGGCCTCCCTGTCGGGGCAGGCCGTGGTCTCGATGAAGAAGCAGGGCGCCCCTTCCGCGGCGCAGGCCCCGAAGAGGCGGTGCAGGGAGGCTTCCGGCAGATAGTCGACGATATTGCTGAAGTGCGCAAAGTCGAACTCTCCCTGCTGGACGCGCTCGACCATGTCGCCCTGGATGTTCCTGACCATGCCGAGGCGCTCGCGCACCCGGCAGAGCCAGTCTCCTTCGAAGAAGAAGCGGATGTGGAAGAAGCGCCTGAGGGCGTCCAGCACCCCTTCCAGGGTGTAGGCGCGGCCCCTGGCGGCATAGAAGGCGTTCATCTCGGCAAGGACCTCTCCGCCAAGCCAGTCCTGGAGATCCGCAGGCGAGGAGGCCGCCTCGACGGCAACCATGACCCGCGCCATCCAAGCCTGCTGGAAGGGGGAGAGATCGATGCACTGCGCTTCGCAGCCCTCGTCGAGCTCAGGCAGGAGGTCGAGGGCCAGCATGCCCGAGCCCGTCACGAAGACGGGGCGGCGGGGAGCCCGGCCCCGGCATTCGCGAAGGCATGCCAGGGCCAGGCGCGCCGCGTCCGCATCTTCGTTGGGCACGTAGAAGCGCGTTTCCTTGCGCCAGTCGGGAGAAGGGCTCATGGACGCCCGCCATCCCGGCCCTGATAGCCGGTGAAGGGCGACTCGGCCCAGTCATGTAGCAGGGCGGGAGACCCGCCCTGCCATAGCATGACCTTGCTGCCGGAAGTAAAGACGCCAATGCGCGCGGCGTACAGTCCACGCGCCAGGAAGGGGCGCACCAGATCCGGCAGGTTTTCCTCCCTTGCGGCAAGGAGGAATCCGTATGAAAAGAAGGCCCGCAGCCAAGGCTCAAGATCCGCTTCGCGGTCGCAGCCGGCGGGCAGGGGAATGCTGTCGCAGTCGAGCTCGCAGCCGACGCCCGAGGCTTCGCAGAGCATGACGAGGGTGCCGGCGATGCCGGCCATGCTCACGTCCTTGCAGGCCTTGGCAAGCCCCTGCTCGGCGGCCTGGGGAATGAGCTCGAGGTTGGGAACGAGGTTTGCGTCGTGGCGGGGCAGGGTGCAGTTCCAGTAGTTGGCGCCGTCCCTGAGCCACACGCCGTCCAGGTTCGTGACGAGCACGAGGCTGTCGCCGGGTTCGGCATCGAAGCTGGTAAGCAGGCTCTTGGCCCTGCCCATGATGGCAAGGGCCACCGAGGGGGCTCCGGCCGTGGCCTGCACGTGGCCTCCCACGATGGGGACGTTGAAGCGCAGGGCGTTGTCGCGCATGCCACGGCACACGGCTGCCAGATTTTCCCCGCTCGGCGATCCCACCACGTCCACCATGGCGATGGGGCGTCCGCCCATGGCGTAGACGTCGTTCACGTTGGCGAGCACCGCGCAGCGGCCGGCCAACTCGGGCTGGTGCTGGGCCATCTCGGGCAGGATGCCCTCGGCGGCCAGGAGCAACCACCCGCCCTGGCCGTCGGGAATGGCGGCCGTGTCGTCGCCGTTGGCAATGCCGAAGGCTTCGAAGGCATGGCCAAAGACGTCGCGGACGGCATCGATGGAGCGCTTGCCCTGGAAGACCGCCGAAGAGGCAAGTCGGCTAGCCAGCTGCTGGGCTGTCGGCATTGTCGCCTCCCATGGATTCGAGCATGAGTGCGTCGACGCCCGCCACTTCGATGGAGGCGTTCAGCGCCTTGACGGCCTGGTTGAAGGCTCCCTGGCAGAAGGGGCACATGGTGACGAGGGCGTCGGCGCCCGTGTCTATGGCCTCCTGCACGCGATCCTGGCAGATCTTGTCGGCCAGCTTGGGGAACTGGGCCTTCACGCCGCCGCCGGAGCCGCAACAGCGGGAGTCCGGGCCATGATGCGGCATCTCGCGCAATGTGATGCCGGGAATGGCGCCGATGATGGTCCTCGGCTCCTTGAAGAGCCCCTGGGCCCTGCCCACGTGGCAGGGATCGTGGTAGGTGACGACCTTGTTGATGGGCTTGGTCAGGGCAATCTTCCCCTCCTCCACGAGGCGGGCGTAGATTTCGCTGAAGTGGACGACCTTGACCTTCCAGGGCAGGCCAAGCTTCTTGGCCCACACGGGATAGTCGTGCTTGAGAGTCTTGGAGCAGCCACCACAGGGGGTGACCACTTCCTTGACGCCCGACCTGTTGAAGAGCTCGATGTTGTGACGGATGGCCTTTTCGGCCGCCTTGACCTGGCCCGTGCGCAGGATGGGACTACCGCAGCAGTGCTCGTCGCCACCCATGTACATGTAGGGGATGCCGGCCTTCTGGAGGATCTTGATGCCGGTTCTCAGCATGGCGGGCACGCGGTAGGATGCGGTGCAGCCACCGAAGACGAGCAGATCGGCCTTGGACGCAGGAGTCATGCCGGGCAGCATCCAGTTGCGCTGCTTTTCCAGAGGCTCGCCATAGGGGTTGTTGAATTCAAGTAGCCAGTCGCGCAGCTTCTTGTGGACAGGCAGGGGCGCCATGCCCATGGCAACGCACTTGGCGCGCGCGGCCTCCCAGAGGGGCACGAGCGGAATCTTGGTCTGGCAGACCTCCATGCAGCGCTCGCAGGAGGTGCAGCGGTAGAGGCGGTCGGTCCACTCGGGCGTCATCTCCTCCTTGCCCCTAAGGAACTCGTGCAGGAAGAAGAGGCGTCCGCGCGGAGAGCTGCACTCGAAGCCCTCGCTGAACTTGAAGGTGGGACAGACGTTCTTGCAGAAGCCGCACCTCGCGCAGATCTTGAGATCTTCCGTGAAGTCGCGAATGTTCATCAGGCTTTCTTCCAGCTTGGCCATGGCTAGTCCTCCTCGTGTCCGGCGATCCTGCGCGGACGGCACTTGAGCATGCGGCTTAGAGGGGCGATGACGATGGTTCCGATCCAGATGCCCCAGGAAAGAAGCTGGAATGGGAGGAATCGCAGGCCGTGGCCCACGCACTTGCCGGGGTTCATGCGGTTCTTCGGGTCAAGGGCGAGCTTGCGCTCCTTCAGGGCCGTCATGCGCTCTCTGCCGAGTATGGCTGCCGACTGCGAGTTGAACCACAGGCCAGAGGCGTAGACCCAGCCGCCGTGCTTGGACGCCACGTGCAGGGGCTCCATGGCCTTGCCCATGCGGCACAGGCTCAGGATGTCTTCTGCGGAGTCCTGCAGGTAGACGAGGGCGGCCACGTTGCCGTCCCTGTCCACGAAGGCCTCGTAGCCGGGGCAGTCGCGCTTCATCTTGGCAGCCAGCTCGTCGCAGACGGCGCCGAACTTCGCAGACGGCACGACGAATTCGCTGGCGAGCAGAGCCGGCGCGTTGCGCTTGATGCGCATGGGGTAGTAGCGGACGTTCCACTCGTGCTCGGCCGCCTCGTCGGAAAGACGCGCGAGGCCCAGACGTCTGGCGAAACCGGCAAGCACGTCCTCGCCGGGATCCTCTTCGAAGACGGCCAGAAGGAAGAAGCCCGAGGCGATGGGCGAAGTCTGGGGCGGCACGGCGGCTTCGGCCTGCATGCAGAGATAGGAGGCGGAGAGGATGCTGACCGAATAGGCGGAGAGTTTCTTCAGCTCGTCCACGACGGGGCCGGCCTGGTGGGCCGAGCCGAGGCGGAAGGCCGCCTTCTTCAGCGGGGAATTGGCGCGAAGCTTCAGGCGCAGGCGGACGACGATGCCGAGCGTGCCCTGCGAGAAGGCGTAGACGGCAAGTTCAGCCCCCCTGACGGTGCGCATCTTGCCGTTGGGATCGACAACGTCGATCTCTTCGACGCAGTCGAGGATGGAGCCGTAGCGGAAGCTGCCTATGCCAACGCCGCCCATGGCGAACATGCCGCCCACCGTGGAGGAAAGGCCGCTGGTGGGACAGATGCGCGAAGCGAGGCCGCTTTTAGCCAGCTCGAAGTCGAGGTCGTTCCAGACGACGCCTGGCTCTACGTCGCAGGTCATGGCTTCTCTGTCCACGCCGAGGATGCGCTTCATCTGGCTCATGTCGACCAGGAGGCCTCCGCAGGCGGGCATGGCGCCGCCGTAGCCGGAAGAGGCCTGGGCGCGCGGGGTGACGGGAACGCCGTGCCTGTAGGCGGCCTCGAGGGCCGTGCAGACGTCCTCCGCCGAGCGGGGCAGGGCGACGGCGGCCGGCGTACGCTTGAAGAGCATGAGCAGGATCGCCGGCATTTCGCTGAGATCATGGTTGTAGGCGCGGCAGATCTGCGGGTCGTCCGTGAAGGCCTCGCCGAGCTTGGCCTTGAGTTCTGCACGGTAGTCTTGCATCGTTGGTTCCTTTTGCGATGGGACCGCCCCCGCAAGGGGGATGGGGGCGGTCCCGCTCGGAGATGTTCCGGGAGGGAAGCCCGGAGCATGAGGGAGGTCTTTTCAGGCAGGGGGTCCAGTGCCAGGCCCCCTGCCTGCCCAAGGAGCGGCCCGGCCCCTGTCGGAAACGGCGACGCGGGGCGGGTCTGCGGCTGAGACTGGCGGCTGCGACTAGTCGCCGAGGACGATCTTGGCGACGGCCTTGGCGGCCTGGGCATTGGTCGGGAAGACGAACACGCCGGCTTCCTGCAGGGCCTTCTCCTGCTGGGCGCAGGACTGCGGGTCGGCATCGGTGCCGCACACGGAGGCGACGATGATGGGGCCGCCGTCGGGCAGGTCCTTCTTCACCCTGTTGATGATGGCAGCGAACTTGGTGGCCGGATCGAGGTCGGCGCCGTAGCCGAGCACGATGTCCATCATGATCACGCGGCAGGAAGGATCGCGCATGTCCTCTTCGAGGCGCTGGCCGCGCAGGCCGGTGTCGATGATGGGATGCGGGATGCCGCGGGTGAACTCGTCTTCGCCGAGGTCGACGCAGCAGTGCTTGGTGCCCTTGGTGGGCGCCTCGAGGAAGAGCTCCTTGCGCAGGGGCACGTTGGACTCTATGTCGAAGAGGCTGTCGAGGATGACCAGGGCCTCGTAGCAGAGGGTGCCGCCGGAGAAGAGGCCACGGTAGTACCTGCGCTCAGGGCTGAGCTTGGCCATGCGCCCCTTGAGTTCCTCTGGGAGCACGAGTTCGGGAATGGGCTGGCCGAGGGCCGCGAAGGCGGCCTCTTCCAGGGTGCGGGTGAAGATGATGCCGTCGGTGTTGAGCTCGTCGGGCTGGCCGCCAATGAGGCAGGTGACGGTGCGCAGGCCCGTGGCGCGGGCGTCGTCGAGCACGGCGTTGAGCACGGCCGGATCGCCGGGCTTGGAGAGCAGGAGCAGGGTCTTGTTGCCGGGGGTGGCGGCGAGCTTCTTGATGCCGAAGCGCATTTCCAGGCCGCCCACCTGCTTGCGCAGGTCGCGTCCGCCGCAACCGAGGGCGTGGGTGATGCCGCCACCGAAGCGGTCGATGAGGCAGGTCACTTCCTGGATGCCCGTGCCGGAGGCGGCCACGATGCCGATGTCGCCGCGCCGCACCACGTTGGCGAGGGCGAGCGGAACGCCGGCCACGATGGCGGTGCCGCAGTCGGGACCCATGAAGAGCAGATCCTTCTCGATGGCCTTCTTCTTGAGCTCGACCTCGTCCTCGATGGTGATGTTGTCGGAGAAGAGCATGACGTTGAGGCCGCGCTCGATAGCGCTGATGCAGTCCAGCTTGGCCATGGGGCCAGGCAGGGAGATCATGCAGAAGTTGGCGTCGTTCAGGCGGTCGGCGCCTTCCTCGAGGGTGGCGGGCTTGGACTCTTCGGTCTTGGCGCCGCCGGCCTTCTGCTTCAGCTTGGCCTGGACGGCCTCCACGGCGCTCTTGACGGCGGCGTCGCTGTCGGCTTCGACGCAGACCATGAGGTCGCTGGCGGTGGCGGCGTCGACGGCGGGGTCATTGAGGCCCATGCGGGCGACGACGTCCTTGTTGCTGACCGTGCCGAGCAGGGCGAGGCACTTGCTCACGCCGTCAAGCTTGGTGGCTTCCCTAGATATGCTCATCAGGCGGACGGAGTCCTGGTACTGGTTCTTGTAGACGAAAACTTTAAACATGTCGCTCTCCCTAGTCGCGCACGATCCTGGTGCAGCAATTCGGCTTGATCATGGCGTTGGTGATGTTTTCCTGGCTGGTGATGATGGCTTCCTTGCCGC
>JAEEGL015787102.1_pt1 | contig 12171 bp, 10 predicted proteins | sample 9134231 | NCBI WGS metagenome assembly JAEEGL01 (sample SAMN16246548, study PRJNA631951) | gut metagenome | biome: gut microbiome; feature: rumen; material: fiber-attached | host: Bos | place: Iran: Karaj | collected 2018-10
AATATTATAATCTCGACTGGTTGTTTGCCATGGTGCTAAAATTATTACTTCACCTGATGTTAAATTTATTATTTTATGAATATTATTTATATAATTATTTACATTTTCTTTATTATATCTTATATCATTTGTACCAATATTAATAATACTTAAATCACAATTAGAATTCTTAATTTTATCACTAAAATTATTTAAAATATCATACGAAGTATAACTTCCTTTAGAAATATTAATAACATTTTTATTAAAATAACTCATTAATGGAATATACCAAGGGCTATAACCATTTAATGTTCCTTCCGTAATACTATCACCAATAAAACATATATTATTAGATTCTTCTATTTTTTTATATAATAATGATTTTTTATCACTACTATTTAATTCTAACTTATATTTATTATCATATTTATAACTATCACCAGGTAAAAAATAATATGTGTTTTTTATATCTTTTATTTTATTATGAAATATTACTTCATCAAGTAAATTTAAAACGCGATCTTGATTTGATTTTGTTGTATCTTCAAGTAAGACTGGATAATATCTACCTAATGAATCTTGAGTTGCCACAATAGGTGTAATTGATGAACCAATTATTTCATGAGTTTCTTTATCAATATAAATCTTTACATACATAGACATATCACTATTATGACCAATATATGAATTAATATAATTTCCAGGAGAATTTATAATAATTGTTCCATTTTTATATTCTATTGGTTCTATAACATGTGCATGATCTCCTAAAATAATATCAGCGCCTTCACTTATAAATAATCTATTCCATACTTCTTGATAAATATCTATCTTATTACTAAATTGTGTTCCATAATGTGGCATAACAATTATTAAATCAACATTACTATCTCTTAATTTTTTAAAATCATTTTTAATTTTATTTTTTATTATTTCATAATCTTCAGAATATGGTTCAGTTAAAAAATTAGTATATTCTAAATAATCATTATTTTCTAAATAATTTAATCCATATGTATAAGCTGATACCCCTACTTTCATACCTGCAATATTAATTATTTTATAATTATCTTTAGTACCTATAAAATCTAATTTACTCTTATTTAAATTATCTATTGTATTATAATATGAATTAATATCTCTATCCATAATATGATTATTAGATATTGTTACAAAATCAATACCCGAATTTTCTATAGCTCTTAAAAATGATGTTGGATAATTTAATCTTAATTCTTTATTATCACTAAAATTGCCATATGAATACTCATTACTATCATCAACTGGCCCTTCAAGTACTCCAAAAACATAATCCGTATTTTGAATATAATTTCTAGTATTATCAAACATATAATTAAAATCATTATTTGATAGTTTTAATTGATCTTCAAGTAATATTAAATCACCAACAAAACCAATAGAAATTGAATTATCTAATTTGTTTTGCATTTCCATATCTAATTCATGATTAGAATTATAAAGTACTAATGGAATTATTAAACAAATAATACTCATAACAACTAATACTTTTGTTTCCAATATTTGTTTTAAATATTTTGATAAAATACTTAAACCCAAGCAAATTATAATACTTATAACAATACTAATAATAAAGTAATATTTATATGGATAAAATATATGTCCCAGTATTAATGTAGGAATTCTATGAAATATATAAATATATATACTATTTTTACCAATAGTAGTTATAACTGGAATCTTCTTATCAGGCATTAAACCTATAACAGCTATAAAAAGACCTGTATCAGCAATAAATATAACAGTTCTTGTAACACATTCTAAGTCTAATTGATATGCTGATCCCATTAATAAATCCAGTGATGATGGAAAATAAAATAATGTTTCGATTATAAATGCAACTGATAAAACTAATAAAATTAGACAATATTTTTTATCAAGTTTAAGTTTATATTGAAATCCAAATATAAAGAAATAAAAGAATAAAAATAATCTAACTATAATTAATTCTTTAAAATAAAAACCACTTAGAATAGATAATATAAATATAATAAACAAAATATATTTTTTTAATAAAATACTTACTATTTTTTTATTATAAACAATTAATCTATAAATAAATATTAATAAAATAAACCAGCTCGAGTATTTAATATCAAAAATATTAATATTTCCACTATGAAAATAATCATATAAAAAGAACGATGTATTCATAAAAATAAATATTAATAAATATTTTAGTAAATTTTCTTTTTTTACATTTCTGGAAAAATATCCAGATATAATAAAGAATAGTGGCATATGAAAAATATATATTCCATTAATAATATTATTATAATTATTAAGTGGTAAATAATCATATGTAATTAACATATGAGCAAAAACAACTAAAAATATTAAAATACCTTTTAATGTATCATATCTATTGTCTCTCATATTTACACTACCTTTCTATATAATTATTATAACAAAAAAGACTAGATTTCTCTAGTCTCAATATTTTTAATAAATTTATCAATCTCACAAAATAAATCCATGTTTTTTTCTACTTTTATGGTATTTATCCCAATATTATTTGCACCATTTATATTATTTTGATTATCATCTAAAAAAAGTAATTCTGATGATTCTATATTTAATTTATTTAATATATATTTATAAAAATCACTATTTGGTTTAATCATACCAATATCAGCAGATATTATAATATCATCAATTAATTTAAAATTATTTTCAATATATTTTTTTATTAAAGATATATGATTAGTAGCAATTACTATTTTTATATTAGGATATTTTTCTTTTATTTGTTCAATTATATTTTCTTGTCTAACTTTATATAATTTATAAATAATATTAGTTGCTATATCAAGTACTGGTTTATTACCTATTTTTTCTTTTGAAAGTAATATAAATTCATTATCACTTTTATTTGGTCCAAATAACCTTTCTATTTTTTCTTCATCAGAAGTTAACTTAATCATTTTTTCAGAAACAAGTACGCCCACTAAATCAAAAGCAATTACTTTTATCATATTAATTACCTTAGTTTTGGTATTCTTCTAGGAGATTTTTCAATTGCATTTTGTGGACATACAAGTTTACATAATTGACAACCTACACATTTTGTTCCATCCAAAATAGGTTTTCTATTTTCATCAAATTTAATAGCATGATGACCACCATCTTTACAAGAAATATAACACCTACCACATCCAATACATTTTTCATAATTAAACTTTGGAAATTCTATAGTTTCTTTATCAAGAATATCATTATTTATTACATTACATTTAGATATTCCTATAAAATCACTAACTTTAGAATAATTCTTTTCTTTCATAAATATTTTTAATCCTAATATTAAATCATCAATTATTCTACTTCCATATTCCATTATGGCAGTTGTAATTTGTATAGTGCTACATCCTAGAAGCATAAATTCTACGGAATCTTTCCAAGTATAAATACCACCCATGCCACTATAATACATATCTTTTAATTCTTCGCTATTTACCATTTCCGCAATATATCTTAAGGCAATAGGTTTTACAGCACGTCCAGAATATCCACCCAATGATGATTTACCATTTACTTGAGGTTCTGGTACTAATGAATCAATATCAACACCTGTTATACTCTTTATAGTATTAATTGCTGATATACCATCTGCTCCACCACGTTTAGCAGCCATAGCTGGAACTCGCATATCAGTAATATTAGGTGTCATTTTAGCTAAAACTGGAATATTAGTATTTTCTTTTACTATTTTAGTATATTTTTCTACTAAATCAGGATTTTGCCCTACATCAGATCCTGTTTCTTTATATTTCATATTTGGACACGAAAAATTAAGTTCTACTAAATCTGCTCCTGCTTTTGTTACTTCTTTAGTTAAATATGCCCATTCTTCTTCATCTCGGCCCATTATTGAAGCAATTATTACTTTAGTTGGATATTCATTTTTTAATCTTTTTATCATTTCCATATTTTCTTCAACTGTATATTCTGATAGTTGTTCAATATTTTTAAATCCCATAAATGATTTATCCCAGTCTTTTAGTACTGAAAATCTTGGTGATGATTCTTCAATATTCATCATACTAATTGTTTTAGTACAAACTCCTGCCCATCCATCTTCAAAAGCATTTTTACACATTTCATAAGTACTACCAACAATAGATGATGAAAGCATAAATGGATTTTCTAATTTTACTCCACATATTTCAGTACTAATATCAATATTTTCAAATCCTTCAACTTTTTCATTATTAGTAACAATATTATCTAATATCATGTCAATATTGATATATAGTGGACATTTTTCTAAAGTATCATTTTTATCTAAATAATTATTTTCAATTAATGTTCTAGCACCTTTTTTATTATCAAATCTTAATGCTCTAATAATTCTTTCGGGATCAATATTTTTATATATTTTTTTACAATTAGCATTATAACATAATGCACATTTATGTATTTCTAATTCAAACTCTTTTTCCATATTATTTCACATCCTTTAATTTTAAAACCTTTTCAAAAGCTTCTATATTACCTTTTCTGAATTCATCATTTTCAATTAGTTTTCTTATTTCATCTACTGTATACCATTTAACACATTCAACTTCTTCTTTTTGTAAAGTAAGAGAGGTAATGTCAATATCTTTACAAACATAATAAATTTCTTGAAAAGCTTTTCTATATGTCAAAGTATCAATATAAGTTAATTCTTTTTTATCTAAATCTAATCCTAATTCCTCTTTTACTTCTTTAATAGCAGTCTTAAAACCATCATCACCATATGTAACATGTCCGCCTGTAGTTGCAATAATAGAATTCCTATCTTTAGATGTTTTTTGAAGTAAAAATTCTCCATCACTATTTTCCATAAAAATTAATACAATCATAAAGTATTTATCATCTGGTAACTTAAGTTTGTTTTCTCTTGAAACTCTTTCATTTATTTTTTCTTTATTCTTGTTAAATACTTGTAAATACTCCATATATATCACCTACTTAAATTATAACAAAAAAGACTAGATTTCTCTAGTCATATCAATATATTTTTGAACAATAGGTATTCTTAGTTTATCTTTTTCTCTAGAACTATTACATAAATATTCATAATATATATATTCTTATAGTAATATCAACACTTAATTCTTTCTTTTTACTATCCATACCCATTTTTCTTTCAAAGATAATTTTTTAAATTCATATCCATAATTTAATAACTCTTTTTTATAAGTTAAAAATGCATGATCAAAATCAAATCCTACTATTTTTTTTACTTCATCAAAAGATAATTTATATTCTTCTTTATTATTATCTTTAATATATTTCCATAATGGCTCATATTTACTCATAATACACCTCTATAATTATATTTTAATTAATCCAAGATTTATATATATCAACAGATTCATTTCCAGTAAATCTTTTACCATCCATAAAATTTAGATTTGAAAAATTATTTTTTAAACTATTATATGTCGAATCAATTGAAGAAGAACCACTAGTTACAAATACATAAATACTTTTACCTGTCATATTATTTTCTTCTAAAAATTTATCTATTATAGTTGGTTCTTTATACCACCAAATTGGAAAAGCTAAAACTATTATTTCATATTCATCTAGATTAGGTATCTTATTTAATATTTCTGGTTTAATATTATTCTTCATCTCAATTGATGATCTACTTTGATTATTAGTCCAATCTAAATCTTCTTTTGTATATTTTTCTTTTGGTATAATTTCAAACAAATCACCATTAACTGCCATACTTACTTTTTCTGCTACCATTTTAGTAATTCCACTTGCTGAAAAATAACAAATCAATACTTTATTCATTATATTCCTCCAATATTTTTAACTAATATATTAAATTTTACTATAACCATTACTAGTATAACATAAAAGACTAGATTCCTCTAGCCTTATAATTTTTCATGTTTTGAAATAAATTTTTAATATAAAATAATATAATTTATACAGTTTTATTTTAATTCTAAATTACCAATTTCACTAATTGCAGTTTCAATATTATTACCATTTATCATATCTTTTATAATTATATTTCCAGTTTCAAGTTCATTTGAACCAATTATAATTACATATTTTATACCTTCTTTATTGGCATAATCTAAACTTTTCTTTAATTTTCTATTATTCATCTCGACTTCAACAATATAGCCATTTTCTCGTAACATGTTAGCAATAACTAAACTTTCAGTTTCTGTATTCATAGGAATAATATATATATCGGTTTCTGAGGTACTATTATCAAATTTATTTTTAACTATTTCATATATAGCAGATAATCCAAAACTAATTCCTACTGTTGGATACTCTTCTCCATCATCAATAAAATTAGCTATCATCTTATCATATCTTCCACCTGCTCCAATACTTCCTTTAACTCTTTGCTCTTTATCATAAACTTCAAATACATTTCCAGTATAATAATTTTGTCCTCTAGCAAGTGTTATATCAAAAATACATATATCACTAATATTTAATTTAAATAAATAATTATATAAATTATTAACTTCTTCAAGTCCTTCAATAATAAATTTATTATCTGAGTTAATAAATTTAGCATTTAATTCTTCTAATTTTAAATTAAATAACTCTATTAATTTATTTACCTTATCATTTTCTATACCTAAATTTATTAACATTTGCATAAATTCATCGTTAGTAACTTTATCTTTTTTATCAACTACTGTAGTAACACTTTGAACTAAATCCTCACATATTCCAGCTTCTAATATTAATCCATTCATTAGTTTTCTACTATTATATTTAATATAAATATCTATATCTAATTCCTTAAAAGTTTTAACATATATTGATAATAATTCAGCTTCTATAAATTGTCCCTTAATTCCAACTACATCAGCATCACATTGAATAAATTCTATATCTCTACCAACTTTAACTGGACCATCTCTAAATACTTTAGCAATCTCATATCTTTTAAATGGAAATGTAATATTATTTTTATTTAATGCAATAAACTTAGCAAATGGAACAGTTAAATCGTATCTTAATCCTAATTCTCTATTGCCTTGATCTTTTAATCTATATATTTCTTTTAATATATCATTTTCTTCATCATATTTATCACTAAGTATATCATAGTAACATAATATTGGTGTCTCAATAGATTTAAATCCATATAACTTAAAATTTTTAATAATAATTTCATTAATATAATTTCTGATTTTTTGTTCATTAGGTAAAAAATCATAACCACCTTTTACATTTTGTATTTTCATAAATAAACTCCTTCTAATTTATATTCCTCGACAATTCCTTTAAATAATATATATTCAATTTTATCTTTATCATTTTTTATTTCAATTTCAAATTCATAACCTGATGGTTGTTTAACCACATAATTATTCTTTTTAGTTTTATTGAATTGCAATAATGCATAAGCAATACTAGCCGAACCACAAGCCGTTTCAAAATATAATGTATTTATATCTTTTACCCATATAAATGGATAAATTTTATTATCTTCTACTAAAACAATTCCTACAGCTTTATCAGCAATATTCACTTTTTTGATTTTATCTTTTACTATATCCATAATATTTTTTTCATTTATTTTTTTTAATATTTTTTTATTTTCTGTTTTTTTTAGAAATATTAAACTTATACCACTAAAATCAACTATATAATTATCTTTTATCATTGATTTTATTTTGTCATCTATGTAATATTTAATAGATACATAATTGTCATCAAATACTTCACCTATTATTTTCTTATTTAGAATATTTAATTCTAGTTTACCACCTATACTTTTTAAATAATAAATTGCACATCTAGATGCATTAATGCAAAACTCGCCTCCAGCCATTTCTAAATTATTGTTTTTGATAAACCCAACCTGTTCAACATAATTATATTTTTCTAATAAATAATCATTTATTTTCTTTTTTTTATCTCTATTATAATTATTATCTATAACCAAAGCTGTAATATTACCACCAGGATTATAAATATTAAAAATAATATCATCATCATCTATTTTTATTTTTTTCATATATATTCTCCTTTTTTACAATATAAAAAGCTATACAAGTAGTACCTGTATAGCTTATAAAAATCCTTTATAACTAGATACAAGCACCACAAATAGCACTTGTACCATATGACATTTTTTAATGTCGGTTCAAGTGCAGATTATTATGATGATGTAAATTAGTTATTTTAAAATTAAACATAACAATCTCTCCCTTTCAATGTATAAATAATACCATACTTATATGAATCTGTCAAAATTAATAAAAAAAAAGACTAAATTTTACTTTAATCTCTTTAATTTTACTATATCCATAATTTTTTCAAACTATTTTTAAATAAATATTAGCATACATATATCTGATATTAAATGACTAATTCCATGTGCAACCATTGCATATCCAATACCATATTTTCTATAGAGATATCCAAAAACTATTCCTAATCCCCCATTGAATAAGAAACATCTAATAATTAACACTAGTGTTAATGTAGTCATAGTTGCCGTTGATGGAAGATGACCTGCTGCAAATAACAATGCAGCTAATATATTAGAAATAACAAATATTATAGTTGGTATTTCTTGTTTCTTTAATATCTTAGATATAATGAATACAACTAATGACATAAAGAACAATCTCATCATTACTTCTTCAATAATTCCACCTACTAATAATCCACCAACAATTTTGTATAATGTAGGTTTAGAAGTATACTGTTCTGCTACCCAATTATTCATTGAACCAAAAATTAATTTATCTCCAGGAAATAATATAAACGCACTAATTTCATTATATCAGAAAAAAGATTAGTTTTTCCTAGTCCTTTTTCATTTAGAAATAAGACAACATATATTAATTATAATGACTTAATAAAAAAAATTACAATCAAAAAAGTTTTCGGAATTTTATTAAAATTTCAAAAACTCTTTACTCAAAATAGTTTTACCTATTTCTTTAACAATCTTTATTTATTGGTTTCATTCTTAATTGCAGCACCCAAACTACAAAACTAAATTGCTTATCATATTTATTGTGATACTTGTTATATTATGATCATTCATTTGTTTAACTTAACTTTTTTTAAACTTAAATTGTTACTCATAATATCATATCCTTTTAGAAAATAATCTGATACTTCCTGTGTTAATTTAATTAACATTTCGTTTGGAACTAATTCTGAAAAAGTTATTCCAGGTATTGATCGAATTAATGCATAAAATTTTAGTGTTTGCTCATATTTATTTAATTCATCTTTATCAGTAATACCTGTATACTCTTTTATAAATAAACTCCATAACTTTAATAACATTTCATTTGACATTCCTGTATAACGTTGTGCGCCACCGGCTCTTTGCGAAACTAATTTCATTATTTGATAAGAACCAAGAAGATCAATAATTGGATCACCAACAGATACATCTGTCATATCAATTAATACTAATTCATCATTCATAACCATCATATTACCTGGATGAAAATCTCCATGTATAAACGTATTTCTATATGGGATGCTATTAATTAAATTTCTAAGTTTAGATATTACTTCATCTGAATAATATCCACTTCGTTCTGCTATATTAACCCACATATGCAAATTTTCTCTTCCATCTGGTAAAACTCCATTTTCAAATTTAGTTGAATGAAGCTTAACTAATAACTTTGCCATACGTATAGCATACTCATCCAATTGATCTGGATTATTAGATAAATATTGACCTAAAGTAGATGCATTAATCCATTCATATACCAATCCGTATTTGTCATCTACTTTAACAATATCATATGATATAGCAGTTGGTATATCATATACAAGCAATTTTTTAGCAACATATTTTTCTTGCTCAATTCTATCTAATGTATTCGTAATAGGATTATACACTTTTACGATTTTATCTTCATCTAATCGATAAATTGTACCGTTTGCTCCTTTACCTATAATTGGTAAGCATTTGACACTTATTTCTCTCATTTTTCCTCACATCGCAATCCAGTTTATTATAAACTATTAAAGTTTTAATATCAATAACTTTTGAAATCCTTTTAATTATTCAAAAAATAAATTAGCATTACCATTCAAATTGCATTGTTCAATAGATGAGTGAAATCGTAAATATTGTTGTATATTTTAAAGTAAAAAGATTAGATTACTCTAATCTTTTTATTTAGTTTTAATTATTTTTGCTTTTAATATTTAATTTTCATAATCTGGCTCTGCACATTTTGTTAGATCAACATTTATTGATTTTAAAAAATCAATTAAGTATTTATTATCATTATCTGTAATAAATCGATAACCATTTCCAGTAAATATATTATACTCTGGTAAATTTTCCATATTAAACTGCATGTTATTCGCATCTGTACTATGCTTAATAATTTGTATAATATCAAAATTATATTTTCCTTCTACCCACTTAGTATATTTTAAATCCGATGTACAATATCCAGACTTACATACTCTATAATGAGTTGATAAAATATATTTACCATTTTTAAACATTGTCAGTTGAACAGGTATGCATTTTTTGCTGCCAATTTCAACCGAAAATAATAAATCGTTATAATTAATATCTTCCAGAGTTATTTTACCCATATCTAAATTCAAATAATTATAATACTTGTTCTTCCTTTCTGAGACTTCATTATAAAGTTTATTTAAATTTTCTGCCTTATCAAAATTCAAAATTTGTGTAGCAATTACAGATGGAAATAAATTTTTAATTGAAGATACATATTCATTTCCATCTTTTGGATATTCAATTTTTATTACTTTATTGTTTTTAAATGTTATTTTACATGGAATAGACATGCCAGAAGAAATTGCTAATGCATCACCATAATCATATTTTTCAATATAGTAACTATTATTAAATATCCACATATAAGCATATTTATAATTATCTTTTTTCTCAATACCAAATCCATGATATGAGAAGAATACATTAAAATCTTTTTCATTTGAATCAGGATTGTTTTTAAATTCTTTTTCTCGCAAATAATCAATTGCAATACCATATAATTCATAAGAATCATTTACCAAATTTATTTTGAACTTATTATTATAAAAATATATACCAATGATAATAACCACAAATGAAATTAATAATACAATGATTTTATTTTTTGTTCTTTTTTTTATTTTGTTTGTTTCATTTATAGTTGATATTATAGCTTTTTCCTTTGCTTCTTCACTATTATCTTTTTCCCCATTAATTAATTCTTCTATATTTATATCTAACTCTTTACATATTTTTTTATATAGTGAAACATCTGGAAAGCTTAGACCTCTTTCCCATTTGCTAACGGCATTTATGCTGACACCCATTTTTTCGGCTAGTTGTTCTTGAGTCATGTTTTTTTCTTTTCTCAATTTAGCAATAAATTTACCACTTTTATTTTGATCCATTTTCTCACTTCCTCAAAAGAATAATATCATGTATTAGTAATAATTAACACACACCGTTGGTTTAATTTTAATTATAATATTATTTTATCATGAAAAAAATTGATTTTTACATATACCTGAATAATTGTAAGAATGCTAAAAAAAGATGAGATAATTTCTTACCTCAATGTACATGAATATATTAATCATTAAATGGCTTTAAATTCCTTACTGCTTCTTTTTGTGTAATTTCACTATCATTATTATCTATATCTATCAATTTATATTTAGTGTTACCCATACCTAATTCATGCATATATGAAAGTTGTCTTAAACCATGCCTTGTTTCAATTCTTTCTACAATATCATGGTTTTCTTCTTTCTTCATTGCATAGATTAAATCTACACAAGCCGTATCTAAAGCACAAATATCTCTAGATGCTAATATACCAACATTTGGAGTTACTACTGGAGCAGCATTTATTCCTTCACAGTCACATGAAACACTCATATTTCTCATTACATTAATAAAAGTTATTTTATCTTTAAAATAATCAACCGTTGCTTTTGTACTTTCAGTCATTCTTTCCATAAATTCTTCTTCTGCAATTGACCATTGACTATCTCCTGGACATGTATGAATCATTGCTTTTCCAATTCTACCATCAGCACAACCAATACCAATATTTTTATTACTTCCTCCAAATCCACCCATTGTATGTCCTTTAAAATGAGTAAGTGCAATAAAAGAATCATAATTAACTATATTTTTACCCATAGTCATAT
>JAEEGL016244784.1_pt1 | contig 12171 bp, 9 predicted proteins | sample 9134231 | NCBI WGS metagenome assembly JAEEGL01 (sample SAMN16246548, study PRJNA631951) | gut metagenome | biome: gut microbiome; feature: rumen; material: fiber-attached | host: Bos | place: Iran: Karaj | collected 2018-10
CTCTGCAGCGGCATCCATACGAGAATTAGAGTATCGGTTGGGGTAACCGTTCACGATAGGGATGGTCCCCAAAACCAATCCAACCTTACTGAAAGGAATCGCGCTTACATCAGTATACACCCTACCCTTTGCTTGTTGCTTCACCACCACATTGCAGATGCCAATAAGACCTCCGCAAACCACCAATGCAAAAACAAGGGCTACGATAAAGTATCTGCGCACTTGTTTTTTTGCATCCATATTATTCTTGTTTAAGACTAAGATTGGTCGGCAAAGATAGCAATTATTCTATTGCCGTAATTCTTTCGATTATCCGTTTTTTCAATTCCATTATATTTGCATTCTCAATATTCCTTTTCAGGGCAAACAATGGATAGAGAAAGGGAAATATATAAAGTGACCCTCATCGGAGGAGCAGTAAACATACTCCTACTGGTGTTTAAGTTCGTGGCGGGTGCTTTGGGACACAGCTCTGCTATGGTTTCCGATGCCATTCACTCGCTCTCTGATTTTGTCACGGACATCATCGTGTTGTTATTCGTCAAAATCAGTAGCAAGCCGCAGGACAAATCGCACGACTACGGGCACGGAAAATATGAGACCTTGGCGCTGACCGTCATCGGCATCGCATTGATGGCTGTTGCCATCAGCATTATCGTTAAAGGAGCGATGAAAATTGCTGCATGGGCCAATGGTGAAGTGCTTGAAGCGCCAGGAATGCTAGCCTTCTGGGCCGCCGTTGTATCCATTGTGCTGAAGGAAGCCGTATATCGTTATTCTATCATCAAGGCGAAAAAACTGAATTCCAAAGCATTGGAAGCCAACGCTTGGCATCATCGCAGCGATGCTCTTTCTTCCATCGGCACAGCGGTGGGCATTGGTGGTGCCATCTTTTTGGGACAACGTTGGACCATCCTTGATCCCATTGCCTCCGTGGTTGTGGGAGCCTTCATCGTAAAGGTAGCCTTCGATTTGCTCAAAAACGGCATAGGCGACCTGATGGAGCAGTCGCTTCCCGACAAAGTTGAAGACGAGATTCTGAAACTGGTTGCGGAACTGCCTGGCATATCAGAGCCTCACGAACTGCGCACACGACGCATCGGCAACCATTATGCCATTGAACTTCATATCCTAATGGACGGTGATATCAGCCTGAAGGAAGCCCATGACAAAGCTTCAGAAGTGGAAGACGTGCTTCGCCAACATTACGGCGAAGAGACCCATGTGGCCGTGCATGTGGAACCAAAAGAGCCTACCAAAAGTCATACACAAAAAACAGTTTTAGCGTGGCTATTTCTGCTCCTTTCCTTTGCCATGCAAGCACAAACGACAGATACGCTATCGACGGGAAGGCCAATCTTTGTCAACGAAGGCGAAACCACCATCTACCATATCAGTCGCGACCCAAAGGCTCGGCAAGGTACAATTTCAGATGCCCTACAGAACTTGCCGGGCGTAAAAGTCGACACCGAAGGCAATATCAGCTTGCGAGGCGTAAGCGAAGTGGAGTTGTTCATCAACAATCGTCCTTCGCGTTTTGACGAAGAGAGCCAAAAGAACTACCTTCAACAGATAAAAGCCCACTCTATTGTACGCATCGAGGTGATGACCAACCCCTCGGCACAATTCACCTCCGCTCCCGACACGGGTGTCATCAATATCATCACGGACTCAGAGGATAATCCTGAGCGACATCTCAGCATCGGATTCCAATCCAACACACGGCCAAATGTGTCGCCATGGGTGTCTTATATCTGGAACAACAAAAAATGGTCTTTCGACGCAAATTTGAAAGGCGGTTATTCTGGAGTCAAGAAGCATTCAAAAGGATATAGCTATTCCTTTGTCGACCATTTTGAGAATGGCATTCCCAATGGCCTCGACACCACCAGTTCCACCCGTTATTACAGAAACGACATCGAATCCAACTATGAGGTTGAGGCCTTTTTCAAAGCAGAATACCGCCCCAATCGGCAAAACGATTTTACGGTGTACTTTGGCATCAGCCCAAGCAAGACCAAAGCATCTTCATCCTCCAACACCTATCGCAAGGAATACATCGACGACATCGGTGAATATGATTATTCCATCCAAAGAGAAGACCTTCAATGCTTTTCATTTGGTGCCACCGGTATAGGTTGGCAGCACCGATTCGCCCAACCCAACCAATCCATAGGCATCTTCCTGAATTCGGAATACGACTTCGGCAAAGGCATTACCAAAGATCTGCGCAATTTCAAGAATCACCCAAACCTGAACCGCGACATTATCAACACCAATGACTTCACAGACATAGGCTGTGATGTCAAAGTGGAATACACCCACCCCTATCGCTTACCAAATGCCGAAGGCAAGACCCAACATCACGGAGAAATCTACCTGAGCCTCACTAACGTCTTGAAGCCTGACAACAACATTGGCCTCTATGACACCTTAAGCACAGACGGTTACGTCACCGACTGGAATCGTTCCGAAAATCGCCGTTTCAGCACCAACAAAGCAACCGGCACGCTAATGGTACTTCATCATATAGGGCACTCCATCACCATCAAGCCTGGCATCAGTTGGGAATACACGTGGATCAAATCACACCACCTTGACACTCCTCAATACGATACCCTTTTACGGTATGCCTATTGGCGACCATCTTTGCACATCAGCTACCGCACGCCATCAATGCACAACTTCAGCTTCAGCTACACCCGCAAGACCTATTATCCTTGGGGGCGCTACTTCACCAGAAAGAAAATGTATGCCGAAGAATCATTTTCGATTGGCAACCCTTCACTGAAGCCCACCTTAATCGACATCTTCGAATTATCATGGGCTAAATATGCCGACCAACTTGGATCAATAAGTGTGAAAGGCTATTTTAATAACTCCATCAATGCCATCAATATGGTGGGCGATGTTGCTTACGACTCCCTTTGGAACCGTGTGGTGCCTTTTTCCATACCTGTCAACCTCAATAAATACTACGAGGCAGGTGGAGAATTCAACCTCACTTACCGACCCAGTCCCACTTTCAACGTCAGATTAGAAACCAACGCCTATAACTCACACATTGAGACCTATTACGACAAGACCCAGGACAGCTTGATTTGCAGCAATATGTGGTCCTACAATCTGCGCCTTGGAACTTGGGTAAAACTATGGAACAAACTTGAGCTGCATGCTACAGCCTATTACAACTCACCGACGCAAACGCTTTTTGCCACCCACCAAACCGCTTACGGCATCGATTGCGGTCTTCGCGCTGACTTTTTCGACAGCCGTCTCTCCTTCCTTTTTAATGCTTTCGACATCTTCAACTGGAACAAGGAAGATGATTACACCTACAATCCTTATTTCATCTCCTATGAATCCGACAAAGTCAACAGTCGTTACATCAGTTTGGAACTGATCTATAGGATTTGGTGAGTTTATTCTACTAAGTAGACAGGCAAAATTAGTTTACATATTCGACACAAGGCTTCGATACACATAGCATTGATCTAGTCCCAGGTCTCGAAATCAAAAGACATAATAGTTTAATTTTGAACTGTCACTTAACACTTTTCCGATTTCAACATCATTCCTCGAAGATGCTTCAAAGCTGCAGGCAGCACCTCAGGCTCCATCATTTGAAGTGCCGTACTGAGTTCATCCAGCAATTCGGGATAATGGACACTTTGCGCATACGTCAGTTTGATAGCCAAAGACTTCACACCAACAGGTTCGTTGGAAAGCATCGTGTTGAAGCAAAAATCGAGGAAATCGGTGCGAATGCTCTCCTTTTGAAACGTAGTTCTATCCAACAGATTCATAATGAGACGACGTTTTGTGGTGCTTGTGGTGTTCATAGCTTCGTCGATAAGGGTGTTTTGATGCTCAGTCAGCCAAATATCCGCCGTCTTGGGCAAGTGTGTCATCACCCAAGCGGAATTATCGGATGTCCTCTTGTCGGAGTCAAACAGTAGTTGAAAAAGTTCACCCTTATAGTCTAACTTAGCTAAGGCCTTGGCTTCGTCCCCACTTATTCTTCCAGATAATATATCCTTCAGTTCTGACATAATTCCTCTTTATTAGTTCCGTTCGCAAAAAGTGACGTGAACCGTGTCACCAAAACTCTTGCCAATCTTTTTCCGAATATCCTTCCGAACTCCAATGATATGGCAAGGCATTCCCATTTTCACGGTTTGTCCATCGTAAGGCACGCCATCAAAGGTGGCATGGACTAACAAACGGTCTTTACCGAAAACTGCCTTGATATCGAAAGGAACCTCCACATAGGCAGCATCCATATCTTCGTTTTGTAGGATGACCGCATCAAACTCCAATAATCCCGACACCATACTATATTATTGATTCACAAACAATTCACCTTTAGCAACTATCGCTGCTGTACCACCTACATAAACAGTTCCATCTTTTTGAATACGTGTAGCAACCACAGAAGGTCTTCCCATAGCTTCGCCTTGAAGGAAAGTACATTCCGATTCATTGTTGACATAACTGCATTGTTGCAAATAATAGGTCAACGCAGCATTAGCCGTGCCAGTGGCTGATTCTTCGGGAACGCCATAAAGAGGGGCAAAATCTCGGACATGGGCTGTATACCCGTCATTGCCAAAAGCAAAGACATGAAAACTGACAGCGTCGTATTTCTTGGTAATAGCAGCAATGGCTTCCATATCAGGTTGTAAGACCTGCAAAGTAGTCAAATCGGGCAAAGGAATCATAAAGTCGGGGAGGCCTGAATAGGCAATTTGGACTGGCATCAAAGAATGCAAACCATTAATACCTAATGCATTACAAATATCCTCCGTCTCTTTGACTGAAGCAACAATGCGAGGTATGGCCATTTGCATCATTACCTTCTCCCCTGCTTCAACAGTCAAGTCACCAGCCAAGGTATGGCAAAGACATGTTCCCGTTGCCAGACCTTCGTGATGCAGCAGAAAAAACGAAGCGATGGTGGCGTGACCACACAGTTCCACCTCGGCTTTTGGAGTGAAGTATCTGATGCTAAAATCCTTACAGGAATGTCGCCTAATGAAAGCTGTTTCCGAGTAACGCAGTTCCGCCGCAATTTGCAGCATAAGTTTCTCTTCAGGGAAACTATCCGTGTCGAGCAATACCACTCCTGCAGGATTACCGCCAAAGGGCCGATTGGTAAAAGCATCTACAATGAAATATCTCATAAGTAACTGTCTAAAACTAAATGCAATATTATATACTTCTTAGCTGTAAACAAACAGCCGTCAGCTATATCAGCTCGGTAACGCCATAACTGACTACTGGCGGCCAAATCCTCTTGCCTTTTATTAAACTAATTCCGCTCATCTACTAATTATTAAAAGCTTTGCAAGCATTATTGAAGCGTTCTCACTGGGAAAGTAAAGTAGGTGTCTGGGAAAGGCTCGTTTTTCAAGGTGAAGTGCCACCATTCCTCATCTATAGCCTTGAATCCGTGACGTAACATAGCCTCATGCAGAATCATACGGTTGTTGAATTGTTCGGCAGTGATTTTGGCATTGCCATTGTATTCACCTGTCTTGGGATTGCCTCCGTAATCGGGATGGCTTTCAATGCCAAACCAATCGAAAGTGCCACCCATATCCAGTTCTTTCTCCGTAGCCATATCGAAGAGTGTCAAGTCGACCGTAGAGCCGCGTGTGTGGCCGCTCTTCTCTGCGATGTAGCCCAACTTGAAGAGTTGGTCCCGTGGCACCTCTGGATAGAAATAAGGCTTCATAAGAGTGTCATTGACATCGGTGGCCCAACGCGCAAAATGATCGACTGCACATTGAGGACGATAGGCATCAAATATCTTCAGACGATAGCCTTGTTTCAGCAAGTCGTCGCTCACAGCACGAAGGCTGTCAGCTGCTTGACGGGTGAGCAAAGCGACTGGTTCCTCATATCCGTCCACACGAGTGCCAACGAAGTTATATGTACTGTAATAGCGAATTTCCAAAATGGCATCGGGGACAACTTCAGCGAGATTCACAAATTGACTGGCATCATTGGTCGAAGGCCAAGTCCCAGTCAACCATTTGAACTCAGCTTGTGCCTTTGCAAGTTGCTCAAGGAATGCCTGACTGGTATGTAGTCGAGCCATACCAATGGATGCGGCAAGACGGCTGGCATCAACGTCGCTCTGCCAGTGTGCGCCGACAATGACACGACTTTCACCATACATAAAACCTCGTGCCATAATGGTATCTGCATTGGCGGGATTGACTTCTGAAAGCAACAATGCCACGGCATAGCCTCGTTGACTGTGTCCTGAAGGATAGGAACCTTCACCAGAAAGATAAGGCTCTTCGTAAATTGTGAGCATATGCTCACGAAAACGTTCAAACGGACGCTTTCGATGATAGAAAGCCTTCGGCTCAACACGCATCTGGTCGATAGTGGAAAGGCTGTTCACTAAGTATCTGTAAATCTCAGGTGTACCCTCTTTCGAGATCATCAAGCCAAAAGGCACGTAGAACTCCGCAAAGAGCGAGTCGAAGTCCCAAGCGGCATCGCGGTAGGCGATAACAGCACGGGCGACATTGCCGCGCTCCGTCTTGCCCCACATATAGCGCATAATATCATAGGCAAAGTCAATCCCAACGGTATCGGGTGGAGGTGGCAAGCACTTGATGAGGTCGGGCATCTCCTCAGTGCTGAAATATAGCATTATACTATCATTCTGCGCCTTAACTTGAAGGCCGCCGCAAAAAAGGACAGCGGCAAGCATAATTTTGTAAAATCGTTTCATTTTGTTTCGTTTTTCCTTATTTTAAAACCGCTAGAGCTTCTCAAACTTGGCTATTGAAAGGTGCCCTTTATTACGGTACAACAACAGATATATGCCTCGCGGGAGCTGACTCACATCAAGACTATGTTCATAACCTACAGTCTCAGTAACGGCAAGCCTGCATTTCCCCGACATATCAATCACAGCAAAAGTCGCTTCGCCTTCTATCGGATATGTTACATACAGCACTTCGGTCACAGGGTTGGGATGCACCGAAACCAAAGACTCAAAATGTTGCGTTGCTCCATTGGGGAGCATATAGAGGTGCGACAAAAGGAAATCGCGAACGATACTGAAGCAACTGTCGAACTTAGGCATATCCAACTGATAGGTATTAGTATAGTAGAAAGCATGTTCCTCTCCTTCGAAAGGATGTAACTCGTAATCGGGATGTTGCAACGCGGCCAGATGTTCAGCAATAGTATGTGAGCCATACATAAAAGGCATCAAGTTAGGCATCCATCCCCCAAAGCAATACCCCGAGTCGTAGGGAACCGTATTGTCAGCAGTGCCATGAATGAGGCAAACCGGTGTGGTTTCATCGCTATCAATAACATCAAGATCGGACACGCCACCCCATTGAGGGATGATGCCCGCCACATTAGGTGAATAATGAAGGTATTCTTCATAGCCCGATTCATGGACACCACCCAAATCAGGTGAGATATAGGTTTCTGCAGGGCGTTCATCATCGTCCATAAAGACCTCATGAAGGATGGCTATGGAACCTGCAGAGTTGCCCAGTAGAAAGATAGCGGCCGTATCAATGCGGTATTCCTCACCATGCGCTTTGAAAAACCGCACCGCCGAGCTGACATCCTGCGAAGCCATATAGGCTGTGCGAACCAGTCCCTCTGCAGTCAAAGAAGTGAGAGGCAACAATCGATAATCAATGGAAGCAGCAACATAGCCGTAAGTCGCCAAGCGGTTGCAGTACTCCTTCATATCAACGAAAGCGCGATTTCCTGTGACAAAGGCTCCACCAAACACTGTGATTACCAACGGTCGGCACGACATAGTGTCTCCCTCCGGTTCATAAAAATCAAGGCACAAAGTAGAAGGCGAAGATGCACCCTGAGCCGTAGCACTACTAAAAGGTATGCTCTCCGTACAGACCACTTCGTCGAAAACCGGTTGTTCAAATCGGCCCTGCTGAGCCAGAGCCAAACCTGAAAAAGACAGCAGAAGGCCTGACAACAAAGTGATTTTTTTCACTATAGCATTAATTGATTCCATACATCTTATAAAATCTGTGCAGTGTGGTTTTTCGTGTCAACCTTGCCAATAGCATCTATGATAACGCCATCTTCGTCAATGACGTATGTCGTGCGAAAAGTGCCTTCGGTAACCTTACCGTACATCTTCTTCTCACCCCAAGCTTCATAAGCTTTCAAGATAGTCAGATCGGTGTCAGCAATGAGATGGAAAGGCAGGCTGTATTTGGTGATGAAACGTTGGTGTGATGCAGCACTATCGCGACTGACACCCAGCACATTATAGCCCAATGCAAGAAAACGTTCATAATTGTCGCGAAGGTCACAAGCTTCGGCGGTGCAACCAGGTGTGCTATCTTTGGGATAGAAATAGAGCACCAGTTTCTTTCCAGAGAAATCAGTCAGTTTCACGGTATTACCGTTTTCGTCTTTACCCTCAAAGTAGGGAGCTTTTGTTCCTTTTTGCAGCATAATATATTTATTTTTTTGTGTATTTGTTTTTTACGATTTCAAAAGAATTGCCAACCAACTCCTTAACCAAAGCATCACCGTAGCATTCCTTGATTTTAATACCCATCCAATGTTTCTTATTCCCATTGAATGGCAGGCCAAGGCTGCTGTGACTTTCAAGCAAATCAGGTATTCTCTCGGACTGACACTTCACAGAAACCACCTCAAAATCCTCGATATCAAAATAGCAGAACATATGGCCGCAGACATAGAACACCAGCACCGTGTCGCCTCCCTTGAATTTCGTGAAAGGCAACTTTTCATCCACTTCACCCAGCGAAAGGCAGTAATCTCTTAATTCTTCGATGTTCATCTCAATGGTTTTGTCTGTATTAGGATGCAAACATACAAAAAAATCCGCCTCAGGACAAACAAAATCCACAAATGAAAGTCACTTGACTTTGAGAGCCCGCATAGCATTCAGCACAGCCAGTACTGTGACACCCACATCAGCGAAAACAGCCATCCACATAGTGGCAATGCCAAAGGCAGCGAAAATGAGCACTGCAACTTTTACACCTATTGCGAACCAGACATTTTGTTTGGCAATGCGCAACGTGCGCCGTGCAATACGGATAGCTAAAGCAACCTTTGAAGGTTTGTCGTCCATCAGCACCACATCGGCGGCTTCGATGGCAGCATCGCTGCCAAGGCCACCCATAGCGATGCCCACATCAGCGCGAGCCAGCACAGGTGCATCGTTGATGCCGTCGCCAACAAAGGCAAGCTGATTGTTAAGAGTTGAGTGCCTTGAGTTAAGCAATTCATCCACATAAGCAATTTTGTCGGCAGGCAACAGCCCTGAATAGCATTCACTCAAACCAAGTTCTTGTGCCACATCCTCCCCCACCTCCTTTCGGTCGCCCGTGAGCATAACGGTACGGTTTACACCCAATGACTTCAACGCTTCGATTGCCTCTGCACTGTCATCTTTGATTTTATCGTTGATAACAATATGTCCAGCATATTCTCCATCAATGGCAATATGAATAATGGTGCCCACACACTCACAATCGCGCCATTTAGCACCGACTGCGTCCATCATTTTTGTATTGCCCACACAGACCGTCCAATCTTCCACCTTGGCACGAATCCCTTGGCCAGCAATCTCTTCCACTTCACTCAATTTACAGCCATCGATGGCCTCATCAGGAAAGGCATCACGCAGAGCCGCTCCGATAGGATGCGTGGAATAGTGCTCCACATGGGCGGAAAGATGCAACAGATGACGTTCGTCGCACTTCTCTGGATGCACTGCAGTGACTACAAACTGACCGTAGGTCAGTGTCCCCGTCTTATCGAAAACCGCTGTGCCAACTTTAGCCAAAACATCCATATAGTTGGCCCCTTTAACAAGAATGCCTTTTCGTGAAGCCCCGCCAATGCCACCAAAAAACGTGAGCGGTACGCTGACGACCAAAGCACAAGGACAAGAAACCACAAGGAACATCAAAGCGCGGTAGAGCCAAGTGGCAAATGCGCCTGCAAAGTCACCAGAAAACAGCGGTGGCAACACTGCCAATACAATGGCGGCAAAGACGACTATCGGGGTATAGACGCGAGCGAATTTTGAGATAAAGGTTTCACTTTTCGACTTGTTTTCAGTGGCATTTTCCACCAAATCAATAATCTTCAAGACCGTACTCTCACCAAAACTCTTAGTAGTACGCACTTTGATGACACCCGAAAGGTTGACACAACCTGAAATCACTTCATCGCCTTCTGCAACGTCACGCGGTAAGCTTTCGCCCGTCAACGCGACGGTATTCAATGAAGTATTGCCTTCAACAACTATTCCATCCAACGGCACTTTCTCTCCAGGTTTGATAATGATAATTTCCCCCACTTCAACTTGCTCGGGATTGACACTTTCCAACTGCCCATTGCGCTCCACATAAGCCACATCAGGGCGAATGCCCATCAGGTGCGCAATGCTGTCACGACTCTTACCTTCAGCGTAAGCCTCAAAAAGCTCGCCAATTTGGAAAAACAACATGACGAAGACCGCTTCGGGAAACTGAGTCTCAGCTCCAGGAAAGAAACCAATACAGAGTGCTCCAATAGTGGCAACAGACATTAGAAAATGCTCGTTGAAAGCATCGCCGTGTACCAAACCTTCAGCGGCTTCCTTGAGCGTGTCGAAGCCAATGAGTAAATAAGGAATCAGAAAGACAAGAAGCATCTGCCATACGGGTAGGTTACACTTTTTCTCTATGATGACAGAGGCAACAAGCAGCATCACCGTAGCGACAATCTTGACAATTTGGCCTTTAAGACCGCTCTCGCAGTGATGATGGTGGTGTGCCTGTTCACGCCCCTGTTGAATGTCGTGTTCATGATGGTGTTCGTGTGAACAGCATTCGTGCTCGAAATGATGATTATGTGCCATATTTTGCAGTTTTTATTTATTTCTTTAAATCACGATGCAAAAATGCGGCAAAAGTTTTGCAACTGGGTTGCAAATATCCGTCCAGAAACGATATTTGGTTTCATGACGAAACACAGCACCAACACATCATCATTTGTGTTTTTGATTTGACTAGAAGACGGTTACATTTTAGAAAAAGAATGCGGAACGGAGCCTTTGACTCCATTCCGCATTAAGTAATCTGTATTCCTAAAATTATTCTCCTAGCAAATGCTCAAACAAGAAGTCATCAATCTTGTTGAAGAGGTGCATACGACATTCTCCACTGCCATATTCATATCCACCGTAGATGCCGTGGTTCTTATTGGGATAAATCATCAGGTCGAACTGCTTACCATTGGAAATCATAGCTTTAATGAGTTCCATAGCGTTCTGATAGTGGACATTGTCATCACCACTGCCATGGCAAAGCAAGTAGTTACCTTTAATCATCTCCGTATTGTGAACGGGCGAATTAAGGTCATATCCATCAGGATTCTCTTGAGGAGTACGCATAAAACGCTCGGTATAGACATTGTCATAATAACGCCAGTTGGTCACGGGAGCCACAGAAACAGCCGTGCTGATGACGTCGGCGCCCTTGGTGATACCATTGGCTGCCATAAAGCCGCCGTAACTCCAACCATAGATGCCAATTCTGCTTCCATCCACGTAAGGCTGCTTGGCCATATACTTGGCAAGTGTAATCATGTCCTCGGTTTCGTACTTGCCCAATTGCAGGTAGGTCATCTTCTTAAAGACTTCACCCTGTGCGCCGCTACCACGGTTGTTAATCGACACGCTGATGATGCCATGCTGCGCCAGCAACTGCATCCACCAATAGTCGCTGTTGGCCCAAGAGTTGCTGACCGTCTGATGGCCAGGACCACCGTACACATAAATCAGCACGGGGTATTTCTTGTTGGGGTCAAAGTCGGGAGGCAGGATTTGCCAAGCGTCAACATCGACTTGGGTACCATCAGGCAAAGTGAAAGCTGGGTCACTGATCTTCATCAGTTTCTTCTCGCCAAGGTTGAAGGTCTTCAACTTTTCGGCAAACTCATGATTATCCTCCAACACACGCACCAACTTGCCCTTATTGGTGTAAAGCTCGAATTGGCGCGGTTGGTTGATGGTGCTGTTTATATTAATAAGGTAGCTGAAGTCATTGCTGAAAGTGGCTTGGTTGGTGCCTTCGCGACCAATCACCTCGCGCATCTTGCCTTTCAGGTTGACAGCATAAATCTGGC
>JAEEGL017224336.1_pt1 | contig 12171 bp, 8 predicted proteins | sample 9134231 | NCBI WGS metagenome assembly JAEEGL01 (sample SAMN16246548, study PRJNA631951) | gut metagenome | biome: gut microbiome; feature: rumen; material: fiber-attached | host: Bos | place: Iran: Karaj | collected 2018-10
CTGCCTGAGTAGTCCTATACATGATACATAGATTGAGAAAAATGCTACAACAAGGGCAATGATGATAGTTACAATTGTAGGAATTATATCAAGTGCTGCAGGGAACCTTCCAAAGATGAAGTGATCCTCAAAACCGATACCGATAACCAGTTCAATAATGGTATAAGATAGAATGATTCCAAATATTATTCCAATGATTGAGGATGAAATACCAAAGGTAAAGTACTTGGAGAATATTTCACGAAAATGCATACCTATTGCCTTTGATATGCCAATTAAAGATCTCTGCTCCTGAACCATGCGGGACAAAGAAGCAAAAATAACCATGACTGCTATGATTACAAACAGCACAGAGAATGACATATTCAGATTGTGGAGATGATCTGAATTATTTTTAAGGAAAACAAAGTCGGTATTTGCATTGCGGTTGAAAATGTACCACTTACCTTCCTTGTAATTTACGAGCTTGTCGTATCTTTTCTTTGCGTCATCGACACGTTTTATGGCACTATTGTAGGATTTTAGAGCATCATAATAATCTTCTACCTGTTCATCTGCTGTTTTATATTCAGATGGGTCCTCAAACATAAGAACGGACATCATGTTGGACAAATCTGCCATGACAGCGCCTGTCTTACCCTGAAGAGATGGCACCATTTTACCTGCAAAATCGAGCTGACTTTTGGCGTTCTTTAAATCCTTTTCGCTGTCATCTATCTGGTCCTTAAGAAAAGCAAGGTGATCATTATATCTCTTGCTTGTGAGCTTATCTGCCAGTTCTTCAAGCTTATCCTCATATACATCAACTAAATCGAAGTATTGTGTATCATATAGGTTTCGGGGATTGGCGTCTTTAAGAGTTATATCAATCAGACTATAGCAGTTATCAAGTCTTTCCATATCGAAGGCGTCAGCTGTCACCAGGACACAATAATTCTCATCAAGATCAAAGGAAGCGTGCTCAGCGTGCGTGAAAAAGCCGGTGATTGTGTACTCTTCATCATTTAGCTCAGGCATGGCTTCGCCGTAGTTATCCTGAAGCTTTATAGTATCGCCTATTGAAAGCTCATGCTTTTGGGAAAGATTTTCTTCAACTATGCATTCAGTAGCTGAAGATGGCAATTTACCTTCCGAAAGAATGGGAGTTCCGATTTTTTCTGTAAGGGAAGAGACATAGACATGAGATGCCTTGACATCATTTATAAGACGACCATTTAGTCTGTATACGCCTTCAGCATCCTTAACGCCATCAATGCGGCGGATTTCTTCAAGGTCTTCAGGGGATAGCATACAGTTGGAAGTGATTTGAATATCTCTGAAATTTGTGGAAGAATAGAGCTTTTTGCCTGCATTTCCAAGGGCGTAGGCAGAATAAGTAAGCCCCAGATAAGCAGTAACTGCGAAGGATGCGATAACGATTATGGACAGCCATGAAATGATCTGCTTTTTGATATTGCGAAGAGTATCCTTGCGCTGAGTCTTGGTCATAGCTCTTACCAGGAGAGATCGGTTGCCTTGGCGGGATTGTCATTGGTGATTATGTTTTCAATCTGACCATCCTTGATTTTTATGATTCTGTTAGCCATCCGCGCGATCTCATTATTATGAGTAACCATTACAACGGTGGTTCCCTGTGTTTTAACGATGTTTTCAAAAACTGAAAGAACTTCTATGCTTGTGGAAAAATCCAGAGCAGCGGTGGGTTCGTCTGCAAGAATAAGCCTTGGGTTCTTGCAGATTGCTCTTGCTATGGATACGCGCTGCTGCTGACCGCCACTCATTTGTGAAGGATAGTTGCCAGCTCTTTCAGAAAGGCCAACCATGTCGATGGCTTTCTTTGGATCCATGGAACCATCAATCAGTTCTGCGATGAATTCCACATTTTCCTGTGCCGTCAAATTGGGCATAAGATGATAATCCTGAAAAACAAAGCCAAGAAAAACTCTGCGATAGTCCGTGAGCTCTGCATCGGTAGGACTGGAAAAATCTTTGCCATCAACGATCAGCTTTCCGCTTGTAAGGTGATCCATTCCTCCGATTATGTTCAGGATGGTTGTTTTACCACAGCCACTTTCGCCAAGGATTACCACAAATTCCTTTTCGTATATTTCAAGACTAATATCTTTCAGGGCTTCAAGTCTATTGTCTCCTGATTTAAACGACCTGGAGACGCTCTGAAGCGAGATTATAACGTTTCCTGATCCCATACAATTAATATAGCATAATGCTTTTATTTTAATTAGAAATAAAGTATTAAGGAAAATTAAATTTTAGGGAATTGAAGGAAGAAAATGGGGTATAATAAAGGAACTAAAAATTGAATAACGGCTTTTCTATGAGGAGAGGTAAGTAATTTTAGAAACGGAGTTAATGGAGTAATGGCAAAAAACGTTTACCTCAATTTGGGGAAACCCGAGGAACTGACTGCGGTGGGAAGAGCACTATCTGTGCCAATAAGAGCACAGATACTTGCGATTATTGCCAAGGAGCAGCTTAGTATCGCGGACATAGCAAGGGAACTGAAAATCCCTGCATCGAGCTGTGCATCGCATATTAAGGCACTGCAGGAAGCTAATCTTGTGAGGATAGAGCAGATTCCTGGTACAAGGGGTAGTATCAAGATCTGTTCAAGGAATGTTGACAGGATTGACATAAGGCTGGTGGAGCCTGCAGAGAACGTCGACAACGTGATAAGCGTAGAGATGCCGGTCGGGGCTTACACTGATGTGAGTGTATATGAGACCTGCGGCCTTGCAGATGAATACGGGCTAATCAGTATGGATGACAGGGAGGAAAACTTCTACTTACCGGAGCATATAAATGCAAAGATACTCTGGACGTCAAAGGGATATATAGAATATTCTTTCCCAAATCAGATATTTTCACTGCCCTTTAAGGCAAAGCTAAACAGAATATCAATATCTGCAGAGATGTGTTCTGAAGCACCGGGATTTAATCCTGACTGGAAATCAGACATCACATTGTGGATAAATGAAACAGACTGTGGAACCTGGACCTGTGACGGGGACTATGGAGAGAGGAGAGGACTTAACAATCCTGATTACTGGCCACTTGGCAGAACACAGTATGGACAGCTCACAAACTGGGAAATTACCAGGGACGGAGCGTATATCAATCAAAAAAAGATAGGTGATCTTACAATTGATGAGCTGGGGATCATGAATTCCCACAGAATAAGAGTAAGGTTCGGTATAAAGGACAACGCAAAGCATGTCGGAGGCTTCAATCTTTTTGGAAAAGAGTTTGGAGACTACAAGCAGGATATAGTGATGGGGCTGTCCTACGAGTACGCCGGAGCAAAGAAAAACGAAGCATAAAAAGGTGCATCCTGAATGTCAAAAAAATGTTCGGGATGCATCTTTTTTGTTTAACAAAAGCAAGATTGTAACAATTAAACGAGATTTTTGTTCAAACACCCAAAATCAGCCGATATTCGGCTAAAACAACAGAAATTTCGTTGAAAGGCATTCTTCCCCTAAGCTATGATTTTTTTAACAAAATACATTTGCTTTAGGAGGAAGTGAAAAATGAAATTTAAAAATGTATTGGCTGGGTTACTTGCAACAACAATGGTACTTACCGCTGTGGGGTGCGGAAGTACAGGAGACGCAAATGGGAATGCTTCTCTGACAGAAACAGATGGTGAAACAGTAGATATTGCTGAGGAGGAAGTTCCGAAGGTAGCTCCCGGTAAAAAAGGCAGTATCGAGTTCTGGACAGTGTTTACAGGTGCAGATGGAACATCAATGCAGGCTATGATCGATGCCTACAACGCTACAAATCCTGATTACACAGTTAATCACAGAGCAATCGAAGCTAACGACCTTTACTTAAAGCTTCCGCTGGCTATTCAGTCAGGTGAGGATGTACCGGATGTCTGCATCAATCACGTAGAGAGAGTTCCTCTCTTTGAAGAGAACGGATACCTTGAGGACTACACTCCTTACCTTGCAAACTCCGAAGTAAAAGAGGAAAACTACAATCCCAAGGCTTGGAAGATGACAGAGATCGACGGTGGTCACTACGGAATCCCGCTGGATGTTCACTCTTATATCCTGTATGCAAACATGGATCTTTATGAAAAGTATGGCAATGGTGTTTTAGATGATGGTCTTCTTACATGGGACGAGATTATGTCAGTTGGTGATGCCTGCGTTGCAGATGACATTATCCCTATTGGAATGAGCTGGCTCAGAGTTAAGTTCCTTTCATCCTATGGACAGCTCAATGGAAAGCTCAGCTCAGATGGAAGCACACCTGATTTCAACAATGCTGATGCAACAAAGGTTCTTGAAACATGGAACAAGCTTTATGATGCAGGTTACACACACAAAGAGGGTGATGATCCCTGGCAGCTTTTCCTTGCAGGCAAGATGCTTTTCTGCCCTGAAGGAATCTGGATGTACAACGATATTAAGACATCCGGTCTTAACGCAAAGATGTTTGACTATCCTGTATTTGATACAAACAGTGTTGGTAACTGGACTTCATCCCATCAGTTTGTAATTCCCAAGAATGACAAGCGCGATGAGGAAAAGACACAGGCTGTTCTTGATTTCATTAACTTCATCGGTAACAACTCTCTTGAGTGGGCAAAGGCCGGTCAGTGTCCTGCACACGTATCAATCAAGGATGTTGCAGAGTTCCAGGAAATGCCGCAGGCTTTCGTTGCTGATGAAAATGAAGAGCTTAAGATTTATGACTTTAAGTATTATGGATATGCTGTAGAGAGCCTGGACGGGGTACTTGGCGAAGTTCTCTTTGAGAGAATGACACCACAGGAAGCTCTTGATAAAGCAGTTCAGGAAACAAAAGACAAGATAGAAATGGGCGAATAAAAAGTTGGAGGAAGGTATGAAAGAGCGGGATCAGCATAATAAAAACGGACTTAACAGATTCAGAATTACACCATATTTATTTATCGCTCCTCATGTCCTTATCTTTATCGCATTCTTTCTTATTCCGATGATTTATGGAATATATGCATCATTTACAAAATGGGATTTGTTTGGAAGCCCTAACTGGGTTGGGGCTTCCAACTACCAGACGATATTCTTTAACAAGGAATCCACTTTTTACAGACAGTTTTGGAATGGCTTGAAAAACACAGTGACTTTCGTACTTATATGTGTGCCTTTTCAGATTTCACTGCCGCTTATAATCGCGGTTTTACTGGATAAGAGACCTAAAGGAAGAAACATCTTCCAGGGCATTTTCTATATGCCAACCCTGTTTTCAATTACTTCAGTCACACTGACATGGCTGTTTGTTTTTAACCGTACCCTTGGACTTTTCAATCACTTATTTGGAACAGACATCAACTGGTACGGTGAGCAGCCTTACGCCTGGATGACAATTGTAATTGCAACTGTTTGGTGGGGTATAGGCGGAAATCTGATAATTTATGTGGCAGCACTGGCTGGAATTGATAAATCCATCATAGAGGCCGCTTCTTTAGATGGAGCAATTGGGTGGAAGAAGTTTGTAAATATCACTCTTCCTCAGATACAATTCCCCCTTACATATACAATCGTAGTTTCAGTCATTGCTCAGTTTAATATTTATGGCCAGCCACTCATGATCACGGGTGGCGGCCCTTCTGAGTCAACGCATGTACTTTTGATGTACATTAGAAATCTTGCCTTCGGCACAGGAAAATCTGTGGCAGGTATGGCAAGCGCCATGTCTACTGTACTTGGACTTATTATTGGTATCGTTTCTGTAGTTCAGATCATCATGATAAGAAAGCAGGAGGCGTGAGAAGGATATGGAGAAAAATAGAGAAAAAAGCGAGCGTATCATTGCCTTTGCACTGCTTCTTGTGCTTGCTGTGATAACACTTTTACCAATCTTGTGGATTATAATTTCATCCTTTAAGGTTGAAAGTGAAGTTATACAGGCTGGAGGATTTATGTTCTTCCCCAAGACCTGGACACTGGAAAACTATGCCGCTATTTTATCTTTTAGCAATAAGCAGCTGCCGGTTTACTACTGGTTTTTGAATTCATTTATTGTATCAGGCGTGCAGACAGTACTTGCGGTTTTGGTATTTTCACTATCCGCTTATGCCTATGCAAAGCTGCATTTTAAGGGAAGGGATTTCATTTTTATAGCAATGATGTTTTTGTCCTCATTCCCTGCAATTACAAACATTATTCCGATGTACAAGATAATGCACAACCTTCACTGGCTAAACCACCTTGTTGCGCTTATTGTTCCCGGACTTGCAGGCGTGTACAACATCTTCCTGATAAGGCAGTTTATGCTGTCTATCCCGGATTCACTTTTGGAATCAGCCAGGATTGATGGTGCAAGTGAGCTTTATATTTACAGACATATTATGGTGCCCTGCTGTAAGCCGATACTTATAGCGGTAGGACTCTTCACCTTTACAGGAAGCTGGAATGATTTCCTCTGGCCGTCAATTGCTATCAACAACCTGGACAGACTTACACTGACGGCAGGACTTCAGCTTGCAAAGGGAGTTTACGGCAATAAAATAGCGCAGATGAGCACTATAGCGACGATTGCGATAATCCCCATGATAATTCTCTACGTGTTTACACAGAACTATTTTGTTAAGGGAATTAACATCTCTTCCGGAGTTAAGGGGTAAAATTTTAGAAGAACCAGATACAGATTTAGGAGAAAGGCAGATTCAATGAGGAGTTATATAAAGGATTATCCCAGACCGCAGCTGGTTAGACAGAGCTTTACGAACTTGAACGGACAGTGGGATTTTGCATTTGATGATGAAAATATTGGAGAAAAAAGCGGTTGGGAAAAGGGCTTTGAAACTGACCTTACAATAGAGGTTCCCTTTACCTATGAGACCAAAATGAGCGGAATCGGAAGAGAGGAAGCTCATGAGCACGTGTGGTATCACAGGACATTTACTGTGGATAAAAAGGATGGAAAAAGATATATTCTCCATCTCGAAGGAAGCGACTACAAAACAAAGGTATGGATCAATGGGGCTTTTGCAGGAAGCCACAAGGGAGCTTATGAAAGAGCAAGCTTTGACATAACTGAGTATGTGGCAGCAGGTGAAAACAACATTGTAATAGGTGTTATTGATTCCTACAGCATCAGACAGCCAAGGGGAAAGCAGCGCTGGATGAAGAACAACTTTGGATGCTGGTATGTTCAGACCACCGGAATATGGAAAACTGTATGGCTTGAAGAGGTCCCTGAAACCTATATCAGATATATAAAGGTCACACCTGATCTTGAAAGCTGCTCAGTTAAAATAAGCGCAGAATTTGAGAATGTTCCCTGCTTCTTTGATGAGGAGAATAAATCAGAGTTCCATCTGGGTGGTGAAATTTCCTTTGATGGAAAAGTAATAAAGACCTTTTCAACATCTGTTAACAGCGACCATACACAGATTGAGGTTAAGCTTACAGATAACGGAGAGACAGAGTGGGGGCTTCATACCTGGGCACCGGATCATCCGGACCTTTATGATCTTACACTTACCCTGACAAAAGGGATAACAAATATAGATACTATCTGTTCCTATTTTGGAATGAGAAGTGTAGGTATCAAGGATGGACAGGTGCTCTTAAATGGTGCTCCGATTTATCAGAGACTAATTCTGGATCAGGGCTATTGGAAGGATTCACATCTTACACCTCCAAGTGAGGAGGCCCTTATTGAGGATATCGATAAGATCCATCAGCTTGGCTTTAACGGTCTTAGAAAGCACATGAAAACTGAGGATGAGCGCTTTTTGTACTGGTGTGATGTAAAGGGAATGCTTGTGTGGAGCGAGATGGCTGCCTGCTATGACTTTGATGATGAGGCTGTAAGCAGCTTCACTGATGAGTGGAAGGCTATCGTAAGGCAGAACTACAATCATCCCTGCATCATAACCTGGACACCTTTTAATGAATCCTGGGGTGTGAGAGAGATTGCCACAAACAGAGAACAGCAGCATTTTACAGAAGGCATTTATCATCTGACAAAGAGCATGGATTCCATGCGCACTGTAATTGTAAATGATGGATGGGAGCACACGGTATCAGATATCCTGACCCTCCATGAATATGAAGAGGATGGAGATGTATTCGCCGAGAGATACCTTAGCAAAAAGGATGAGATCCTTGGCGGAACCTTTGCTCACAACAAGGAAAAGAAAGCCCTTGCCGAAGGCTACAAGTACAAGGGGCAGCCTGTAATCCTCAGCGAGTACGGCGGAATTGCCTTTACCACCAATGGAGAAGAGGAGTGGGGCTACGGTAACACCGTATCTTCTGAAGAGGAGTTCCTTGCCCGCTACAAAAAGATAACCGAGGCAATACTGAACATGCCTTACATGGTAGGCTTCTGCTACACCCAGGTAAGTGACGTTCAACAGGAGGTCAACGGACTTATGACCATCGACAGGGAGTTTAAGGTTGACCCTGAAAAGATAAGAGAAATCAACGAACAGGTTAATGCACTTCATAAATAATCAGATACCAATGATAGACATTTTTTTGTTTATCATTGGTATTTTTTTGAGATTTTTTTCATTACAACAATTTTTCTGTTACAAAAAATAAAAGCACCTGATGTTGAACAAAAATCATAAAAGAATGAGCCAAAAACGTCAAAAACTATAAAAAATATACAAAAAATTATTCAGATACAAGTTTGTGAATGCTATCATGAAGAAACCTTGAAGGGGAAACATAATCATCAGGGAGGCGAGAAGGTATGAACGTTATGCATTCAGAATGGCGTGGAAGAATTGATCATTGGATGCGGACTTTAAAGGATGATTTTTATGAAGCAGTTGGGGAGATGCACTGGAAAGCAGCAAGAACAATGGAAGAGCTCAGCTTTGATGATCTTTCCGGTCTTGATTTTACTCCCGTAGAGGAAGGCTTTACATGGGGAAAGCTTTGGGAGTACTGCTGGTTTAAGACAGAGATTACATTGCCTGAAAGTGTAGTTGGTAAGCAGATTGTTATGAATCTTAATCCCGGCGGGGAAAGCACACTTTTCGTAAATGGGAAGAGCTTTGGAACACACCGCGCAGAATGGGTTTGGGTTCCGCACCACTACATGGAGGACAATATACTTACAACCTGTGCGAATACAGGTGATAGATTTGAAATCCTAATGGAGACCTATGCCGGTCACTATTATCCCGAGGCTCCAACAGGCGGCTGTGCAACAGGACCTGTTCTTCCCGGAGCCTATGAGGATCCCGCGATAGAAAATGAAAGAAGAAGGCTTGGTAAGTGCACCTATGGTATCTGGAATGAGGACGCTTATCAGCTCTATATGGATGTGGATACGCTTAATCAGCTGCTCCTTACTCTTGATCAGACATCACTAAGAGCAGCAAAGGTAGCTAAGGCACTTGAACAGTTTTCCTTAATTGTTGATTTTGAACAGCCAAAGGAAGCAAGGGTTCTAAGCTACAAGAAGGCGAGGGAAGCATTAAGACCTGCCCTTGAAGCAAAGAATGGTTCAACAATGCCTACCTACTACGCGGTTGGTAATTCACATCTTGATCTTGCATGGCTCTGGCCAATGCAGGAGACCTACAGGAAAACAGCAAGAACCTTTGCGGCTCAGCTAAGACTTATAGAAAAGTATCCTGACTATAAGTACCTTCAGAGCCAGCCTGCTGCATATGAGATGTGCAGAAAATACTATCCTGAGCTTTTTGAGAGGATTAAAGAGGCAATAAAGGGCGGACAGTGGATTGCAGAAGGAGCCATGTGGGTAGAGCCTGACACAAATATGGCAGGCGGCGAAGCCCTTATAAGACAGCTCCTTTATGGCAAGCAGTATTACAAGGAAGAGCTTGGCGTTGACAGCATAGTCCTTTGGCTCCCCGATACCTTTGGCTATACCGCAGCTCTTCCTCAGATACTAAAAGGATGCGGAGTTAAGTATCTCGTGACACAGAAGATTTTCTGGTCCTACAACGAGGGAGACACCTTCCCATATCACTACTTTACCTGGGAAGGAATGGACGGTTCAAAGATAACGGCATTTTTGCCGACAAGCTACACCTATAGAACAGATCCTTCGCAGCTTGATGAGATCTGGAAAAACAGAAGTCAGGTTCAGGATCTTGATGCGTTCCTTCTGCCTTATGGCTATGGCGATGGAGGCGGTGGTCCATGCAGAGATTACATCGAGTATGCAAAGAGAGAAGAAAACCTCGAAGGCATGGGAAAAGTTAAGCTTGCAGGACCTGTGGAATTCTTCGAGGACATGGAAAAAGAGGGAGGTCCTGTAAATACCTACACAGGAGAGCTCTACTTCTCAGCACACAGAGGAACCTACACCACTCAGGCGAAGGTTAAAAAGAATAACAGACGTGCAGAAATCGCACTTAGGAATATGGAAATCCTGGGAAGCATAGCACTTACAAAGGGTAATGACTATGACCTTAAGGAAGCGGGGAATCTCTGGAAGGAGCTTTTGCTTCATCAGTTCCATGACATACTCCCTGGCTCAGGAATTGCCAGAATGTATATAGAATCCAACGAGAGAGTTGGAAGGGTTATAGAAAAAGCTAATGAGATGACAGAAAGCTATGCCCTTTCAATCAGCAAAGAAGACAGTAAAGCAGTTTCAGTCTTTAACACCCTTTCCTTTTCTACGACGACACTACTGGAACTGCCTGATGCTTTCGCCGGTGGAGCTAAAACTTCCTCCGGCGAAACCCTCCAGATTGATAACTATAACGGAAAGACACTGGCTCTTTTAACACTTCCTTCCATGGGAGCGGTAACAATTGTTCCCTGCGATGAAGCTAAAAACGATAACGGAGCATGTGCTTACAAGGATGGAAAAGATATAGTTCTGGAGAATTCAAAGATAATTGCAAGAGTAAATGGAAACGGCGAAGTTACAAGCTTTGTGCTTAAGGAAAGCGGCAGAGAATACGCGAAGGAGCCTATGAACCGCTTCCATATGTTCAAGGATGTACCAAGACTTTTTGATGCCTGGGATATCGACTCTAACTACATAGAGCAGGAGGTCACAGGGGCAAGAAATATAAGACTTGGAATCATCAAGGAAAAAGGTCTTACAGCGAAGATAGAAGTTACCGGAGATATAGGGAACTCCGCATATAAACAGATAATTTCGCTGGACGCTGAGTCAGACAGACTTGAGTTTGACACAAGGGTTGAATGGGATGAACTCCACCGACTTTTAAAGGTCGGATTCCCCACAACAGTCTATGCCACTGAGGGCATCAATGAGATGCAGTTTGGCTACGTGAAACGTCCGACTCACAGATCAAGGGCATATGACAAGGATCGCTTCGAAGTGTGCAACCACAGATATACAGCACTTGCAGATGGCTCCCACGGGGCAGCAGTTCTTAACGATTGCAAATACGGCATCAGTATGAACGGCTCATCCATGGAGCTCACACTTTTAAGAGGCGCAGCTTCTCCTGAAATGAGGGCTGATAAGGGACACCATCATTTCACCTATGCTTTTACAGCGTGGGAGGGAAGCTTTATAGACAGTGATGTTACAAGACAGGGCTATGAATTAAATGTAAAACCGATTTTATTTAGTGGTAAATGCGATAACTTTAGCTTTGCAGATATAGATAAGAAAAATATTTTCCTTGATACAGTAAAGCCCGCTGAGGACGGATCAGGTGATGTTATCTTAAGATTCTACGAGGCTGCCGGGGCAGCAAGAACAGCAAATGTAAAGACAGTGCTTAATGGGGAAGCATCTCTTTGCAACATGCTAGAAGAAGTAACAGAGAAAATAAAATCTGCAAATGGTGAGTTTTCACTTGAGTTTGGCGCTTTTGAAGTTAAGACAGTAAGGGTAAAGGAAAGCCAGAACTAAATATGATTCTTGACTGCGAAGTAAGACAAATAAGAGTAAAGGAGGATAAAAACAGGGGGCGTCTTAGCGCAGCAGAATATAAAGGAAAAGGATATTTTTTAGAGGAGGTATTTTCTCTATGAGCAAGAAATTGGTTTCCATACTGATGGCATCTGTAATGACTCTTTCTCTGATGGCCTGTGGGGGAAATACAGGCGCAACAGATACTACAGAAACGAGTTCTACTGATGCAGCTGGTGCTACTGAGAGTTCTCAGGAAGCAGGAGGAACAGTCGCATCCGATAACGCAAATGTGCAGATGACAGAAGTTGGTACGCCCAGAAA
>JAEEGL010707344.1_pt1 | contig 12170 bp, 10 predicted proteins | sample 9134231 | NCBI WGS metagenome assembly JAEEGL01 (sample SAMN16246548, study PRJNA631951) | gut metagenome | biome: gut microbiome; feature: rumen; material: fiber-attached | host: Bos | place: Iran: Karaj | collected 2018-10
TCGAACCCCCGGTACGGGAACCCGTACGGCAGTTTAGCAAACTGCTGGTTTCAGCCACTCACCCATCCTTCCAAGAATGCTTCGTGTTAGAAACCGAGGGGTTATCTCCTCAAATGCGGGTGCAAAGGTAAGACTATTTTTTGGTTCCTGCAAATTTTTGAGCAACTTTTTTTGAAAAAAGTTATTTGAATGCAACAACCTCCGACAGCTCTGAGTCGAAGTAGAACGTGTTTTGCAGGGTGTCGCCATTGCTTATATAGCTCATTCTCAGGTAGTAAAGGTCACCTGTGGGCATTTTACCATAGGAGATGCCTTTCTTGTAGCCTGAGGCACCACGCTGACGCATAACGGTGATGAGTGAGTCGTTGAGATGGCGAGTGGTGCCAATATCAGCGAAATCCTTGCCACTGATAGCTGATGGATTTTCCATGTTTTCAGCCACAAAATCTTTGGCGAGACTCTCAGCCTTATGCTGCCGTCCGCAGGAAGCGAACAGCAGAGCTGATATACCTATTATAATATACGCGCGCGACCTCATTTCTGCGGAATATTATTAAGTACATCGAGCAGGTGATCCCAAACCATCTGGACGGTAGGGATATGCAGGCGCTCATCGGGTGTGTGAACAAATCGGAGAGTGGGACCAAAACTAACCATATCAAGCTGGGGATAACGCTCGGAGAAAAGTCCGCACTCAAGACCTGCATGGATGCCTCGAACAATAGGCTCTTTCTTGAACAATTTCTTATACGATGCAACGACAATCTCCTGCAACTTGGAGTTGGCACGCATCTTCCAAGCGGGATAACCTTCGCCAGAGATGGTTTCTGCACCAGCTAGTTCGAAAGCAGCCTGAATGGTATAGCACATATTGTCGAGGTTTGACATGACGTTGGAACGCTGTGATGACAAGATGTCGATGGTAGTTTCGGATGTGTGGATACTGGCAATATTGCTGGAAGTTTCTACCATACCACCGAGGGCCTCATCCTGACAGATGGCATAGATGCCGTTATCGACTGCCTGCACTGCCCAGATGAAATTCTTGGCAACAACGGGATCGATGATTGGTTCAGCCTCGGTGCTCTCCATCTGGAACTGCATCTGGGTATCGGTGACATGGAACTCGTCTTCTACCTCTGAAGCAAAAACATTCCAATCGGCACGTACGTTCTCCTTCAGGTCGTTGGGAACTGCCAGCACAAAGTAGCCGTCGCGAGGGATGGCATTGTGAAGTTTTCCGCTATGGAACTGAGCCAACTGGACACCCTCATAACGCTTCATAGTCTGGAAGACGAAACGGGCGAGAATCTTGATGGCGTTGGCGCGCTTCTTGTTGATGTCGTCACCAGAGTGACCACCGACGAGTCCTTTCAGAGAGCCTTTGATGAAGAAACTGCCTGCAGGGGCCTGCTGGCGCTGAAAAGTGAACTTGGCAGTTGTGTTACGACCTCCGGCACAGCTGACGAAGATTTCACCTTCATCCTCAGAGTCAAGATTGATAAGGTAGTCACCTGTCATGAAGCCGGCCTTCATACCTTCAGCACCGGAGAGCCCCGTCTCCTCATCGCGTGTGAAGACGCACTCGATGGGACCGTGCTGGATATCGTCGGAAGCAAGAATAGCAAGCTCAATAGCACAACCGATACCATCATCAGCACCGAGGGTGGTGCCCTCAGCGGTGAGCCATTCTCCATCAATGTAGGTCTTGATGGCATCCTTGTTGAAATCAAACTCTACATCGACTAGTTTGTCACACACCATATCCATGTGACTCTGCAGGATCACGGTCTTACAATTCTCCATGCCTGTGGTGGCAGGCTTGCGGATGATCACATTGCCTGTCTCATCGACATTGGTGGCGAGACCGTGGGTTTCACCCCAGTTCTTGAGGTACTCAATCATCTTCTCCTCGCGCTTAGAAGGACGGGGAATTTCGTTAATCTTCGCAAATTCAGCAAAGACAACAGCGGGTTTTAAATCGTTTTTATTCATTATTAATGTATTTTTTGATTGAATTCGATATAAAATGCTTAACTTTGCAGCGCAAAATTACAAAAAATGATTGAAACTCTGCTCATCAGCACGTTAATAATTGCTATTGCGATGGTATTTTTCCTTGTGAGAGTACTATTTGTGAAGCATGGCGAGTTTAAGTCGCAGCATATTCACGACTCTGAGGCGATGAAGGAACGCGGGATTCACTGCGTGATGGATCAGGATCGGGAGATGCGACAGAAGAGCAAGTTTGCGATAGATGAACATTAAATATTAAATAAAAGAATGAAAAAGTACATTTTCTCTGCACTGACCATCGCAGCAATGATGGTATCGTGTAACAATGCAGGTCCAAAGATGGACGAGCAGCCCGCTGCTGCAGGAAACTCTACCTCTGGCGTGAAGATCGCCTATGTGGAGGTGGATTCTCTTATGACTCAGTATGACTTCGCCAAGGATTACAGCGTAACCCTGCAGAAGAAGTCCAACAATGCCCGTAACACCCTGACCCAGAAGGGTAATGCCCTTCAGGCTGCTGTGAACAACTTCCAGCAGAAGATTCAGAACAATGGTTTCCAGAGCCGTGAGCAGGCAGCTGGAGTGCAGGCAGCCTTGGAGCGTCAGCAGCGTGATCTCCAGGAACTGCAGGTTCGTTTAGAGGGTGAGCTTGCCTCTGAAACAGCGAAGTTTAACGAAGCTCTGCGTGACTCTCTGCAGAATTTCCTGAAGGACTACAACAAAGATAAGAACTACGATCTGATCCTTTCAAAGGCTGGCGACAATATCCTGTTGGCTGGTAAGAAGTTTGATATCACTCAGGACGTGATCAACGGTCTGAACAAGCGTTACAAGCCCGCAGCAAAGCCCGCAGCTGCTGAGGAGAAGAAAGAGGAGAAGAAGTAACCTCTCTAGTTATCACATAGATAAGAGGCACTCGAGCAATCAGGTGCCTCTTTTTTGTCATCGCGAGTCCCTTTGTCGCCCCAAGCATCCATAGAACGTAATCCTGTCATCTCGAGCGGAGTCGAAAAATCTCCCCCTGTCATCTCGACTAAGTGAAGCGCATGGAGATATCTCTCTACTCAACTCCGTTCAGTCAAAAAGACTGGTGAAGAACGAGAGAAAATTTACACTCGGTGGAACAAAATGGTGTGGAGGAATCTAATTATGCGACAAAATACGGGACCATAAATTGATTCTGTCGCTTTTTTTTTATTTGTCGCTATAAATTATGAAGAAAATGCAATAATTATTTGGAAATATGGGCTAAAACATCGTAACTTTGCACCAACTAGAATTAATAGAATAGTAACAATTAAAATTATAAAGAATATGAAATCAATTAAGTCAACAGCTATTTTGATTCTTGGCAGCCTTTTTGTTGCTATCAGTTTTGCAGCATGTTCTGCAGAAGATAACATCCCCGAGAAAGCTCCTCAAGTCCCTAGTAGTAGTTATCCCATCTCAGATGTTCATGTGATAGAAAAAGGCTATTTAAAAGCCGAGCTGAACAAAGATAACCTCCTTGACGATATCAGTCAGCTCAAGGCCGAAGATTTCAAGTACACTGTTCTATCAGAAACTGAAGCAAAGGACCTCGCAGAGCGAAAGCTTAGCGATAGCGGATCAAGTGACTTCTACCTGTATGCATGGACTACACTGAACTATCGTTGCAAGACCGCCGACGGGACGGAGAAAGATCTCTCTGAACTAATCGTATGGCCCTACAGTTCACTTATCTCCTGGTCTCCCAGTCAGTTGGTCATTGGCTGTCACAGTACTATTACCAGCAACGAACAGCGCCCTTCTAACTTCACCAATCTGCCGAGTGCCGGTGAAATCAATATGCTGGCACTGTTCGCCAGCGTCGTAAGCCAGAATGCGCTGGTTATCGTGCCCGACTACGAAGGGTATGGTTCAACAGCAGATATCCCCCACCCCTACTGCAACCGCGACCTCACAGCCTTGCAGGTGGTAACTGGTGTCAAGGCTGGACTCAGCTATTTTGAAAATAATGTGACAACAATGAAGGACGAATGGTCGAGCGTAGCCATCGGTTATTCACAAGGTGGTGCTGTAGCAGCAGGTGTCTTACGCTACTGCCAGCAGAACAACGAGAATTCACTCCGACTGAAAGGTGCCGTATGCGGCGATGGTCCATATGACCCGCTGGCCACACTGAAGCGCTATATCGAGATGGACAAACTCTACATGCCCGTAGCTCCCACCTTACTACTGAAGGGTGCCGTTGATACCGATCCCGATATGAAAGTCGCAGGCTGCCAATATCAGGACTTCGTCACCGACAACTTCTATGCAACAGGAATCTTCGACTGGATTGCTGCCAAGGAAAAGTCAACCGATCAAATTCAGGAAGCACTGCTTAAGCACTCTCTCAATTACGGTGATGAAGGTGGTTTCACGATGAGGGCATTGTGCGAAGACGGTTTCCTGCCCTATACCCAGAGTAATCTCAAGGATGACAGTGGTAACACGCGTAAGTTTGAACTCGAAAACGGTAAGGGTTACAACTACTGCTTCGTAGATCAGTGCCTCAAGCCTGGTGTCATTGCTTACTTCCGTGACGGTACTATCACTGGCGACGTGCCCGAGGCCAAGTTAAAGGCTCTAGAGAAGGCCATGGCAAAAAATTCTCTGACTGCCGACGGTTTCATGCCTAATACAGGTTTTACCTTCTTCCACTCCATCGGCGACGAGGTCGTTCCTTACTGTAACTTTGAGAGCGTTCGCAACACCTGGGGGGTTGATAAAATCGCAGCTCTTACATACCAATCGAACACCACACTGCACGTTGCCACTGGCACCTCATTCTACTTAGTTTACTGTGGCGATCTAGTCAATGAGATTCTCAAAGGCAATTGGGCTCCCCGTGAGGAGACCGTTGGATGGGGGCCTTGGTAAAAGAACTTTCACTTGACATAAAATATATGAATTCTGATATCAACAAATACGCTTTGTTTTTCGATATTGACGGTACACTGGTGAGTTTTAAGACTCACCAGATACCGTCTTCTACTATTCTTGCACTGACACAGGCAAAAGCTAACGGCCACCAGGTGTTTATCGCTACAGGCCGACCACCGATTATCATTACAAACCTCGGTGCCATTGAGCATCTGATAGACGGTTACGTGACAACCAACGGAGCCCTCTGTTTCATCGGTGATAAGACAATATCGTGTCATGCCATTCCGAAGGAAGCTGCCCAACTGATAGTGGATGACTCGCGAGAAAAGGATTACGGTCTGATCGTGGTGGGTGAAAAGGATGTGGCGGTACTCGACCCGAAGGGCGACGTGGATCGCATCTTCAGACAGCATCTGGCTGTTCAGAATCTGGAATTGGCAAAGCCTGTGGAAGAAGTGTTGCAGCAAAGGGTACTGCAGATGACTCCATTTTTTCCTGAGAGTTACGAGGCTGAGCTGATGGCTCGTATCCCCACTTGTATTTCAGGTCGTTGGCACCCAGAATTTACCGACATCACCGCTAAGCAGGCAGACAAGGGACAAGGACTGTTGGCTATTGCCGAAGAGGCGGGACTTGACCCGAAGTTTACAATAGCCTTTGGTGACGGCGGTAACGACACATCAATGATCCGTATAGCGGGTATCGGTGTGGCTATGGGTAATGCACTAGAATCACTGAAACAGGAGGCCGACTACACCACCACGAACATTGACGACAACGGCATCCTAAATGCTCTGCGACACTTTAAATTGATTTAGGGAATCAGCAGTGAGGAGTCGCCGTAGCTGAGGAATCGGAAGTCGTGACTCAACGCATAGTCATAGATCTGATGCCAATCACCTTTCACAAAAGCACTCACTAACAGCAGTAACGTGGATTGTGGCTGATGGAAATTGGTGACGAGCATCTTAACGATATGATAGTCGTAGCCTGGGGCGATAATGATCTGAGTGCTACTATGGAGCACAGTGAGTGAACGGGCATCCATCCAAGCAGCGAGGGCCTGCAAAGCTTCTTTTGCCCCCACCCCAGTCTGTTGTTCGTAAGGTTCCCATTGGGCGATATGCAGTAGTTCTTCGTTGAGCGAAGGATCACGCATCACCTTCAACCCCATGTAATAAAGACTCTCTAAGGTACGCACACTAGTGGTGCCGACAGCGATGGCACAGCCTTTGTGATCGATAAGTTGCTGGATGGTGTCACGACGCACACTAATGTATTCGGTATGCATCTCGTGCCCCTCGATCTCTTCGCTCTTCACGGGTTTGAAGGTGCCAGCACCTACATGAAGGGTGAGTTCCTCGCGCTTGATACCATGAGCATCAAGGTCGGCTAAGACTTCGGGGGTAAAATGAAGACCAGCTGTAGGTGCTGCCACCGACCCTTTGATCTTAGAATAAACGGTCTGATAGGTGGTCTTGTCGCTTTCCTGAGTCTCACGGTTCAGATAAGGCGGGATGGGCAGCTCGCCCATGACATCGATAATCTCAGCAAAACTAGCATCGCCAGTCCACTCGAAATCGATGCGATGGGAGGTGCCGTGAATGGATCCACGGGTAGCTGTGACGACAACGGTCTGACCCTTGATTTCAATCTCACGTCGCAATGTGCCTTCTTTCCACTTCTTTAGGTTTCCCACCAAACAGTACCAGGCGCACTGGCCTGTGGTTTGAAACATCAGTTCATAATCGGAAGGCTCAGCAGGTTCAAGCAGAAACACCTCGATGAGGGCTCCCGTATCCTTACGGAAATGCATACGAGCCTGAATTACCTTTGTGTTGTTGAACACCATCAGGGCTCCTGCAGGAAGATATAGAGGCAGATGATAGAAAACATCAGAACTTACCTCACCTTTTTTGTAAATAAGGAGTTTTGAGTGATCACGCTGCGCAATAGGAAACTTGGCAATACGTTCGTCGGGCAGCGGATAGTTGTAATCGCTGATATGGATATGACGAGGGTCGATATGATTCATTGGTATGCTGCTTTTAACAAGGCGAAAACGACTGTGAAATAGAACACTGCGACAGGCACATCACAGGTGGGACGCTCAAAGCCGCCATCAGTATATTGAGTGGTGATATAACGTCGGCCTTCAGCCCGCATGTTACGTGTGAGGCGACGATAAAAGAAATAAACGGAGGTGCCAACGATGAAGCCCCATGTGAGACCGACAAGGATGTCACCAGGGAAATGAACACCCAAATAGAGGCGAGTCCAGCAGTTTACAAGCGACCAAAAGATAAGGGTGAGACTGAGAATCCAACTACGTACCAACCAACAGAAGAAGATGGCGATGCTAAACGTGTTGCACGCATGGGCGGAAAAAAAGCCGTACTTACCACCACGATAGCCATCAACGACATCGACAAGAGTACCGATGACAGGATCATGGGTAGGACGCCAACGGGCCACAGTGGGCTTCACGATAAGGTCGTCGAACGCACCGGCAAAGAGGATACAGAGGCCTGCACAGCCCACAATCAAGGCGATGCGCTGCAGACTGTTATGATTCTTCACCACCAGGTAGAACAGGCTGAGATAGAGCGGCAACCAGGTTATAGCTGTAGTGAGCACATGGACCACTGAGTCGAGAAAGAGCGAATCACTACCATTGACAGCCAACAAAGCCGAACGATCAACATTCTGCAACCAATCTAATATTCCTTCTCCAGCTAAAAGAATAGCACTGTATATCATCATTAAATCTCCTCTAGTTTATTACGTTCTATCCAACCTTCTTTACCATCGGCTATACGGATCTCCAGCCAGCCACGCATCGAACCGTCAGTGATGTTGACTTTCGTACCTTCGTGGAGGATAAAGAGATCTGTACCGTTCTTGGCTGGTGTACTTTTCACTGTCACAGAGGGTGCCGTGACAATGGCTCCCTTGCGGAACAAGAGATTCCGCTTCTGCTGCCAAGCAAAAAGGTTGCTAAGCACAAAGACTGCCAAAAGTAAGATGCCTCCGAAGAAACCAACCTTTCGTAACCAGATGCGACTGGCAAAGAGATAAACCAGCAGCAGTACGATAACCAGCGCCAACGAGATTAGAGCCATACGAGCCCATGCATCGACACTCATGAGATTGACAAGGGCATGATACCAGGTGATGAAGAACATCTCTGACTCAGGTACGATCTTATCGATGGTCTTTGAGCGGGCTAGCTGCAGATTGAAACGGATATCACGGTCACCTGGAGAGAGCAACAAGGCTCGCTCGTAGTTGAGTACAGCCTTCGTAATGTTCTCTGTTCGATAGTAGGCATTGCCGAGGTTATAGTAGAGTTCGGCAGAACCACCTTGTTTCAATAGAGCCTCGTAATCAGTGATGGCCTGCTGATATTCACTACGCACATAAGCACTGTCAGCCTCTGCTTTCGTCACGGCAGAAGCACCCAATGGGAAGAGCAGCAGCAAAAGCACAACAGCTACCGTTTTACCTGATTGTTTCTTCTTCATCATATCTTCGATGCGCTCAATGGCAGTCATAGCTTTTTCATATACCTTATTCATATTTCCCTTTGGATCGCCAGGGGCATAACGTTCGAACTCGCACTCATCGAGGGCTCCGATAAAAAGGCCAACAGTGTCGGCATCAACAGAGCGCTCAAAGAGTTTCTGACTGATATTGTCGTGTGAGAGCTGCTCAACGGGAATATTGAGCTTGTCACCAACGTAGCCCCAAAGCGCACGCAACACTTCGTCATAGAAAGCGCTGGACTTGCCTTCATCCATCAACTTGGCTGCCTGTTTGAGGCGCTTGGTGGCCACCTTGTTAGCTTTCTTACCACGCATCTTAGTGACGTTGGCATTGTCGATAGCGCGCTGACGGAACACGATAAAGAGAGTAATAAAGATGAGGGCGAGGACAATGAGACTGATCCAATATGCTGTGGAACCAAAGAAAAAGTCATCGAGTGAACGCTGACGAGTATTACCAAGTTTAATATAACGGATGTCCTTTGACAACTCCTGAAGATCCTGACCAGAGAAGTCGCTGACGGAGGCGGCACCAGAGCCTTTAGCCACATCGAGTTTAAAACCATCACTCTTTATGGTCTTATAAGCATTCTCTGATGTATCGAAATAGGTGAACTCCACAGGGGGAATCTCGAATTTACCCTGATGACGCGGCACAATAAGCACATCGTAAATCATCGAGCCCTCTATACCGCTAGAAGTAAGCTTGGTCTTATCAGTAACCTTCGGCTCATACTTATCGAAGTCCTTCGGCACGTTGATAACAGGCTGCTTCAACAGTTTCAGATTACCAGTACCACTGATAACCACACGCATGGAGACAGGGTCGTTGGCTTTTGTCTCAGTCTTATCGAGCTGAGCAGAGATGGTAAACTTACCTACTCCACCTGAGAAGTTTGCTGGGCGCTGGGGTAAAGGATCAACCTGAATCTCAATACCAGGAGCCACAATCTTCTTCTTCACCTCGATGTAGCCAGAACCACCATTGAAGAAAGCCTCGAAAGGATCGACATTACGGTTCTGCTGAACAACAATACCCTCAAAAGTGATGCTCGGAATCTGAAGCTTACCTGTAATTTGCGGGAACATCACATATTGACTCCACGTGCAGGTGCGATAAGCCCTACCATTGACACGCTCCACAGAGAAGCTTTTCTGTTGCGGCAAATCAACCTCCTGAGTATAGAAACTTTTCAAATCTGGCATATCACCACGCAACTGTGTGAGCGACACCAAAGTATAGACCTTATAAGTGAGGACGATGGGTTCTTGCTCATGTACACGACTCTTGTTGGCGCTGACCTTGATAAACAGATCAGAACCTGAGATCTGACTACCAGCATCACGCATCTCAGCGCCTTCATCATCACGTTGCTGGTGCTGACGGGCACTAGAAGCAGAACCTGACACCTTGATGGTGATGGGATTGGAGGCGATAGTCTTGCCACCCGCCACAATATGGGCAGGAGGAATGGTAAACGAGCCGTTCTTCGTAGCACTAACAATATAGGTATAGGTGATCGACGAGGTGGAGCTGGTGTGCCCGTTAATCATCTGATAGCTCGACTGCATGGATCGGTTAGGACCGATAAGCACCTCGAGTTCTCCAGGGATGTCACCTGCACGGAAATCGCTCACATTCTGTGTGTTCACCGTATAGGTAAGACGGAACTGCTCACCCACCGCCACATGGGAAGGGGCAGATCCAGACAATGTCTGCGCGATGGCCATTACGACAGCCACCACCATAGCCACTATAGAAAATAGTCTTTTCATCATTACCAGTTCTTCTGAATATTCCGACGTTGAGGTTGCTGCTGGGCTTTCTGCAACTTATCCTGCGTCTGTTTCTCGTTCTGGATGGCAGCATTTAACAGTTGTTCGGCATTCTCCTTGCTCATTTGGGGCTTAGACTGTTCTTTTTGTTGATCCTGCTTCTGATCCTGTTTCTGCTCATCCTTTTTATCATCTTTATTATCTTTCTTATCGTCTTTATTCTGTCCCTGCTGGTTCTGTTGTTGCTGATCCTGTTTCTTCTTCTGATGCTTACAGAGGACAAGGTTATAACGGGTCTCATCGTCGGAAGGGTTCAGGCGAAGCGCATTCTTATAAGCTTCGATAGCCTCACCGTACATCTTATGCGTCTGACAGATCACACCGATATTATGAAAGGATTTCGACTTTCGCAGGGGATTGGTCTCCAAGCGAGAAGCCGCCTCAAACTGTTCGACGGCAGCAGAGTCTTTCTTCTGAGCCATGAGAGCATTACCAAGGTTGAAGGGGGCCTGAGGATTCTTTGGGTTCTTCTCGATAGCCTTACGATAAGCCACCTCAGCATTGGGATAATCACCTCGATGGAAGAGCTTGTTGCCCTCGCGGATATACTGACGATCACTCTGAGCAGCGGCAGAGGTAGCCGCCAGCAAGAGTAACATCACTGCGGTCTGCTTCTTGCTGCCGAAGAGTGAGACACGCTTCAACAACGGACTGCGTCGGTCAAAGACACAGATCTCAAGAATCAGCAGTAAAAGAGCGAGGATGCCAAAGGCACGGAACTGTTCATCGAACTCGCTATAAACAGCAGTAGAGGTCTCTTTCTTTGACAATTTATCAAGTTCCTGATCAAGCTGTTCTTGAGCAGCACTGTTGTTCTGCACATGGATATAAGCACCACCACCAGCCTGAGCCACCTGTTTACACATATCTTCGTTGAGGGCAGACATCACCGTATTACCCGTATTATCTTTCATGTATTCTCCTGTACCAGCAATGGGGATAGGTGCACCCTGAGTGGAACCGACACCCAACACATAGACACGCATCCCATGATCCTTCGCAGCCTCAGCAGCCTCTACTGCCCCGCCCTCATGGTCTTCACCGTCAGTAATCACCACAATAGCCTTTCCGATACCCTCTTCCTGCGTAAAGCTACGTGAGGCCATATCGATAGCTCTGGCAATATCTGTACCCTGGGTAGCTATCATCGAGGGATCAATGCTGGAGAGGAACATCTTTGCTGAGACATAGTCGCTTGTGATAGGCAACTGCACAAAAGCATCGCCCGCAAAGACAATCAGTCCAATCTTATCATTAGTGAAGTGATCAACGAGATTTTCAATCATCATCTTACTACGATCCAGACGACTAGGAACTATATCCTCTGCCCGCATGGAGTTACTTATATCCATCGCAATGATGGTCTCAATGCCTACCCGCTTCTCATGATTGATTTTCGTACCCATCTGCGGACGAGCCAGCATCACAATAAGCAACGCCAAGGCAGCCTGCAGGATCCAGAACTTCACAGAAGGACGGAAACGTGACACGTCGGGCATCAACGCTTTCAACAAAGAAGGATCGCCAAACTTGCGCAACCGTTTTTTCTGGTTGCGGAAAGATATGAACCTTATAAGCGCCAAGATAGGAATCAGCGCCAGTAGATAGAGATATATGGGGTCTTCAAATCTGAACATATTTTCAATTCTTTAGGGTATGCGACGGAAAATCGTGATACGCAGCAGGATCTCGAGCAACAAAGCCAGAACGGCAGCAAGAGCGAAAGGCTGATAGGCCTCATACCGTTTGCTGAACTTCTTGACGTTGAGTTTGCTCTTCTCCAACTGGTCGATCTCTTTATAAATCTTACGCAATTCTTTCGTATTCGTGGCACGATAAAAGTCGCCTTCGGTCGCAGCTGCA
>JAEEGL011237050.1_pt1 | contig 12170 bp, 7 predicted proteins | sample 9134231 | NCBI WGS metagenome assembly JAEEGL01 (sample SAMN16246548, study PRJNA631951) | gut metagenome | biome: gut microbiome; feature: rumen; material: fiber-attached | host: Bos | place: Iran: Karaj | collected 2018-10
CAATGAAGGCATTATCGTTATGGCAGCCACCAACCGTGTAGATATCCTGGATCCGGCTATCCTGAGACCGGGCCGTTTCGACCGTAAGGTTTTCGTAGGCAAGCCTGACGTTAAGGGCCGTGAGGAGATCCTCAAAGTCCACGCGCGCAACAAGCCGCTCGGCGACGACGTAAAACTGGACGAGGTCGCTCAGACGACCGCCGGCTTTACCGGTGCAGACCTTGAAAACCTCATGAACGAGGCAGCGATCAAGGCCGCTAAGGATAACAGGAAATTTATCGTCCAGAACGACATCAATCAGGCGTTTATCAAGGTCGGGATCGGCGCTGAGAAAAAGAGCCGCATTATTTCCGATAAAGAGAAGAGGATTACTGCCTACCACGAGACAGGACACGCGATTCTTTTCCATGAATTCGATGACGTCGGACCCGTGCATACCGTTTCCATCATCCCTACCGGCGTAGGCGCAGCGGGCTATACAATGCCGCTTCCCGGCAAGGATGAAATGTTCATGACCCGCGGACAGATGCTCCACAGCATTATGGTAAGCCTGGGCGGACGAATCGCGGAGGAACTGGTCTTCGACGATATAACAACCGGAGCTTCCAGTGATATCCAGAAGGCGACTGCACAGGCGCGCCAGATGGTCACCCGCTACGGATTTTCCGCAAGGATCGGGACAATCAACTACGAGCAGCAGGGAGAGGACGTCTTCCTCGGCTACGACCTCGGCCACAGCTCCAGGAACAGCGAATACATGGCCGGCGAGATCGATAAGGAAGTCAAGGAAATCATCGACAAGTGCTACCGCGATGCGAAGGAAATCATCAAAAAGCATGAGGATGTCCTTCACAAAGCTTCGGCCCTCCTGCTGGAGAAGGAGAAGATCTCCGGCGAGGAATTCAACGCGCTGTTTGTACAGGACCAGGCCCTCTGAACGACCCTGAGCGAGCAAGACGCGTCGCATTGCGTAGGCAATGTTGCACAAAAACGAGCACCTTAATTTGTAAATTTTGTCGGTTTTCCGACTTTACCGATCCGGGACGCGATGGTATTATAATATGCGTAACCCCCCAATACATTATAAGTTTTTGCTATACCCCATAAGAAGAATACCTTCTCGAAAATGACTGCAACCCCCAAGTGCAGTCATTTTTGCGTTTGCGGGCACTTTGCGTTCGCCGGCAATTGCGGCCATCGCTTCCCCTGCTTTGCTGCGTCTGGCGGATTTGTGATGCCTTGTCCGGCTTACGGGTAGACCCAAGGCAGGCCCAAAGCAGACTAACAGGCATGCCCTGCTGTATTCATTCAATGATCGCGCCGCGGCGTTCGCCAGCGGAATGCCGCGACAGTGCGGGACCTTTGGTCAAGCGTCCCCTGGACGTATACTGCCGCGCATGGCCCGTTGGGCTCGCTGTATTGCTTGCGGACTTCATTTACCTGCTGTATAATTCGTTTGAACATAAGTTATTAATTTATCAAACTGTTCAAAATCACATTCAGTTAGTCTAACTTAAGAAAGGTGGTACTCGTTATGGCATTGGTAACATCCACAGAAATGTTTAAGAAAGCATATGACGGCGGTTACGCGATCGGCGCTTTCAACGTTAATAACATGGAGATCGTTCAGGCGATCACCGAGGCGGCTGCTGAGCTGAAGTCCCCTGTTATCCTGCAGGCTTCCGCAGGCGCGAGAAAGTATGCCAATTCTATTTATCTTGTAAAGCTTGTTGAAGCGGCAGTCGAGCTTCATCCGGAAATACCGATGGTTCTGCATCTGGATCACGGCGCGGACTTCGCGACCTGCAAGGACTGCGTTGACAGCGGTTTCACTTCCGTTATGATCGATTACTCCGGCCACAGCTTCGAGGAGAACATCGAGGAGTCCAGAAAGGTTGCTGAGTATGCTCACGAGCACGGCGTAGTTGTCGAGGCAGAGCTTGGTACTCTCGGCGGCGTCGAGGACGATGTCAAAGTAGCGATGGACAAGGCTATGTACACGGATCCCGACCAGGTCGAGGAATTCGTAAAGAGAACAGGTGTTGACTCTCTTGCAATCGCGATCGGAACCAGCCATGGCGCATACAAGTTCAAGCCCGGCCAGAATCCGAAGCTTCGCCTGGATATCCTTGCGGAAGTAGCAAAAAGACTTCCCGGCTTCCCGATCGTTCTGCACGGTTCTTCCTCCGTTCCTCAGGAATATGTACAGATCATCAATGCCAACGGCGGCGCTCTGAAGGATGCCATCGGTATTCCGGAAGATCAGCTGCGTGAGGCTGCCAAGGGCGCTGTCTGCAAGATCAACATCGACTCCGACCTTCGCCTCGGCCTGACAGCAGGTGTCCGCAAGCACTTCGTCGAGCATCCGGATCACTTCGATCCCCGTCAGTACCTGACCGACGGCCGCGCTAACGTCAAGGCTATCGTTGCTCACAAGATCGTTGAGGTTCTCGGGTCTGAGAATAAGATCTGAAGATCTTTGATCTGAAGACCTTTGATCTGAAGATCTATGATCTGAATTTCTCTGATCTGACAGCACGATCTGTAAGAAAACATTAAAAAGGCTCCCGGTATGAATGCATGCCGGGAGCTTTTTCTGCGACTGTTTGATCAGCCATTGTGCTTAATCAACCATTGCTGCTTAATCAGCCTTTGCTGCTAAATCAGCCCTTACTCTTAAGAAGCGCTTATTCTGTTTTCCCCTTCAGAAGCAGAGCACCGCACATTGTGCAATAGGTGTAGCGGGGATCCATCTTATGGCCGCAGCAGGCGCAGGGGATGGACTCGTCCGCGGATTTATCGTATTTTTCGAAAGCGTTGGCTCCGCCGATATTGCCGATATACCGGACTCTGTCGCCTTCCTGCAGATAATCGTAGACGTAAGAGTGGGCATTCCAGGAATGACTGCGGTTTTTGCCGTCCTCGCCCTTAAATTTGACTGTATAAACATGTCTGTCCGCACCCTGCTTCTTAACATGCGTGTAGCTCTTTTTGACTACTGTTCCTTCCCAGCCGGGCTTTTTGCGAAGCTTGACCAGCGCGATGATAAACATCACGATCAGTAAGAGAAGGCCGGCAGTGATTGCCACGACAGGGCCGGTGCCGAGGATTATGAGCGCTATAATAACTACCAGTGCAATGACCGGAAGGGCGATCATTATGACCTTCTTTGTGGATTTGTGATAGGCATCGAAGCTCTCATGCTCTGTGATTTCAGAGTAGCCGGTGCCGCCGGCTCCGATCCGCGGAATGCCGTCGTATATAAAGTCTCCGACGGGCTTGCCGCAGGAAGGACAGATCTCTGCCTTGCCTCCGGTCTTTGCCCCGCAGCTGGGGCAGTAATTGAAGAATTTCTTCTCAGTCTGGTTTTCTTGGCTCATTGCATTCCTCCTTCTCCGGCAGGCCTGTGCGGTCTGACATTCTGCCTTCACGGCACGTCTCTTCGGCCTGTCTTATCGGCCTGCGAATGCCGCAGGCCTTCTTGTTCCGGTTCTGTATTCTGCTCATAAATGAACAGATATGATCAGATACTAAAATTCTATCAGCCTCATGGTATAATGATTAAAAATCACAAAATTACTCATTGACAATAAGTGTGAATTATCAGAAACAGGTATATACCATGCTGTCCGAGAGAATCAGTGCCCTTTTTACCCTGCTGCAGTGCAGCAATACAGATATTGCCCGCCATGCCGGCTGCTCACCTTCAAATATTTCGCGCCTTAAGTGCGGCCTGAGTACCCCTGCCAGGGGGAGCCGCTCGATCCTGCGTCTTGCGAATGCAGTGTACAGGTACGCGGATTATGAAAATATGCTGGATGTGCTCGGCAGGCTGTGCGGGGCGCAGGATACGCAGGCGCCGGCCATGATACCCGCGATTGTGGGCTGGCTCTATGAGGAACAGGATTATGTGCTGCCGGATGCCGCGGAGCCCAGGAGCAGGAGGACCAAAAATAAGCAGCGCCAGACCTTCGGCGGGCGTCTCGACAGGGCTATGAACCTGCTGGGTCTGTCCAACGGCAAACTGGCCGCGACGCTCAACGTGGACGCGTCGCTTGTCAGCCGCTACCGGAGCGGTATCTATTATCCGGAGAGCAATCATCAGATCAGGGAGCATCTTTCGGAGGTACTCTCGACCCGCGCGGCAAAGCTCGGGCGTTCAGGAGGCCTTGCAAAGCTCTGCGGAATAGAAGAGGACGAGTTATCGCCGGAGTCAGTAATGGAATGGCTTTTCGAGCCGGAGGAGGAGAACACCCCGGACATGGCGCTCACGATTCTCAATTCCATCGATACTTTTACGCCGGGGGGCGGCATCGTTCCTCAGCCTCCGGAGCTGCCCCTAATAAGGGTGCAGGACGGCTACTGGGGAACAGAAGGCCTGAGGGACGCGGTAATCCGCTTCCTCTCGGACGCAGCGGAGCAGGGAGGAGAGCTCATGCTCTACTCCGATGAGCCCATGGACTGGATGAGCGGAGACAGGGAGTATTTTGCCCTGTGGGCTTCGCTTATGGTCGCCTGCATCCGGAAGGGTGTGCGGATCAGGATTATCCACAATGTCGACAGGATAGGACCTGAGATGAATGACGCCATAAGCGGATGGTTTCCTCTTTACATGTCGGGTCTGATCGAACCGTACCTTTTCCGCGCAGTCCGAAATGCGCGGTTCTATCACACGATTTTCCTGCGGCCGGGCAGCGCCTGCATCCGCGGCTTTTTTCCAGCAAAAGCAGACCAGAGCCGCTGGTATGACTATATTACGGAGGGAAAACAGCTGGATGCCCTGGAGAAGGAGTTTGACGCCATGCTTTCAGGTTCCGTGCCCTTCCTGAAAACCTACACAGCTTCGCAGGCGGATGCTTTCCGCAGCATCTGTGAGGAGAATGCGCCGGGCAGCTGGGTATCCCTCCTTTCCGGGCTGTCCCTATTTACAATGCCAAAGGAGCTTCTTGAGAGAATGCTCGTCAGGTCGCAGGTTCCTGAGGGGATACGGCGGGATATCCTGTCCCTTCACAGAAGACACGGGGATATGCAGCGGGAGATGCTAAAAAAAGGAGGCGTCCATGAAGTCCTCTGCCTGCCGGACCGGAGCAGTGTTTCCGGCGGCGGCGTAAAGCTGAACCTTGCGGAGGAGATGATAGATCTGCAGGTTTTCTATACGCCACATGAGTATGATGAACATATCGCCGCAGTCAGGGATCTGATTGAGAAAGAGAAAAACTATCATCTGACCATCCTTCCGGAGCCTCTTTTCAAGGGACTGCAGATATTGACACTCAGGGATGCGGTCGCAGTGATCCGCTGCAGCGGCCCGTCCATGGCCTTCACGTTTATGAATGCAGTCCTGTCGCGCTCTGTTTCTCAGTATTGCAGTTCGGTTATTGAAAAATATGCGGCGGACAGGTTTACTACTGTAAGGAAGCTTACGGGACAAAGCTGATCATGGACCTCATGCGGGGCACGGGGCAGAAGGAAAACAAAGGAGGAGGAATATGCAGGAGTTTTATATTCAGGATGACGGGATTCGTCTGCATGCAAAGCTGGACATGCCGGAAAACATGTCCGAAGAGGGAAAATGTCCGCTTGTCATACTGATTCACGGCTTTACCGGGCACATGGAGGAACGTCATATTATCGCTGCGGCGAAGGCGATGAATGAAGCGGGCTGCGCCGTCCTTCGGGCGGAAATGTACGGTCACGGAGGAAGCGACGGAGAATTTGCAAAGCATACGCTTTACAAATGGGTGACGAATGCCCTGGCAGTTGTTGAATACGCAAAGAAACTGGATTTTGTCACAGATCTCTACCTCAGCGGGCACTCTCAGGGAGGGCTTCTGACCATGCTGGTCGCGGGAATGAGGCCTGATGACTTTAAGGCGATTATTCCGCTTTCCCCCGCCTGGATGATACCGGATGCGGCAAGGAACGGGAGTCTTCTCGGGACGCCCTTCGATCCTGTGAATATCCCGGAGGAGATCACAAGGGATGACGGTCTTGTCCTGAAAGGGGATTATATAAGAGTCGCGCAGACAATTCACGTTGAGGACGAGATAGACAGATACACCGGGCCCGTGCTGATTATCCAGGGAGACGAGGACGAGGCGGTGCCGCTCTCCTACGCGTATGAAGCGGCGCGGCGCTACCGCAGCGCGGACCTTATTGTGGTTTCCGGTGACAATCACTGTTATGATTTTCATCTGGAGACGGTCACGGATGCGGTCAGGGACTATCTTCTGAAACTCCGCCGGTGACAAAAAAGCAATAGGTCATATTTACCAAAAATGAAGCTGGTTTTTCTATGTGTGAAACGGTTCTTCTTTCTTGCGAATGAAGGACCGTTTTCTTATACTTATGAGTGTAATCGATTTCACACCGTATTCACTTCTGGTGCTGCGGCAGGCATCCGTTAAGACGGATGCCGGTTCTGTTTGTCGGGAGAGGGGGGAGCTGCATCTGCAGCTGTACAGATATGTTTGAGGACAGGAACTGGGAAAAGGAATTCTCTGAACGTCTTGAGCAGTATTACGATGAAATGAAATGGCTGTACGCCGAGCTGTACAACAACGACGAGCAGGCATTTGACTATTTCATCAGCATGCTTCACAAAAGCTATGAAGAAAGGCCGAAGGCGCTGCGCAGCTGGGACCGGAAAAGAGAGCAGAAGCCGGACTGGTATACCGGGACAGATATGCTGGGCATGCAGATGTATGTGGGCTGCTTTGCCGGAAACCTTGCGGGCGTGAGGTCCCATCTGGATTATATCAAGGAGTGCGGCGTCAATTACATCCATCTGATGCCGCTGCTTGAGAGTCCCGAGGGCAGGAGCGACGGAGGCTATGCGGTATCCGATTTCCGGAAGGTGCAGCCTGCGCTCGGCACCATGAAAGACCTCTCGGGCCTTGCGGGTGACTGCCACAGGCTGGGAATGAGCGTATGCCTTGATTTTGTCATGAATCACACCAGTGAGGATCATGAGTGGGCAAAGCGCGCAAAGGCAGGAGAAAAGGAGTACCAGGACCGGTATTTCTTCTATGACAGCTGGGATGTCCCGAATGAATATGAAAAGACAGTCCCGCAGGTTTTCCCCACGACGGCGCCCGGGAATTTCACCTGGTGCGAGGAAGCCGGGAAAGTGGTAATGACTACTTTCTATCCTTATCAGTGGGACCTCAACTACCGGAATCCCACGGTATTCAACGATATGACCGCGGATATGCTCAATCTGTGCAACCACGGCATTGATATTGTCCGTCTTGACGCGACGCCTTATATCTGGAAGACGCTGGGGACGAACTGCAGGAACCTCCCGCAGGTCCATACGCTGGTCCGGATCATGCACATGGCGGCACAGGTCGTCTGCCCCGGCACGCTCCTTCTCGGGGAGGTTGTGATGGAGCCCTCCAAGGTGGTGCCGTATTTCGGTACGGTGGAAAAGCCGGAGTGCGACATGCTCTACAACGTGACGACAATGGCCAGCACGTGGCACACGGTCGCGACAAGAGACGTGCGGCTCCTTAAACACCAGCTCGGGACGGTCTTTGAGCTGCCGAAACAGTACACCTTCCTGAATTATCTGCGCTGCCACGACGATATCGGCTGGGGACTCGATTATGCCTTCCTGAAGCAGTATGGCTTTGAGGAGGTCCCGCACAAGAAATACCTGAATGATTACCTGAAGGGCGCGTGGTACGGGAGCGAAATGCGCGGCGAGCTCTACAACGACGATCCCTCGCTCGGCGACGCCCGGCTCTGCGGCACGACGGCATCCCTTTGCGGCATTGAGGCGGCTGAGTATGAGGACAACAAGGCAAAGCTGGACAAGGCGATAGGCCTTGATCTGACGCTTCACGCGTTCCTTCTCACACAGAGCGGCATTCCTGTCCTGTACAGCGGCGATGAGATCGCGCAGTGCAACGATTACTCCTACCACAGGGATCCGCTGAAGGCGGACGACAGCAGATATCTCCACCGCGGGAACCTGAGCTGGGAGGATGTGGAAAAACGGCATGATCCCGAAACGGTCCAGGGCAGGGTATTCGGCGGAATCCGCAGGCTCATAGAGACGCGTAAGGCATATGAAGTGTTTGACGCGAAGGCTGACTGCTGGGTGGTCGAGACATGGAACGACCATATCCTGGGCATCGGCAGATATTATCAGGGCCAGAAGCTGATCGCACTGTTTAATTTCAGTGAATTCGACCAGACGGCATGGATCAACGAGGCTGAGCAGTACTATGACCTGCTGACGGGCGAGCCCAGGGCGGCACGGGCCGTCGGTGTTCCCGGCTACGGATTTGCCTGGCTCATAACCTCTTACGTGCAGGAAGGAAACCCTGTAAAGCTGCAGGAGGAGAAACCCGCAGAGCCGCAGGAAGAAAAGCCGGCAGAGCTGCAGGCGGAGAAAACCGCAGAGCTGCAGGAAGAAAAGCCGGCAGAGCTGCCGAAGGAAAAGCCTGCAAAATCTGCGAAGGACAGCGGGGCGAAGAGAAAAGGGAGCGCCCGCAGCGGCAAAAAGGATTAAACCATGACAATCAGGGAAGTAGCAATGCTGGCGAATGTTTCGCCTGCAGCTGTCAGCAGATATATCAATGGCGGCCCGCTCTCCCCGGACAAGCGGGAGGCCATCCGGAAGGTGATTGAACAGACCGGATACCGTCCGAGTGTGACTGCAAGGACCATGCGCACCGGAGGGAGCGGCCAGATCGGCGTGATTGTCCCGAGAATTCATTCGGACGCGGTTTCGCAGATTATCGCCGGCATTACCGGCGAGCTTTCCGAGAGAGGATATCTTGCCATCCTCGGCAGCACGCAGGAGAGACGCGAGCTGGAACCGGAATATATAGAGATGCTCCAGGATAACCAGGTTGAGGGGATTATCCTCATGGGAACGGTGATGACGCCGCTGCTTTCCGACGCGATCAGGCAGAGCAGCAAGCCGGTCGTCGTCACCGGACAGTGCTTCGACGGGGTCTGCTGCGTCTACCATGACGATTTTCACGCGGTCAGCGACCTGATGAAGCGGATGATCGCAAAGGGGAGAAAGAATATCATCTACATCGGCGTTTCCGATGATGATGAGGCGGTGGGAAAACAGAGAAAAAAGGGCGCGCAGGCAGCCTGGAAGGAAGCCGGGCGCGACCCGCTCTCTCTCCCGGTACTCACGGCGGATTTCAGCGCTGAGAGCGGAAGAGAATGTATCCGGAAGCTTCTGCGGGAGAATCCGGAGATTGAAATTGACGGCATTATCTGTGCCACCGACAGGATTGCGATCGGCGCCATGGATGCCCTGATCGAGTCCGGCAGAAGGATACCGGAGGACGTCAGTGTCGCGGGCGTCGGCGACAGCTGGGTGGGGGATTTCTTAAGACCGAAGCTGACCACCGCGCGCCTTTACCACAAAAGCTGCGGCCAGGCGGCTGCAAAGCTTCTGCTGGAGCGGATTGACGCGGCGAGAAGGAATGAAACCGCTGCGGTGTCAAGGACGATGCTGTCCTACTCGATCTGTGAGAGAGAGTCTTTATAAGGGGGAAAAAATACGGATGAAGCTGATATTTCTGGATATAGACGGCACGCTGACGCCGCCCGGTTCCAATACGCCGCCGGAAAGCGCGGTGCAGGCGATCAGAAAGGCACAGGAGAACGGGAACAGGGTATTTCTCTGCACAGGCAGGAATTACGACATGCTCTCTCCCCTTCTGCATTATGGGTTTGACGGCATGGTTGCCAGCTCCGGCGGCTATGTGACGGTTGGGGACGAGCTTATTTTCGACTGCCCGATGTCCGATGAATTCAGGGATATTGCCCTGGATTCGCTTCACAGGAACGGGGTTTTCTGCACCATAGAGGCGGCAGGAGGATCCTGGGGAGATGACAACCTGGCTGATTTCCTGAAGGACCAGCCGGAGGGCAACAGCGAGATAGAGCGCTGGAGAGCTGCTCTTGCAGGGGACCTCGGAATCAGGCCGATGTCGGAATATGACGGGAGTCCCATTTATAAAGTTGTGATCATGTGCACGCGGATGGAACAGCTCGATGAAGCAAGGTCGCTTCTCGAAAAGGACTTCCAGTTCGTCGTGCAGGAGGTGCCGGCGCACGGCTGTATCAACGGCGAACTCGTGAACAGGAAGTTCGACAAGGGGAGCGGCATCCGGCGGATCTGCGAAAAGCTCGGCGTTCCCGTCTCGGACACAATCGGATTCGGGGATTCCATGAATGACCTCGAGATGATCCGGACGGTAGGCGTCAGTGTATGTATGGATAACGGCGCGGAAACACTCAAAAAGATCAGCGACAGGATCTGTCCCTCTGTTGAGGAGGACGGGCTGGCGAAGGCTTTCCGGGAGCTGGGCCTTACGGATTAACAGGCCTCTGCGGCGCGGGGAGAGAGAATAAACGGATTACAAAGTCCTGATAAGGCCGGGGGAAAGGAGGCATGGCCTTAAAGACGGGAAAATGTAAATATCCCTTTCGGGGAGAAATATCAGCAGTATTTATTTTAGGAGGTAATGAAAATGGCACTTGATTATCACAAGTGTGCACAAGAGATTGTCGACCATATCGGCGGACGTGAAAATGTGGCACAGGCTGCGCACTGCGCAACCAGGCTTCGTCTTGTCATTAAGGATAATTCCAAGGTTGACAAGGAGTATCTGGACAACGTCGACGGCGTCAAGGGAATGTTCGAGTCCAACGGCCAGCTCCAGCTGATCATCGGTACAGGTACCGTCAACAAGGTGTATGATGAGTTCCTTGCCATCACGGGAATGACAGCTGCGACGAAGGATGACGTCAAGGCGGCTGCCGCTGAGAAGCAGCCCCTCTGGAAGAAGCTTCTTAAGCCGATCGGAGATGTTTTCGTCCCGATTCTTCCCGCAATCGTTGCATCCGGTCTTCTGATGGGTCTTGTGGAAGCGCTCGGTAAAGCAATTCCCGGGTTCTCTGCGACGGCATGGTACGGCTTCCTTGATATGGCGGCCAACACGGCATTCGCCTTCCTGCCGGTTATCGTCGCGGTTTCTGCGGCGCGTGTGTTCGGCGGCAATATTTTCCTGGGTGCCGTTATCGGTCTTATGATGGTTCATACAGGCCTCCTGAACGCCTGGAACGCGGGCTCCGCGGACGCGATCAATTCGTTCTTCGGCGTGACGGACGGACAGATCCCCACCTGGAACCTTCTGGGAAACCTTAAAATCGGAGGCTACACAGTCGGTTCGATCTCCAGGGTCGGCTATCAGGGCCATGTCATCCCGGTCATCATTGCTGTCTGGCTGATGTGCAAAATTGAAACCTGGCTGCACAAAAAGGTTCCGGAAATGCTCGACCTTTTCATCACGCCGATTACGACAGTCCTCGCGACGGCGCTGCTCACCTTTACGATTATCGGACCCATCTTCTCCGGTCTTGAGACACTTGTCCTGGAAGGAGCAAAGGTCCTGGTCCAGAATCCCCTGGGAGCCTGCGTCATGGGCGCGATCTATCCCTGGACGGTCGTCATGGGCCTGCATCACATGTATAACGTTATTGAAGCGGGCATGCTCTCCTCTGTCGAGTTCAACAATCTCAACATCTGGATGCCCATTGCCTCTGCGGCCAATTTTGCCCAGTTCGGCGCCTGCCTTGCGGTAGGTCTCAAGACAAAGAACCAGAAGACAAAGGCCGTTGCCGTTCCTTCGTCCCTTTCAGCTGCCCTGGGTATCACAGAGCCTGCGATCTTCGGTGTTAACATGCGCTTCTTCAAGCCCTTTATAGCCGGCATGATCGGCGGCGCTGCCGGATCGCTCCTCGGCGCACTGATGGGAATCGGCGCAAAATCCTACGGTGTCACCGGCATCCCCGGATATCTTACGATCGACAGACCGGTTCCTTACACCCTCCTTCTGGCGGTCTCCGGCGGAGTTGCCTTTGTTCTTACCAATATCCTGTGGCATGAAGAAGAGAAGGCCCAGAAAGCGGCGGCATCGGCCTCTTCCGCTGCTGACGCGGCACCCGCTCCGGCTGCCCCGGCATGTGTGGAAAAAGTAATAATGAGCTGCTCTGCAGGCGAGATCGGCGCACCCGTAGCCGGCAGCGTTATTCCCCGAGAGGAAATCCCGGATGCAACCTTTGCTTCAGGCGTCCTGGGCGACGGTGTAGGAATTCAGCCCAGTGACGGTATGGTTTACGCGCCTATGGAC
>JAEEGL011534210.1_pt1 | contig 12170 bp, 11 predicted proteins | sample 9134231 | NCBI WGS metagenome assembly JAEEGL01 (sample SAMN16246548, study PRJNA631951) | gut metagenome | biome: gut microbiome; feature: rumen; material: fiber-attached | host: Bos | place: Iran: Karaj | collected 2018-10
GGAAATCCGCCGCCGTGCCGGCATGATCTTTCAGAACCCCGATAACCAGATCGTTGCCACCGTTGTAAAAGAGGATGTTGCCTTTGGCCTGGAGAACCTGGGCGTGCCCACGGAGGAAATGATTCCCCGGATCGAGCAGGCCCTTTCCGCCGTACGGATGAGCAAATATACGGACTCCGCCCCTCATACACTTTCCGGCGGGCAGAAGCAGCGCGTGGCGATTGCCGGGATTCTTGCCATGGAACCTTCTGTCATTATTGCGGACGAGGCAACGGCCATGCTGGATCCATCCGGCCGGAAGGAAGTGCTGGAAACGGTCCGGATGCTGAACCGGACAAAGGGCATCACCGTGCTCTGGATTACCCACTTCATGGAAGAAGCGGCCCAGGCGGACCGCGTCCTGGTCATCACCGACGGGAAAATCCGTCTGGAGGGAACGCCTGCCGAAGTATTTGACCGCGTGGACGAAATGAAGGATATGCATCTGGATGTTCCCCATATGACGGCTCTGGCCGATGAACTCCGCGCAGAGGGAATGCCCCTTCCCGGCGGAATACTCACCGTGGAAGATATGGTACAGGAGGTGGAAAAGGTCTTATGTCCATCGAAGTCCGCCACCTGACGCACTGCTATTCGGAAGGCAGCGCGCTGAGCACCGTTGCCCTCAGCGATATCTGCATGACCATTGCGGACGGGGAATTCCTCGGCATTATCGGTCATACCGGTTCCGGAAAATCCACGCTTGTCCAGCATCTGAACGGTCTGCTGAAACCCACTGCCGGCCAGGTGCTGGTTGACGGGGAGGATCTGAACGGTGAACATGTCAACCGCCGCGCCCTGCGGCAGCGGATCGGCCTTGTTTTCCAGTATCCTGAATATCAGCTGTTTGAGGAGACTGTCGCAAAGGATATTGCTTTCGGTCCGAAAAACCAGGGTCTCCCGAAGGAGGAAATCAGTGAACGGGTCCGCTATGCCATGGACTGCGTTCATCTGGATTATGAAAAATACAGCGAACGGAGTCCCTTCGAGCTCTCCGGCGGCCAGATGCGCCGGGTCGCGATTGCCGGCGTCCTGGCAATGAAACCGGCCGTCCTGATTCTGGATGAGCCCACTGCCGGTCTGGATCCCCGCGGACGGGACCGGATTCTGACCATGCTGGAAGAACTCCACCGCAGGGAAAACACCACCATCGTCATGGTGTCCCACAGCATGGACGATATGGCGCGCCTGGCCACGCGGCTGGTCGTTATGGCGGAAGGCAAAATCCTGGCTTCAGGCACGCCCCGTGAAATCTTTGCACAGGAAGAGATGATGGTCTCTGCCGGCCTCGGCGTTCCGGAGGCAGCACGTCTCTGCCGCGCGCTGCGGGAAAAAGGACTGGATCTCCCTGCCGATCTGTACCGTCCGCAGGAGCTGAAGGAACATCTGCTTCGGTTGTGGCGGAATGCACAGGCCTCCGGAAAGGAGGGATCGCCATGCTGAAAAACGTTACAATGGGACAGTATTATCCTGTTGACAGCGTGGTGCACCGTCTCGATCCCCGCGTGAAGCTGATCCTGACGATCCTGTTTATCGTTGCCGTTTTCATGTCCCATTCCTTTGTGGGTTATATACTTCTGCTCGGTTTCCTGATCTTTGCCTGCAAAGTGTCGAATGTTCCCTTCCGTTTTCTGCTGAAGGGTCTGCGTCCTCTCCGGATGATCATTGTCCTGACGTTCCTGCTGAATCTTTTCTTTACACCGGGTGAGGATCTGTGGGTTTCTGTCTGGATTATCCGGATTTACCGTGAAGGTTTCCTGCAGGCGCTTTTCTACTCCCTTCGTCTGGCTTTCCTGGTGGCCGGCACATCCCTGCTGACGCTCACCACTTCCCCGATCGCCCTTTCGGACGGCATTGAAAAGCTCCTTTCACCCCTTCGGAAGATTCATTTTCCGGCCCATGAACTGGCCATGATGATGACGATAGCCCTGCGTTTTATCCCGACCCTGCTGGAAGAAACGGACAAGATCATGAAAGCGCAGATGGCCCGCGGCGCGGACTTTGAAAGCGGCAACCTGCTGGTCCGTGCGAAAGCCATGGTTCCCCTTCTGGTCCCCCTGTTTGTCAGCGCGTTCCGCCGGGCCGGAGACCTTGCCATGGCGATGGAAAGCCGCTGCTACCACGGCGGAGAAGGCCGGACGCGTCTGCGCGTCCTGAAAACGACAAAAAATGACTGGATCGCGCTGGCCGTTGTCGCGCTGCTGGTCGTACTGATCGTCCTGGAAGGTATTTTTCTGAAGGGAGTACTGTTTTGAAACGAATTCTCCTGACTGTGGAGTATGACGGTTCTGCCTATGCCGGCTGGCAGCGGCAGATCAACGGGCTCGCTGTCCAGCAGGCTCTGGAGGAGGCCCTTGCATCAGCCTGTGCCCATCCGGTCGTTGTGACCGGGTCCTCCCGCACGGATGCCGGCGTTCATGCCCGTATGCAGATGGTGCATTTCGATACAGGATGTTCAATTCCGCCGGATAAATATCCCTTCGTTCTGAACAATCTTCTTCCGCCTGACATCCGTGTCCAGGCTGCCCGGGAAGTTCCCCCGGACTTTCATGCCCGCTTTCTGACCTCCGGAAAAACCTATACCTACCGGATCCTCAACAGCCGCCATGGCAGTGCGCTGCTGCGCGCGACCCACTGGCATGTTCCGGTGCCGCTGGATGTTTCTGCCATGCGGGAAGCGCTTGCCTTCCTGCCGGGCACCCACGATTTCGCTGCTTTCCAGGCAGCCGGCGGCACAGCCCGCACCACCGTCCGTACAATAGACCGCGCGGAACTTTTTGAGAACGGGCCTGAAATCACGCTTGTCATCAGCGGAAACGCGTTCCTGTACAATATGGTGCGCATCATTGCGGGCACACTGGAGGAAATAGGCCTTCACCGGCTGGAAACCGACGCGTTTGCCCGTGCTTTTGGATCCCTTGACCGGCTCGATCTTGGCATGACCGCCCCGCCCTGCGGGCTTGAGCTCACCGAGGTCCGTTATCCGGACGCGGCGTTTACCGACCCTGCGTCCATTCGCTGGCATCAGCCGGAGGAGGACTGACTATGCTTCGTCTTTCCAATCTTGCTCTTCCTCTGGATTATTCGGAAGCTTCACTGGCTTCCGCCGTCGCGAAAAAATGCGGCCTCGCACCGGACCAGCTGTTCTCCTGTACAGTTGTCCGTCGTTCCGTGGACGCCAGAAAAAAAGACGACGTCCATTTTGTTCTGACTGTCCATTTCAGGGCTAAAAACGAAGCTGCCCTTCTGAAGAAATGCCGCTTCCTGTCCGCAGTCCCGGGTGCATCCGCGTTCGTCGTTCCGGCTTCCCGCTTTACGCAGCCGCCCCTGGTTGTCGGCGCCGGTCCGGCAGGCCTTTTTGCCGCGCTGATCCTGGCCCGTGCCGGAGCGGCTCCTGTACTTGTCGAGCGGGGGCGCCCGGTGGAAGCCAGATCGGCTGACGTTGAAAAAATGTCCGGAGAGGGCGTCCTGGACCCCGAATCCAATATTCAGTTCGGCGAAGGCGGTGCCGGAGCCTTTTCCGACGGCAAGCTGACATGCGGAATCAAATCACCCTGCCTGCGCACCGTTCTGGAAACCTTCGTTGCCCACGGCGCGCCGGAGGATATTCTCATTGACAGCATGCCGCATATCGGCACGGACCGGCTGAAAGGAGTGGTTTCCTCCATCCGGAAGGAAATCATTTCTCTTGGCGGCACCGTTCTTTTTGAAACCCGTATGGAGGAGCTTATTCTCCGGGGCAGCCATGTGGAAGGAGCCGTCCTTTCCCATGCGGGTGAACGGCGTGAACTCCGTACGGATACGGTTCTCCTGTGCATCGGGCATTCCGCCAGGGATACCGTCCAGTCCCTGTTTTCCCAGGGAATCCGTATGGTGCAGAAGCCCTTTGCGATGGGTGTCCGCATTGAACATCCGCATGCCTTTATTGACCGTGCGCAGTACGGCGCCTTTGCCGGTCATCCTGCGCTCGGCGCCGCTTCCTACAAACTGATCTGCCACACGCCGGACGGACGTGGTGTCTATACCTTCTGCATGTGTCCCGGCGGTCATGTCATCGCTGCGGCTTCCCAGCCCGGCGGAGTCGTTGTCAATGGCATGAGTTTCCATGCCCGTGACGCCGAAAACAGCAATTCTGCCCTTCTCGTCGGAGTCCGGACCGAAGATTTCGGTGACGATCATCCTCTTGCAGGCATGGTTCTCCAGCGCGGAATCGAAAAAGCCGCCTTTAGGGCAGGCGGCGGCAGTTTCCGTGCCCCGGCGCAGCGGGTGGAGGATTTTCTTTCGGACCGGGCGACTGTTTCCTTCGGGGCTGTCCTGCCCTCCTACCGTCCCGGCGTAACACCGTCGGACCTCCGTTCCGTTCTTCCGTCGTTCATCACGGACGACCTGAAGACAGGAATCCGGGCCATGAATGCCCAGCTCTCCGGTTTTGCAATGCCTGACGCGGTCCTCACTGCGCCGGAAACCCGTTCATCTTCTCCGGTACGGCTTCTGCGCACCGCTGACGGTGAATCCGAAGACTGTGCCGGTCTGTTCCCTGTCGGCGAAGGCGCGGGATATGCAGGCGGCATTGTTTCCGCAGCCATCGACGGCATTTCCGCCGCGCTCAAAGCCATTGAGAAAAGTTCCCTGATATAGAAGCCCCGGTTTCAATGATAAAGGCGCCGGTTTTCCGGCGCCTTTTGTTCAGTTCCTGTTTGTTTTTCCCAGATAAGCTTCCTGGATCGCTTCACTGGCCAGCAGTTCTTCACCTGTTCCGCTGGTTGTGATCCGTCCGGTTTCCATGACATAGGCATAATCACAGGCATGGAGTGCTGCGTTCGCGTTCTGTTCGATCAGGAGCACCGTCATGCCGGTTTCTTTAAGGGTCTGGATAATTTTGAAGATATCCTTGACTACCAGCGGTGCCAGACCCAGGCTTGGCTCATCCATCATGATCAGTTTCGGCCGGGTCATGACCGCGCGGCCGACGGCAAGCATCTGCTGTTCGCCGCCGGAAAGCGTTCCGGCCAGCTGCCAGGAACGTTCCTTCAGCCGGGGGAAGAGGTCATACACATAATTGATATCTTCCTCGATGACTTCCTTGTCCTTGCGCAGGTAGGCGCCGACGCGCAGGTTTTCAAGCACTGTCAGGTTGGCAAAGACGCGCCGTCCTTCCGGCACCATGGCAATTCCCGTCTCCACGATCTTCTGTGTATTGTAGTCTGTAATATCCCGGCCTTCAAAATAGATCCGTCCGGATTTGGGCGGCACCAGGCCGGAAATCGTCCGCAGGGTTGTGCTTTTGCCGGCGCCGTTCGCGCCGATCAGGGTCACGATCTGGCCCTCCTCTACCTCGAAGGAAATCCCTTTCAGGGCTTCAATGCCGCCGTAGGAAACCACGAGGTCCGTTACTTTCAGCAGGCTCATTCTTCATCCACCCCCAGATAGGCCGCGATGACAACCGGGTTCTTCTGGATCTCCTCCGGGGTGCCTTCAGCGATCTGTTTTCCGAAATCCAGCACATAAATCCGGTCAGAAATATCCATAACCAGATTCATATGGTGTTCGATCATAAAAACCGTCAGGTTGAACTTGTTCTTGATGTCCACGATGAACTCGCCAAGTTCATCCGTTTCCTGCGGATTCATGCCTGCCGCGGGTTCATCCAGCAGCAGCAGCGTCGGATCCGTCGCCAGGGCGCGGGCGATTTCCAGGCGGCGCTGTTTGCCGTATGGCAGCGAGGTGGCCAGTTCGTTCGCAACGTCTGTCAGGCCTACCTCCTCCAGGAGATTCATGGACTTTTCACGCATCGCCTTTTCTTCCTTTGCGTTCAGGCGGAATGAGGCTGTAAGGAAATTGCTTGTCCGCCGGAGATGCGTGGCGATCAGGACGTTTTCAAACGCGGTCTGGCTCTTGAAGAGGCGGATGTTCTGGAATGTACGGGCAATGCCCATATGCGTGATTTTGTCAGGGGTATACACCACCGGCTTGGTATTCTTGTAACTGTCCGCGTTGATCCCGGCATACTGCTTGATCATTTTTCCCTGCGGATGATTGACGGCGATGGGTTTCCCGTGGAAATACACTGCCCCGTTGGTGGGTTCATAAACACCGGTAATGCAGTTGAAAGCGGTGGTTTTTCCTGCCCCGTTCGGCCCGATCAGGGCAACGATTTCACCCTGGTTGACCTCCAGGGAAAGATTGTTGATGGCAACCACACCGCCGAACTGCATGGTGATATCCGTGAGGCGCAGGACATTGTTTTCATTGTTTTTGATTTCACTCATTTGATATGCCTGCCTCCTTTCGCGCCTCTGCGGCTGCCGAGTTCCCACAGTTCCCTGTCACCCATGATGCCCTTGCGGAAGAACAGCACCACAACCATGATAACCACGGAGAATACAACCATCCGGAAGCCCGGTGCCATCAGCGGCACCTTGAAATCGCCCAGCATTGTTTCCGCGTCCAGGAAGCGCAGCCACCATTCGCTGCAGGCAATGAACAGGAAGGACGCCATGATGCTTCCGCTCACAGAGCCCAGGCCGCCGATGACCACGATCAGCAGGATCTCATAGGTCATGGCGCTCTTGAAGCCGTTGGCCTGCAGGGATCCCTGGTACATTGCCAGGAGCGCGCCGCCGATTCCGGCAAAAAAGCTGCTGATGATAAAAGCCATCTGCTTGTGATGGAACAGGTTGATGCCCATGGCTTCCGCCGCAATCTCATCGTCCCGGATCGCCTTGAACGCCCGGCCGTAGGTCGAATTGATCAGCAGCAGGATCAGTGCGATGCAGATCCCTACCACAATGAATGTGAAAAGAAGCGTATTCCCCGGCATGGCAGTTTTCAGCGTCGGATATGTTTTCAGCAGGTTGGAGCCGTTCGTCAGCGGCCCGATGGCGTCCCACTGGATAAAGGCGCGGATGATCTCCGCGAAGCCCAGGGTCGCGATTGCCAGATAGTCGCCCTTCAGCCGCAGAACCGGCAGACCGATCAGCGCCGCAAACAGCGCCGCGACAATACCGGCTACAATCAGCGCGGGAATCATGCCGATCGTGAACTGTACAATGCCGCCGTCATAATACTGGTAAACCGCCGCGCGCTTTGCCATGGGAATCGTCAGGATCGCATAGCTGTAAGCGCCGACAAGCATGAATCCCGCCTGGCCCAGAGAAAACAGGCCCGTAAAGCCGTTCAGCAGGTTCATGGAAACCGCGATCAGGGCATAAACTGCGCCTTTCTGCAGCACTGTGACCGCCATGGACTTGGATCCGCACAGCTGTTCCACAACAACCGCCGCGATATACAGCGCCGCTACCACTGCCAGGGAGATGATCAGACGCTTGTTTCCTTTTTTCCTCATCTGTCTCACCTCACACTTTCTCTGTCGTCTTCTCGCCGAACAGACCTGTGGGCCTTACGAGAAGCACTACAATCAGCAGCGCGAAAGTAAACGCGTCGGAGAACATGGTCAGGCCGGCTGCCTTGATCAGGTTTTCGCAGATACCGATAATCAGCGCGCCGATCATTGCTCCGGGAATGGATCCGATACCGCCGAATACCGCAGCCACAAAAGCCTTCAGTCCGGGCATGGCGCCGATGGTCGGCGTTACCGCCGTATAGTTCGTGAAATACAGCATGGAACCGATCGCTGCCATTGCGCTGCCGATCACAAAGGTAACGGATATGACATTGTTGATCTTGATGCCCATGAGCTGCGCGGTTTCAAAGTCCACCGACACCGCGCGCATTGCCATGCCGATCTTCGTTTTCTTGATCAGTGCGACCAGTGCGATGACCAGGAGAATGGTCAGCAGCGGGGTTACCAACGTCACCACTTTTGTGGAAGCGCTGCCGATCTGGATCGATTCGCCCAGGCCAGGAAGCACGGGATACTGCCGGGCCAGGCCGCCTGTCAGGTACCACATCAGATTCTGAAGCAGGTAACTCACGCCGATAGCGGAGATCATGATAGACATTCTGGGTGCTGAGCGCAGCGGTTTATAGGCAACCCGTTCTACCGTAAATCCCAGGGCAACCGTCAGCAGGATTACCGCCGGGATTGCCAGCAGCGGAGGCAGGGATGCGGCCAGATAGACCATGAAGAAGCCTGCCGCGGTAAAGATGTCGCCGTGCGCAAAGTTGATCAGGCGCAGAATACCGTACACCAGCGTGTATCCTACTGCAATCAGTGCGTACTGTCCGCCGACAGAGATACCCGCCAGCAGATATGGAAGCAGTGTATCAAACATAAGCCAGGTCCTTTCGTGAAGGAAGTAAAACAGAAAACGGAGGCTGCCGCCTGTTGCGGCAGCCTCCCTGTCAGAACGGAATTATTCGCCGACTTTCTGGGTCTTTACGAAATCGAAAGCACCGGTTTCGGGATTGGCATACTTGATGTAGGCCATGTCCTTCTTGGCGTCGCCGATGTCATCGAATGCAATGCTGCCGGTCACGCCTTCATAGACAACGGAAGGCAGCGCTTCGGCAATCGCCTTGGAATCTGCGCTGTCGGCAGCCACGATGGCAGCCAGCGCTACGTTGTAGGCGTCAAAGCCCAGGGCGGAAACCGCAGCCACGATGTCGTTGCCGCCGTTATTGTTCAGGTTGCCGGCATCGGCATTCAGCCACTCTTTGAATCCCTTTACGAAGTCCGCGGCAGCAGCTGCGTCATCGTTCTCATCGAAGAAAGTGGAGCAGTAGACTTCCACGTTCTTGCCCTTGGCGGCATTCAGGATCGCGGAATTCTCCCAGGTGTCGCCGGCCATGATCGGGAAGCTGACGCCCTGCGCGGCAGCCTGATCGATGATCAGGGCTGCGTACGTGGTGGAGCAGGGAGCAAAGAATACATCAGCATTCGCGTTCATCGCGTTGTTGATATAGGCGGTGAAATCGCTGGTGCCTTCCGGGAAGGTTTCGGGCTTGTCGCCGATCACGGTGCCGCCCAGCGCCTTGAAGGCTTCAATAAAGTAGTTGGCCAGGCCGCTGCCGTAGTCTTCGCCCTGCATGTTCAGGACGTAGGCAGTGGTGCTTCCCTTGGAGATGGCGAAGTTCGCCATGACGGAACCCTGGAAGGGATCCAGGAAGCAGATGCGCCAGTAGTAGTCGCACAGCGCGGTAACATTGGGGTTGGTGCAGCTGACGCCGATGGCGGGCACTTCCGCGTCCACAAAAGTATCGCCGGCCGCCATGCACACACCGGAGCCGTAGGAGCCCAGAACCACGGACACGCCGTTGTTCACGAGGCTGGCCGCGGCGGTAACCGCCTTATCGTTCACGGACTGGTTGTCTTCGATGACCAGTTCCACTTTGTATTCTTCGCCGCCGATGGTTACGGTGGGAGCAAGGGAGTTGGCATACTGGATTCCCAGGATTTCCTGTTTCCCGCCGGCGCCGTTGTCGCCTGTGGAAGGCTCAAACACGCCGATCTTGATCACGTTGTCCGCTGCTGCGAAAACAGGAACCAGCATCATGACAGCCAAAAGAAGTGCAAACAGTTTCTTCATGTATTTTTCCTCCTTCATTTATGGAAAATCTTTTCCATTAGCTTTCTAAGTATATCCGCCGGAAGGGCAAAAAACAACTGAAGTGCAAAGGAAAGACAATTTTCCTTTGCCGCTTCATTTCCGGATGATCCCGAAGAGATTTGCCCGCAAAAAGAAAAACAGTATATCAGTATCCCAGCCACTGCCGTGAGATTTCCGCCGCTTCTTCCGGTGTGTACAGACTCAGCGTCAGCCTGTGCGGTGCGCAAATCACCATATTCCAGAGAAGACGGTCCCGCATATTCGTAAGTGTGACTTCGCCTTCCTCGATGCAGTCATGCCCCTCGCAGTCGGATTCTGTCATGCAGAATCCTTCCGGCGTCATTCTGATCACATTTCGCCATTCCGTTCCGTCCTCATGCCTCTGGAGGATCTCCTGCGTCTTTTCGCCTTCGGCGGGCAGCGGCAGGAATCCCATGCTGCTTTCACCCTGCAGCAGAATATAACCCGGCGCCGGGTCTGTCTCCCGCACCTGGATCTGCAGGACCAGTTTTCCGGATTCCGGTTCCGTTTCAGCCTTCCCGACCTCGTTTTCCTCTTCCGGCGCTTCAATCAGCGTATACACTGCGTCTTCCGCCATATACCGGGAAACGCCCGAGGTGCCGGAAGCGGACCGGTCCCGCGCGATGAACAGCGCTTCCGCGCCGTCCACGCTTTCAATAAGCTGCGCGCCTTTTTCCGTTCCCAGCGCGAACGCCGCGGTGGACAGCGCGTCCCCCATCATGGAGCTTTCGGAAAAAATGGTCACGGAAGCCAGCTCATTCTGCACCGGCCAGCCTGTCTCGCTGGACAGGATATGGTGGTATGTGACCCCGTCCACCGTGAATCCGCGTTCATAGATCCCGCTGGTGACTGTCGATCCGCCGTAATTCAGGGAGACCATCATAGTCGCTCCGGCCGGTTCATCAATGTCCTGGATTCCGACCTTCCAGGGGGATCCGTCCGGTTTCAGGCCGATGGATACAATATTGCCGCCGAAGCTCAGGATGGCGCTCTGTATGCCTTCTGTTTCCAGGTAGTTTTTTACAGCGTCCGCGATGTATCCCTTGGCGATGCCTCCAAGGTCAATCATCATGCCTGCCGGCAGCGTCACGTCATTCCCGTCGATCCGGATCTTCGTATAGTCAATCTTCTTTGCAGCGTCAGCCAGTTCTTCTGCTGAAGGAATATTCTGTTCCCCGGAGGTAAAGTTCCATAGTGTGGACGCCGGGGCAACGGTTATGTCAAACGCGCCGCCGGAAAGCTCGCTGACCTGCACGGCTGTCCGAAGGATCTCCGCGGTTTCCGGGGATACGGTCACGGTTTCCCCCTCTGCGTGGTTGATCTTCCAGACATCGCTGCCCTCAGCTGTGCGGCTCAGCATTTTCTCGTATTCTCCGCACAGTTCAAGGCCTTTCTCCAGCAATTCCGGCTGGCTGGTATAGGCAGTCAGGGTAATCACCGTATCCAGGTAAAAACCGACCCTGGTCTCTTTCGGCATTTCGTCCGCTGATGCTGCAGCTGCGATTGTTACTGCTGCCGCCGTCTCCTGTTTTGTCGTCCCGCATCCGCTCAGCAGGCACAGTACCGGCAGTACCGCCAGCAGTGTGGCAATTCTTCTCTTCCTCATGATTTACGTTCCCCCGGTTTCTCCGGATTGATATGCAGCGCGCGGAACACACGTTCCGCCACAATGCCTGTCAGGCTTCCCACTGCTGCGCCGACACCGATCAGCACAGGCAGATATGTCGTCATCAGCTGCGGCGTACGCAGCACGGCGCTTGCCGCCAGTATCTGTCCGATATTGTGGGCGATTGCTCCCGCGATGGACGTCCCCGGAACGCCCCGGATCTTTCCCTTCCGGATCGCAAACCATGCTGTAAAGCAGGCGATGCAGGCGATGCCGATCAGAATCACGATCCACAGGCGCTGCCCGCCGGGATGCGGATTCTGCGCCAGGAGCACGGCATCTGCCGCCGCTGCCATCAGGCCGGCAGCCAGCGCGCCCCCGTCCGGCTTTTTCCGGATCAGCAGCATCACCAGCAGGCTCAGGATTCCGCCCGAAAGGCTGTACAGAATCGCTGTCAGCGATCCGAACAGGAATCCGGACAGCAGCACTTTGGTCAGCATCAGGAAAACGGCGCTGTGCCAGTCCATCAGGTAAACCGCGTACAGCAGTACGGTATTGGCAAGCCCCAGCTTGATGCCCGGGGCCGCGCCGCCCAGCAGCGCCGTCAGCGGGATCGCCCGATCCAGCAGGCCCAGTACGAGCGCGAGGGCTGTCAGCAGCCCGAAGCGCGCCACCCTCTGTGTCGCTGTGTGCACATGCGCTCCCTCCTTTCTTTTTTATATCATACCACATCCTTCCCTTTTTGAAAGCACCGAATAATAAGTACGAACATATTTCTTCCATTTTTCGGAAATTCTGTTGACGCAAACGTTTGCTGAAGCGTAGAATAAATTATCGGTGCGGGTATGCAAAATCCGCGTCAGAATTCTATACGGGAAAGGATGAAGGATCCTATGAAAAAACTCGTATCCCTCTTCCTGAGCCTCTGCCTGGTTCTGGGCTGCATGGCGTTCGCTTCCGCGGACGGCTATACCCCCGGCACCTATGAAGCAGCA
>JAEEGL012108077.1_pt1 | contig 12170 bp, 8 predicted proteins | sample 9134231 | NCBI WGS metagenome assembly JAEEGL01 (sample SAMN16246548, study PRJNA631951) | gut metagenome | biome: gut microbiome; feature: rumen; material: fiber-attached | host: Bos | place: Iran: Karaj | collected 2018-10
TTGGTACACAACAAGTTGCAAATACTCTGGCTGTAACAATCTCACAACCGTTAAGATAGAAAAACGTGTGCCAATAACCATCGGTTCCGAGGTATTCACCAACCGCTTTGTAGCTACGCTCATAGTGCCCGAAGGCTGTAAGGCGGCCTACGAGGCCGCAGAGTTTTGGCAGGACTTCCAGGAAATCATAGAAGGAAGCCCCGTGCCCGAGGCAGACATACAGTTCTATACGGCTCCGTTGGAGACAAAGGCTAACACCCAGGTGACGCTCAGCGTGAATCTGAGCAACTCCGTGGCCGTGCAAGGCTTCAGCTTCGACCTCGCTCTGCCCGAAGGCGTGACCGTTGCCCTCGACGAGGACGACATCGAGATGGTGACGCTCAGCACGGAACGTACCACGGCACGCAAGACCAACGTCTTCGACTTCTACACCAATGCGGACGGATCGCTCCACGTGGAGGCCTCATCGACACGCGGCTACACGCTGGACGGCGAGGACGGCGAAGTGGCGCAGGTGGTGCTGAACATCGCGCAAAACTTGGAAGATGGGGATTATCCCCTGACATTCCGCAACATGACGGTTACCGACGAGGACGGCAACGAGCATCACCCGGAGACTTCGACCAGCACGCTCACCATTCTGCCCAACCATCCCTTCGACCTGAACGGTGACGGCGAAGTGAACATTGCCGATGTCACCCTCCTGGTGAACTTCATACTGGGGAGATAAGGAAAAATACTCAAAAATATTTGGTATTTTGCTCACTTATTCGTACCTTTGCAGCCGATTATGCCGAAGGGGCTCAGTAAAGAGGACTCGAGAGTGGAGTTCCGCCTCCCGGTGAAACCCGTTAAAAACAAATAATTAAAACAATGTACGCAATCGTAGAGATTAACGGTCAACAGTTCCGTACGGAAGCCGGCAAGAAACTCTTTGTACACCACATCCAGGGTGCAGAAGCTGGCCAGACTGTTGAGTTTGAGAGAGTGTTGTTGGTAGATAATGACGGTGCCATTACCGTTGGTGCTCCCGAGATTGAGGGTGCCAAGGTTGTAGCCGAGGTAGTTAGTCCCCTGGTGAAGGGTGACAAAGTGCTCGTCTTCCACAAGAAGCGTCGCAAGGGCTATCGCAAGCTGAACGGCCATCGTCAGCAGTTCACAGAACTGACTATCAAGGAGGTTATTGCTTAACAATTAATTGAAAAGGAGAACAGATTATGGCACATAAAAAAGGTGTTGGTAGTTCCAAGAACGGCCGCGAGAGTGCAGCCCAGAGATTAGGCGTTAAGATTTTCGGTGGTGAGAAGTGTGTGGCTGGTAACATTATCGTTCGCCAGCGCGGTACACGCCACTATGCAGGCAACAACGTGGCTATGGGTAAGGACAATACCCTGTATGCCTTGACTGACGGCATCGTCAACTTCAAGAAAGGCCGCCGCGACCGCTCCACGGTGAGCGTTGTGCCCGAAGCTTAACTTTCGGAAAGAACACGTCGTAAAACGATAAAATCCCTTCCAACTATTTGGAGGGGATTTTATTTTTTTGTATTTTTGCCTCGGAATGTGATTTATAACGTTTATTTGTTTAACCTTAAAACCATTGAATTATGAATTACAAGATTGTTGACGTTGAGGGTATCGGCGAAGTTTATGCCGAGAAACTGAATGCAGCCGGCGTGCCCGACATCGAGACTCTGTTAGAGAAGTGCGCAAAGCCAGCAGGACGTGCCGCACTGGCTGAGCAGACGGGTATCTCCCCGAAACTGATTCTGACGTGGACGAACCATGCCGACCTGATGCGCATCAACGGCATAGGACCTCAGTTCTCCGAGCTGTTGGAAGCTGCCGGTGTGGACACAGTGAAAGAACTGAAGCACCGCGTTGCAGCCAACTTGCAGGCTAAGCTGGAGGAAGTGAACGAGCAGAAGCATCTGGTTCGCCGTGTTCCTGCTTTGGCTGAAGTGGAGAAGATGATTGAGCAGGCAAAGGAGTTGCCTGCAGTAATGGAGTATTGATTGCTACTTCTTTGAAAGATTAGAGATTAGGGATTAGAGATTAGGGCTTGTTACCAAACAGTTCTATTCTCTAATCCCTAATCTCTAATCTCTAATCCAGGAAGCCCTAATCCAGAAAACCCTAATCCAGGAATCTTATTCCTTCACCTCGAAGTAGTCTTCGAGTTCGGCTTGTGCCTCGCCGTTGTGATTGGCAATGTCGCGAATGATGTGTCCGTTCTCTAATAGGGCTATGCGCGGGCAAATGTCAACGGTGTGGTTCAAGTTGTGTGAAGAAACGAGTATCGTAGCCCCCGTTTCTTGGTTGTAGTCCTTGAGCAGATGCTTGATGATGCTCTGCGACGATGGGTCGAGGAAGTTGAAAGGCTCGTCGAGAATCAGCACTTTTGGGCGAAGCAGGAGGGCGGCCACGATGCCAACTTTTTGTTTGTTTCCTGCCGACAGGTTACGGATGAGCTTGTTTTGTCCCGTCACCTCTCCGGCCATGAAATGCTCATACTTTTTCATCTCTTCCTGAAGTTGCTCATCGTTCAGGCCGCAGATGCGGGCGATGAAATGGAAATACTCGTCAGGGGTGAGGTAGTCGATGAGGAAGGACTCGTCGATGAATGCACCTGTCCAGTCTTTCCAGTCTTCGGTTTCGGCCACATTCACGCCATTCACGTGAACAGAGCCTGTGTCGGCCTTGATGAGGTCGAGTATCAGGCGGAAGAGCGTGCTCTTGCCTGCTCCGTTGTTGCCTACGAGACCCAGAATCTCGCCACTGTTTATTTCGTAAGAATCAATGTCCACGGCAACTTTCTCGCCAAAGGTCTTCTTGAGATTTTCGATTTTAATATTCATGGATTATGGATTATGAATTATGAATTAAGAATTATGAATTAAAAATTAAGAATTGCGGGATGCACGGAATCCTTCCATGTTCTCGTACCGACGGAGCATGAAGCGTTGGTAGATGTTGCGGAGCCACATCCTGTGGGTGGCTATGCCCGCAATGCCAAGCAGGATGAGCGGCATGTAGCCCCACACCGGGCCCAAGAGCATGACGCTAATCTTTTCCAGGATTATGGGCAGGAAGAGAATCACCATGGAGATGATGTTCTGCATCATGGTGCCCGACTTGGCTGAGGACAGCTTGGCATTCAGGGGCAGCGTGTTCTTGTTGTAAACGGCCATCTGGAATACGCAAGGATAGAGCACGCCGATGGTGAAGAACAGGTAGCCGAGGTTCGTCCAAACGCTAATCTTGCCCGAAATCATGAGTGGGGTGATGAGTGCAAGGGGAATGAGAAGCATGGCGGAATTGAAGTAGAACTTGACTCGCAGAAGGTCGTAGATGCTGTCACGTCGGCTCATGAGCCCGTCGATGTAGTTGCCCTCGTAGCACATGATGGTAATGAGTGTTGTTACGCCCAGTATGACATAGTCATAGAGGCAGATGAAGGACTTCATGAAGCCAGTGTCGTACACGTCAGTAAAGTAGAGCATGACGCTAAAGAAAATTATCAGGCCGAGGCCGACGAAGAACTGCGTCTTTGCCTGTTTGTTGCGCATACGTAGTTTGATTTCCATCTTCAGGTATTCGCCCATGGCACCATAGCGATTGAAGGCGTTGAACTGGGACACCTTCTTCAACTCTACGTCTTCCTTCTTGCCTATTTCGTTGTAAACCATGCCCATTTGCAATACATAGTTGGACCAGAAAGCCAGTGCGATGGCTACACCTACGATGAGGTAGGGTAGTAGTTCCCATTGGACGAACCCGTTCATGAACATAACGAAGGGCACGCGGAAGACGTTGTGGTCAGGTATGACACAGGCGCATACCAAGGCGGCATGCAGGGCGGCAGGAGCCAGGAACCAGAGCATGTGCTTTATGCAGAGGGCACGGACGAAGAGATAGCCCAAGCCGTTGAGCACGAAGAGCAGCCAGTAGCCAATGAGCCATCCGAAGAACGCCCACCAGCCCATGACGGGAACGACAGACACCAACCCGAAGGGTACGAGGAAGAAGCCCCAAAAGACATTGCCCCACGAAAGCATGGCACGGAGCAGGTACGACTTCATGAGGAACGAGCGTCGTACGGGCAGTAGGGCATAGGCATGGGTTTTCTGTGCCGGTGTCTCTTGGACGATGAATCGCGTCCAGAAGTCGATGATGAGCAGGTAGAAGAATCCCCCATCCAGGCGATGATAGGCAGCGGAATAGTCGCCCTTGAGCGCAAAGCCCATCGAAACGCCCATCATGAGCATGAGGGCGGCATAGTAGGCCACCATGAACCACGTCAGGAACTTCATGAATTTGTTGCGCTCGAACATCGGATGGCGCTTGTCCTTCAGCGATTCCGTTTTTTCAATGAAACGATAGAGTTGGTACTTGTTCATAGTCTCATAATTACAATTTACATTATAGTTAAATTAAGAATTAAGAAAGAAGAATGAAGAATTGATTAAAATGAAGAATGAAGAATTTTCAATCCTCAATTCTCAATCCTCAATTCTCAATCTACAATTCTCAATCCTCAATTCTCAATCCTCAATTCTCAATCCTCAATCTACAATCTACAATGTTGCCAGATAGCGTTCTGCTTCGATGGCAGCTTTGGCTCCACTGCCAGCGGCAATGACGGCTTGTCGATAATGCGGGTCAGCCACATCGCCGGCAGCAAAGATGCCCGGAATGCCCGTCCAAGGACTGTCGCCTTCAACAAGGATGTAGCCGGTTTCGTCAGTCTTCACCCAAGGACGGAATATGTCGGAGTTCGGTTTATGGCCGATGGCAAGGAAGAATCCGTCAATCTGTATGTCGTAATGCCTCTCGTCGGCTTCGCCCTTGCGATGCACCAAGTGGGCACCTTCGAGGTGCTCACCGCCGAACAGACCTTCGGTGTTGTGCTCGAAGAGAACCTCAATCTTGGGATTGTTCAGCACGCGGTCCTGCATAATCTGCGTGGCACGAAGATAGGGCTTTCTTACGATAAGATACACTTTCGAAGCTAATTGAGCCAGATACGAAGCTTCCTCGCAAGCCGTATCTCCACCGCCCACTACGGCCACTGTCTTCTTGCGGTAGAAAAATCCGTCGCAAGTGGCACATGCGCTGACACCACGGCCATTGAAATCCTTTTCGTCTTGCAGTCCAAGGTACTTGGCTGTGGCACCCGTAGCAATGATGATGCTGTCGGCTGTCACCTCGCTTTCATCGTCGAACCAAACGTGGTAGGGCCTTTGGCTAAGGTCGGTCCTCGTGGCTACAGCGGCGCGTATCTCACAGCCGAATCGTTCCGCTTGCCGACGGATATCCTCCATCATGTCGTAGCCCTGAACCCCATCGGGGTAGCCGGGGAAGTTCTCTACTTCGGTCGTCTGTGTCAGCTGACCGCCTGGTTGTATGCCCTCGTAAAGGACAGGTGAAAGGTTGGCGCGTCCTGCATAGATAGCAGCTGTGTAGCCTGCAGGTCCGGCACCGATGATTAAGCAACGTATATGTTCCATGTTATTAAAATGGGAGTTAAATAGGAAATTAAAATGGGGAGTTAATCCTCAATATATTTACAATTTACGAATTTACAATTTACAATTTATGTACAATTTAAGGGATTTACGAATTTACAATTTACAATTTACAATTTATATACAATTTGACTATGTACAATTGACTATGCGCCTCAAATCAATTCTCAATCTTCATTCAATTCATAATTCATAATTCATAATTCATAATGCATAATTGGGCTGCGCCGTAATACCAATTCGTCTAATTCGTTGTTTCAATTCTCAATTCTCAATTCTCAATTCTCAATCCCTTCTCATCTCAAGTCTATGATTTCTGCATTGGGATAGTTGTCTTGGGGAAAGACGAAGTGACTTGCATCGAACGTCTGCCCAGTTTTGAAGCTGTTGACGACGATGCGCACCCATTGGCTCTTGCCTTGGCGCATAGATACGCGTACGGGATTCATCTCGTTGTCGATTTCGAGAAACATTTCGCGTATCTCCTGCTTGGCATTGTCAGCCGTAAGGAAAATCTTGTGGCCTTCCTTGCCGTTACTTAGTGTCCCCGGCTTCATCTTGTAGTTGAATCCACGTTTGTAGATGTCAATGAAGGCGTATGGATTGATGGCTTGCAGTTCTGTCCCTGTTGGCTCTGTCATGTTCACTTCGTTGTCGCCCGTCTGCATGGTCCATTGGGTATGCCCGTCGAACCAAGTCAGCACTTCGGGTGTCTGCATCTGGAACTTCTTTCCCTGAATGTCCATCGAACCGTTTGTACTCTCTTGAACGGTCTTACCCTGTAGGCTTGTGACGGTAAATTGCAGGCTTATGCCTCCGCACTTGTTCAGATGTGCGGCAGTAGCCTCCAGCAGCTTGCGCGTTTCCTTGTCTTTCCCATTGGCATAGGTGCAGAACATGAGGAAATGAGAAAATGCGAAAATGAGAAGAAGGGTAATGCGTTTCATTTCGTTTCTTCAGTTATAGGTTCTTTAATCCTTACCTAAGGTTGTTAAGTATCTCGAGCAGTTGCACGTCGCCCATGACGAGCACTTCGCGCGGCTTTGCACCTTGTGCGGGGCCTACGATACCGGCCTTCTCCAGTTGGTCCATGAGACGGCCTGCCCTGTTGAAGCCTATGGAGAACTTGCGTTGTATCATGCTTGTCGAGCCCTGTTGCGTGCTTACAATCAGCTTTGCCACTTCTTCGAACATCGGGTCGAGGTGGTTCATGTCCACGTCGGCCACGCTTCCGCTGTCCTCGCCTTCCATCGGAACGGGCGGCAGGGGGAAGGGTCGATTGTAGCTCTGCTGGCAGGCGATGAAGTTGGCTATGGCTTCTACTTCGGGTGTATCGACGAAGGCACATTGTACGCGTACAGGTTCCGTTCCGGCCAGGAAGAGCATGTCGCCCTTGCCCACCAGTTGGTTGGCTCCCGGACGGTCGAGGATGGTTCGCGAGTCAATCATGGCACTCACTTTGAAGGCCATTCGGGCAGGGAAGTTGGCCTTGATGGTACCCGTGATGATGTTTGTCGTCGGGCGCTGCGTGGCTATTATCATGTGGATGCCTACGGCGCGTGCCAGCTGGGCAATGCGTGCAATGGGCAGCTCTATCTCCTTGCCGGCAGTCATAATCAGGTCACCGAACTCGTCGATTACCACCACGATATAGGGCATGAAGCGGTGGCCGTTGTTGGGGTTCAGCTGGCGCGACTTGAACTTCTCGTTATATTCCTTAATATTACGCGCGCGAGCTTTCTTCAGCAAGTCGTATCGGCTGTCCATCTCCACGCAGAGGCTCTTCAGCGTCTGTACGACCTTGTTCACGTCCGTAATGATGGGCTCGTCCGTGTCCTCGTTACCCTCCACCTGAGCCAGGAAGTGGTGGACAATGGGATTATATACGGAGAACTCCACCTTCTTAGGGTCAACCATCACGAGCTTCAGCTCTGCGGGATGCTTCTTGTAAAGCAGGGAGGTGATGATGGCATTCAAGCCTACCGACTTACCTTGTCCCGTAGCACCGGCCACCAGCAAGTGGGGCATCTTGACCAGGTCAACCATGGGTAGTTCGTTGGTAATCGTCTTGCCGAGTGCCATAGGCAGTTCGTAGTCCGTCGTCTGGAACTTGCGGCTGTTGATGATGCTTTCCATCGACACCATCTGTGGCTTGGCGTTTGGAACCTCTATACCCACCGTGCCCTTGCCCGGTATGGGGGCGATGATGCGGATGCCCAGTGCGGATAGCGACAGGGCGATGTCGTCTTCCAGATTGCGGATTTTGGAGATGCGGACGCCTGGGGCGGGGGTGATTTCGTAGAGTGTGATGGTGGGGCCCACCGTAGCCTTGATGCTGCTGATTTCGACGCCGAAGTTGTGCAAGGCCTGCAATATTTGGTCCTTGTTCTTCTTCTGTTCGTCCATGTCGATGCCCACGCGGTCTATTTCGTACTTCTTCAGCAGGTCGATGGTAGGGTACTTATACATGGACAGGTCGAGCTTCGGGTCGTAGGGTTCCAACGCCCTTCCGTCGTCCAGTTCGGCCTTGGCCTCGCCTTCGCCTACGTGCACTTTCATGCCGTCCTTCTCCGTGTCGCCTGGTTCCGCAAGTCCGGCACCTGTCACTTCGAAATCCACCTCGTGATTTATTTTTTCATTCTTGTTTTTTGATTCTACATTCTCTGGTGTATGTTCGAACTCCACCGTCGTGGCTGTGTCGCCTGGTTTCTTTTCCCCTTCGTTGGTCAGGTCTATCTGGGTAGGCCGTTCGTACTCGTCCTGTGCGTATTCTCCTTCGTCCTTTTTCGAGGCTCCCTCCCTCTGCAGGGCAGCTTTCTTCAGCAAGGCTTCTTCCTCTGCCTTCTCGGCCCTGCGGCGTGCGGCCTCCAGCGTGCGGCGTACGATGTGCACGGTCTCTCCGCTCAGGTATCCCACGTAAGCCAGGGCTGTCAGTACGAGCGCCATGAACGTGCCCCCGTGCCCAATCTTCGCGAAGAGGAAGTCTAAGGCTGTCCGTCCGTGGCCACCGCCGAGCATGATGTAGCTGTCCGTGAAGAAATACCTCTGTATATATGCTCCTGCAACGGAGAGCCACACCATCACGAGGATGCAGTTGATGAGCCACTTCCAGAGTCGGATATGTCCTATTTGCAACACCTTCAGGGAGAGCACAATCATGAATACGGGCAGTACGAACGTGGCTTGTCCGAACGTCGTGTTCATGATGCTATTCACAAGCCACACGCCGAAGCGCCCCAGCCAGTTGGCCGCAGGTTCGTCAGGTGCCAGGCTTTGGTCGTGTGCCCCCGTAAATAGGTTCGAAGTGAAGGCTATCAACAGCAGTATGGCCATCAGGCAGAGCAGCCCGCCGCCTATCCATTGCCCCAGTTCCCCCTTGCTGATGGGGCCTTCCTGGTTGACGATGTCCGTCGTTCCCTTCTTGCCCTGTTTCTCGTTCTTTTTTGTCTGTTTGGTTTTCGTATCGTTTGCCATATTATTTAATTAAGAATGAAGAAAGAAGAATGAAGAATTCAATTCACGCATCTAATCGGCTCTGCCGCTTGGTTCATCCGTTAATTTGTCCTCAATTTATTATTTATGAATGGTTTATGGACATTCGTCTTCCGTTTCTTCAATTTTCAATCTCCATTTTTTGTATTGAACGTGCAAAGATAATGAAAAAAACACAAAACCGTGACTTTTCCAGAGGATTTTTATCCCACTTTAACGATTCTTCACTTCTTCAGATTTAATAAGAACCACAGATAAGCAGATTTAATTAAACCACAGATTACAGATTGCTCAGATTATTAAAGTATTTGAATATCATAGCCGTTAATCTATGTAATTTAAGCCACGTCGTGTCGATGAAAAATATTTACATAATCGCCCAATCTTGCACACACCCTCTATCTTCCTACTTATTAGACACTTATAATGCGACCAAAAGGGTATACTTAACTTAGGCCCGAAGGTTAACTTAACTTATCGCCTTAAGTTAACTTAACTTTCGCCCATAAGTTAACTTAACTTACACCCCTAAGGTCTAAGCCCCTCTTCAAGGCAGTAAAAGATATTGACAAAACAGTCAATATGCCCATGTAAGGATTCTCGCAGGTGTCAGATTGCAAATCCTCCACAACGACGCTTGCCACCAACATGACCGCAGAGCGGTCTCCGTTCAATAACCGAGGGTACGAGCATAGCGAGCACCCTCGGAAATGTCAAGTCACGGTGGAAAGCACGCTGAAGGTGTGCCCGAACAGGCAGATAGTCGACCCCCTTTAGGGTCGTTTTACAGTGTGCATAGCTGTTACAAAACACATCGGCTGTCGTAGGCTGACTATTCCAATCTTGATGCATTAGCCCTAAAAAAATGGCTATTCATTTGCTTTGCACCTGATTATTCATTAACTTTGCAACGTGGGAATTGTCTCACTTGGGCACACAGCGGTGTGCCGACGTCAATTTTTTAGAAAAAAGAAGCGTTATGCTCTTATCGTGCAGGATGTGAACCTAGGAAATTCTAAACTGCGTAACGATAGATAAGGCATGATGACTTCCACGCGTATGGCGTGGGCTGTTATCATTACATCTATTCGTTACAGGTTTTTCCTAGGACCTACATCCTCAGATGTGGACATACAGTGCCACGCTTCATTACGTTATTAAGGGTTCTCCGTGGGACTGGGAGAACAGAGGGAAAATAAGAATGAAAAGAACTTTACTATTTATGTTGCTGTTTATGCTGGCAACAACAATGAACGCTCAAATTCTATTGAAGGGTGACATGAATGGTGATGGGAAAATCTCTTTTGAGGATGTGAATGCACTTGCTGATGTATTAGTTGGCAAGGCTGCAGTCGAAGCCATCAGCGTTTATAAAATCGATAACAGCTCCGTTGTCGGTACATGGTATGCAGTGGACGGGACTATGCTTATTTTCCGCGAGGACGGCACTACCAACTACCCAGGTGGAGACACTTATGAGTTTTTGCCAATTCTTGGCCGTCTGATGGTCTATGATGCTGAAGGAGTAGTTGTGAAGATTATGACGTTCAAAAATGTAACACCTGAGTTCATTTTGGAGGAGAACACCGTCAATGGTACTCTTACAAGCTACACAAATTCTGCATACGTCGTGACAGACATTAAGCTTAATCGCAATTCATTGACCATCAATTCTGGTGATTCTTTCCTGCTACAGGCCGTAACATATCCATTTACAGCCCTGAATAGCGGTGTGACATGGACGAGTAGTGACGAAGACGTAGCCACAGTAGATGCGAGCGGAATGGTAAGTGCCGTTTCCGGTGGTACATGCACTATCACATGTATGGCCAAAGATGGAGGTGGTGCCTCGACAACCTGTGAGGTGACAGTTGTGCAGTTGGTGACGAATATCATGCTCAGTCAAACAGCTCTCACGCTTGGGATTGATGGCTATAAAAAACTCACAGCAACCGTTCTTCCCTCCAATGCCTCAAACAAAAGTGTGATATGGACGAGTAGCGATGAAAGTGTTGTCGAGGTTACGAGTACAGGCGGTGTTGCCGCCATAGGCATAGGTTCTTGTACCATCACCTGTACGGCGTCTGATGGCAGCGGTGTGATTGCTGCATGTGAGGTTAATGTTGTGCTTAAGCCAGTTTCAAGTATCACGCTCTCTTCTTCCACAACATATATGAGAATCGACGATACCCACCAACTCACAGCCACGGTTGAACCCTCTGATGCCGACAATCCCAATCTTCTATGGATAAGCAGCGACGAGACCATAGCCACGGTTGACCAGACAGGGCTTGTGACAGCCATTGCCGGCGGCACGTGTACAATTACCGTATCGGCGGCTGACGGTAGTGGCGTGGTTGCCACATGTGAAGTGAACGTCGTACTCCAGCCCGTCACAGACATCACGCTCTCTTCTTCCACTATAATGCTGAATATCGATGAAACACATCAACTCACGGCTGCGGTTACGCCCGCTGATGCCGACAATCCCAATTTGACATGGACGAGTAGCGACGAGACAATTGCAAGCGTTGACCAAACAGGTCAGGTGACAGCCATAGACGAAGGAACATGTACGATAACCGCATCTGCCACCGATGGCAGTGGCGTATTCGCAAACTGTACGGTGAATGTGTCTTTACATGAATACGTTGACCTCGGCTTGCCTTCTGGTACACTTTGGGCTACCTGTAACATCGGTGCCGACAATCCCGAAGACTTTGGTGACTATTTCGCGTGGGGTGAGACGGAGCCGAAGGAAAACTATAGTTGGACAACCTATAAGTATTGCAACGGCTCGTCCTCTACGCTGACGAAGTACTGCAACAATAGTAGTTATGGCTACAATGGATTTACTGACAATTTATTGGAACTGGAATCTGAAGACGATGCGGCTTACGTAAATTGGGGTAGCGCATGGTGTATGCCTGATAAGGCTCAATTCGATGAGTTGTGTACAGAGTGTTCCTGCACATGGGTAACAATTAATGGTGTGTCCGGTTTTGAAATAAAAGGTTCGAACGGGAATAGCATATTCTTGCCAACCACAACATCAACATCGAGTGAACGAGATTCCCGTAGATATTGGTCACGCACACTCTACGATGCGAGAAATGCTTATTACTTAGAGATTAATACACATGAATGGAAA
>JAEEGL013483420.1_pt1 | contig 12170 bp, 12 predicted proteins | sample 9134231 | NCBI WGS metagenome assembly JAEEGL01 (sample SAMN16246548, study PRJNA631951) | gut metagenome | biome: gut microbiome; feature: rumen; material: fiber-attached | host: Bos | place: Iran: Karaj | collected 2018-10
AACCATGACGGCGGCATAACGATCGGCGGAGTGGATGCCGTTACATCCGGATTTGTGACGCAGAGCGAGGTGACCGGAAACATCCTCTACAACAACGGTGCTCTGGTCAACGACGGAGTTAACGGAGAGATCCATTTTGAAAAAGTAGACGGGATAAATGTCACCGACAACATCGTGCGCAATCATGACTACGCTAATGCGGTCATCGGCTGCGGCAAGACAAGCGAATATGTAAAGAACGTCAAGTTTAACAATAATCTGTATGCATATGACAAGCCCGACAAGATCTATTTCAAGTTCCAGGGAAATGACTACGTGGGTCTGGATGCCTGGAATAAGTTCACGGGCGGAAAAGACATAAATACCGTTGCAAGCTCTAATCAGACCAAATAATCAATCGTAACTGTATCTTTCTCAAAAATAGTGTTGACACGTAACTGTTACAGGTGTATATATAACACATAAACAGTTGCGTGTTTTATTTTGTCGTGATAACCGAAGCCACCGTAAAAAGCGGCGCGCCCCAAAAAGGAAAAGCAGATGCAGTTAACACAGAATTCCGACAAACCGATCTATCAGCAGATCGCAGACAGTTTTAAGACGGACATCCTGTCAGGCAGGTATAAACAGGGCGAATATCTGCCGTCGATAAGGGGACTGGCCAGGGACTTGAGGATCAGCGTCATCACCACAATGAAGGCGTACGAGGTCCTCGAAACGGAAGGCCTGGTCACGGCGGCGCAGGGCAAAGGCTACTACGTGAACGCGCAAAACAGTGAGATGCTGCGGGAACAGCACTTAAGAAAAGTCGAGGATGCACTGACCGATGCTATCAATTCAGCCAAGATAGCTCAGATGAGTGAATCGGAACTGATAGAAACACTGAAAGCTTTGTATGAGATGGAAAGGAACACACTATGAACTACACTACAGCAGTCAAAGGCACAAATCTTGTTAAGGAGTACAAGAATTTCAGGCTGGACATACCGGATCTGGAGATCCCTCAGGGATTTGCGACGGCTCTGATCGGCGAAAACGGCGCGGGCAAGACCACTCTTCTGAACATGATGTCCGGGATCAGGCTCGATTTTCAGGGTGATTTCACCTTTTTTGAAAAATATTCCAATGATGAAAAAGAACGCAGACCCGAGATCAAGAACAGGATCGGCTATACCGGGACCGGCAAATATTTCCTTCCGACATGGAGTGTAGGCGATATCGAAGCCATCAGCGAGCTGATCTTTACCAATTTCGACAAGGACAGATTCAAACAGCTGTGCAGGGAGCTCGCGCTTTTCGGCGATCAGGATTTTGATCCCAAGAAGAAAAACTCGGATCTCTCCGACGGAACCAAGATGAAGCTGATGTTAGCAACAGTCCTGGCCAGAGACACCGATCTCCTCATCCTGGATGAGCCCGCTTCCCCCTTAGATCCCCTCATGAGAGATGTCTTAAATTCCAGGATCAGCGAGTATATAAGCAGCGGCGAGGGGGCACGCACGGTATTTTTCTCCACGCACAATGTAGCCGATATGGAGAGCATCACCGACTATGCGATCATCATGGAGCACGGAAACATCGTCGAGAAGGGCTTCGTGGACGATCTTAAGGAAAAATATGTCCTGGTAAAAGGCGATGCAAGCGATACGGAAACGGCAAAGGGCATCCTGTATTCGATCAATGTGAACCCCTACGGCTTCGAAGGGATCTGCCTCGCGCAGGATCTGGACAAGCTTGCGGGCATGAACCTGACCAAAGAGACTCCCTCGCTTTATCAGATAAGCGTCGCCGTTATGAAGAAAAACACAAGGATGGTGATATGATATGCTGAAAAGTCACAAGAATATGCTGGGCAGCCGGTATTTTAATATCACTACGATCTACGTTCCGCTCGCATTCATCCTGATCGGCACGATCGTCAGATTCGTTTTCGGCAAGGTCGATCCGAACATATTGTTATCCGTTCAGGCATGGCTGATGATCTATGAGATCTCGACCGAATACTTCGGATACGGCCCGATCTACAGAAAGAATAACTTCGGCATGGAATATCTGAAGACATCGGTCAGCGGTATGTCTTTTGTCAAAAAGAGCATGCTGACGGATTCGTTTATCAGGATCGTGAGAAGTTTTGCCTATACTTTTCTGCCGGCTCTGTTTGTTCCGAAAAGCATGGGTGATCCCAAAGTATTGCTGATCTACGCGCTGGTACTTGCAAATGTTTCGGTCTGGTCGGTAACGTCCACACGATTCGTGTCCATGTACGGTTTTCTGCTGCTGGTCGCATTCCCCGAGCTGTTCATAGGAATGATACTGGATGCAGCATGCATGCTGGCACCGTCCGCCGCTGTTGCACTTATTATCATTACTGTATTGTTGCTGCCGGCAGGTATCCTGTTCACTCAGAAATTCGCAGACAAAAAGATCAAGGCATCATATTCCGATCTCAGATAGATCAGGGAAAGGGAAAGAGAGAAAACAATGAAAGAAATGAAGACCTTTTTTACCTTATGCAAATACACATTCAAATTCCAGACGAACATCACCTTTATGCTGATCTTCCTGGGGATAGGAGTGGTAACCGAGGTGGTGAGCAAGGGAACCCAGTATCTGGGAGGATTCTATATAGTTCTCTGCAGCATGTACATGTTCCAGTTCATCATGTCGCTGTCGATGTCGGATATGATACAGTCTTCCGGGCTCGGTCGCAGGATCCAGCTGGATATACCGGTGAAACTGAATGTGTTCCTCTCGGTCGTACTTTTCACTGCTCTGATAATATTCAGGTCGTTCATGGCCTCCAGATATCCGGATAAAGCACATGACATAGCGGTTTCGCTGTTCATGATAGATGTACTGATATTCCAGTTATTTATTTATACCGCAGTGGTATATAAATACTTCCTGGCATCCATTATAGTTTTCTGCACGGCGATCGCCTTTTTGACGGCAGGACTTACTTTTGTAACCAATCTGGACCTGTTTCAGGGTTTGGAACTCAGCACATCGATAATACTGGGATATGCCCTCATAGTCATAGGGGCCGTGCTGCAATACATCATCTGCAGGGCTCTGATCAAGAAGCCCATCTCGCAGCGAGCATTCCGCGGTATATTCAAGGACGCTAAGTGACAAGCTGAACCGCCGGATTCAGGTACTGACGAACCGTCCCCGACGGTCAGTGTACACCGGTTTCATTCGCTCAGGATCTCTATCATTTCACGGACCATTTCCTCATCCTTCAGACGGAAAAGGAATTCCACACGGCGGGAGGCAGCCATGTCTATCTCGCCGTCTTCATCGTAGATGGGATTGCTGTAAGAGCGGCCTGAAGCCGAGACGAGAGTTCTCATGGCCTCCAACTGGCTGTCTGTCAGGATACCGCTCTTTTCGGACAGGCAATACTCCGCTACGGCCAGTGCTCTCTTTTGAGAAAGACCCAGGTTGGTCAGATAGCTTCCTTCGGTATCTGTGTGTCCCTCTATGAGGATCTCGGAGATATTGTTCCTGTACTTGGGACTCAGGAGAACATCAACATATCTGGGCAAAAACTCTGCCAGAAACTCTTTTCCCGACGGTTTTAAAACAGACTTATTATAATCAAACAGGATACTGGCATCGAAAGTGATCGCACCTGTGGTCTCATCCACGGTGACCTTGAGGTCTGAGTCGTCAAACTCGCGGCTCAATTCCTCCACCAGCTCCGCTCTGACGCCTATGATATCATCGAGCTTCTGCTGCTGTTCGCTCATGATGGCTTCCAGCTTGTTCAGAAGCTCATGCTGCTCCCGCAGGGTCTCTTCCTGAATGGCGATCTTTTGCCCCTGCTCTGCAAGAGCCTCCTCCTGGGCGTTTAGCATTTCGGCCTGTTCGTCGAGAGTTGTCTTCTGCTGTGCGACTATGTCCCTCTCTTTTTCAAGCTCATCCGCCTGTACCAGGAGTTCCTGTTCCTTGCCGATAAGCTCTGTCTGCTTCTCGTCATACTGCATCTTGGCATGAAGCATGGTAAAAGCGATTATCAGTACAAAGACGAGCAGGAGGCCGGCCATCATATCGGAGTAGGACAGCCAGTATGTGGTTTCTTCGTCAGTCTTTCTTCTGCGTTTCATCTTATCGTCCATCACCATTTATCTTCGGAATCAGCATTCTGTATCGTGTTTTTCAGTTCATCCAGAGCCGTTTCCACCCGGCCGAGAGCCTGTTCCAGGCCGCGATATGAGTAGTCCACGGTCTCGGGAACGCGTGTCACGGTATTATTGATATCCTCGATCGTATTCTTGAAATGCGTTTCCACTACCCGAAGGTTATCATTGATGATATTGAAAGTTTCATTTACTTCATCTGGTATAGCCTCTATGAGTTTCTGCATATATCCCAGAGTCGTGCGTATATCCCGTTCAAGAGCTGTCACATTGTCGGCGTACGATTTCAGCGAATTTGCGATGGCCTGTGTCTGTGCGGCGACAGTCTGCGTCTGTGCCGCGGCAGCCTGCGTTTGTGCGACGACGGTGCTCATATTTTCGGCGTTGCCGATACTCTTCTCATAAAACCCCTGCATCATCCTCTCATTGGCTTCCTGCGTGACAATGGTGCCATCCACTTTTTCGGACAGCTTGGTGAAAGAATCCCCGAGAGACCGGTTCATTTCCTCAAGAAAAGCATCGACCACCCTTGCGAGCTGCTTCATCTGGTTCCTTGTAGCCATGGTCGCAAAACTTTCGATGGTGCGGTCGAAGCGGTCAAACTCCGGCTCCAGAAGGTCTTTTAAGCCCTTTGCGAGTTGATTGCCTAAAGTATCGGAAATCCCGATTATGGCGTCGGTCTGCTGCCTTTGCAGCTCCATCAGACGGTTAAATCCGTCGGTCGCGGTATCGGGCATGACATATTTTCTGTATGCGCTTAAAAAATTCCTGACTGCGTTTTCCGTATCATCAAGCCGCTTCTTATACACATAGTTGAATACCAGGGAAAAGACCATGCCGTATATGGATGTATGAAAGGCAACCTTGATGCCCTCCATCAGAGGCTCTATGCTGCCGGTTATCTCGGCCGTGGAGCCCGTATTAAAGCTTTGAAGTCCCAGTGACAGACCTATGAAGGTACCCAGTATGCCGAGTCCCGTCATGACTCCGGCAACCTGATTAAGGCGTTCCCTGTGTATCACGCTGTCGACCAGATCCATCCCGATATAGTCTTCGATATCACACTTGTAATAGGTTTTGTCGGTATGGATTATGCGCTCAAGCTCGAAACGGTAATCCTGATACTGCCTTCTGAGGATATTTGATGTGAAAAGCTCCTCCTTGTCCTCCCTGTACTTCTCCCAGAGAAATCTGTGAGAGTTCCGTGCATCGTTCTCTATCCTCATCGTGACCATGATCAGGTCCGCCGTCATCCGGGATGCGGGAATTAAGCCTTTTGCACAGGCAGATAACAGTATCACGGCGACCAGGATGAACATCACCAGGTTCACGATGATATTCGTCAGGTCACCCGCCTGGGTATCCGTAAAGAAGTTCAAGTAAACGAATACCGCAAACATGGCGAAGTATGTTATCAGCAGTAAAACCTCATATCCTCTTTTTCTCATATCGACCTTCTCCCTTTTGGTATCGGCTCGTGTTTTGATATTTGATACAAATATCATATCAAAATATACCAAATGCTCAAGATGCGTATCGTTTTAATCACACCTGTCATCCATATTATGGTATACTGTTATGAAGTATAACTATGCCGTCGGATGAGCATCTGACGGACGGAAACGGAGAAGATATGAATAAACTTGGATTCATAGGAATGGGAAATATGGCTCAGGCCATAGCCGACGGGTTTATCAAAAGCGGAGCCGTTGCGGGTGAGAATATCCATGCTTACGCACCTAACGCCGCGAAACTCAAGGCAAATGCCGACAGGATCGGGTTTTGTGCAGTCGGTTCGATGAAGGAACTTACCGATGCCTGCGATACTCTGATCATGGCCTGCAAACCTTACCAGATTCCCGCCATCATCAGGGATCACGGGGATTCTTTCAGCGGCAAAGCGCTCATATCTATAGCGCTCGGATGGGATTTCGTGACATATTCAAAAGTCCTGCCGGATGATACTCGTGTGCAGTTTGTAATGCCCAATACCCCGGCTAAAGTCGGTGAAGGCGTTTTCCTTTTCGAAGCACTCCATTCCCTTGAGGATGACGAACGAATGCAGGTGATGGATGCTTTCTCCAGGCTCGGAATGGTGACCGAACTCCCTCCCAATCTGATGGGTATAGGCGGAGCGATCACGGGCTGCGGACCGGCATTCATCGATCTCTACATAGAAGCTATGGGTGACGTGGCCGTGAAATACGGTCTGCCCAGAAAACAGGCATATGAACTTGTCAGCGCCACAGTAAAAGGAAGTGCCGCGCTCCAGCTTGAAACGGGGATCCATCCCGGTGAGCTCAAGGATGCGGTATGTTCTCCCGGCGGATCCACCATCCGCGGAGTGAGCGCGCTTGAAGCGACAGGCTTCCGTGCATCCTGCATGTCGGCGATCGACGAGATCATGAGCATGTATGAAGAATGACAGAAAAGAGGACTATACAATGAATAAAGGACCTTACTATATAACCACCGCTATCGCATATACATCGGGAAAGCCGCATATCGGCAACTGCTACGAGATCATGCTCGCCGATGCGATAGCCAGATATAAAAAAGCAGACGGATATGACGTGCATTTCCAGACAGGATGCGATGAACACGGCCAGAAGATCGAGACCCGTGCGATCGAAGAAGCACTGACTCCCCGCGAGTTTGTAGACAAGACTGCCGGCACCATCAAGCATCTCTGGGATCTGATGGGAACATCATATGACCGTTTCATCAGGACCACCGATGAGGATCATGAGCGTCAGATCCAGAAGATCTTTAAGAAATTCTATGATCAGGGAGATATTTACAAGGGATCATATGAAGGACTTTACTGTACCGAGTGCGAAGCGTTCTATACACAGTCACAGTTAAAAGACGGTGCCTGCCCGGTCTGCGGCGGCCCGGTCCATCCCGAGAAAGAAGAAGCTTATTTCTTCAAGATGAGCAAATATGCTCCGAAGCTCATAGATTACATCAATTCTCATCCCGAGTTCATACAGCCTGTATCCCGCAAGAATGAGATGATGAACAACTTCCTTCTGCCGGGGCTTCAGGATCTGTGCGTATCAAGAACTTCATTCAAGTGGGGCATCCCGGTTGATTTTGATGATAAGCATGTGGTCTATGTATGGCTGGATGCATTGAGCAACTATATTACTGGCATAGGCTACGATGCCGACGGCAACTCGAGCGAGCTGTACAAAAAATACTGGCCCGCCGATCTCCATCTGATAGGTAAGGATATCATCAGGTTCCATACGATATACTGGCCGATATTCCTGATGGCACTCGGCGAACCTCTTCCCAAGCAGATCTTCGGTCATCCCTGGCTCCTTCAGGGCGGCGAGAAGATGAGCAAGTCCAAGGGCAATGTCATCTATGTAGATGATCTGATCGATGTATTCGGCCTGGATGCGGTGAGATACTTCGTTATACACGAGATGCCTTATGAGAACGACGGGACCATCACATGGGAGCTCATGACCGAGCGCGTCAATTCCGATCTGGCCAACACCCTCGGAAACCTCGTAAACCGCACGATAGGCATGAGCAACAAGTACTTCGGAGGCACGGTCGTAAACAAGGGCGTTGCTGATCCCGCTATAGATGATGACATGAAGGCTGTTGTCACCGGCGCTTACGACAAGGTGGAAAAGTGCATGGAGACACTTCATGCGGCAGATGCCCTGACCGAGATCTTTGACGTATTCAAGCGTCTGAACAAATACATCGATGAGACCGAGCCCTGGATACTTGCAAAAGACGATGCGAAAAAGGACAGGCTTTCCACCGTACTCTATAACCTCTGTGAAGGTATCATCTCGGGGGCTTCCCTCCTTGCGCCTTTCCTTCCGGATACGGCTGACAGGATAGCCGCACAGATCGGCGTCAGCTTAAAGACATTTGACGAGCTTTCCGTATTCGGTACCGAAGGTCAGGATACGATCAAAGTAACAGATGCACCGGAGATACTTTTTGCAAGACTGGATAAGGATGAGATCCTCGCAAAAGCAAATGAGATCCAGACCAGACAGCGTGCGGAGTTCGTTGAGCATCAGAAGACTGCGTTCGCCAATCTCCTGAAAGCGGGCAAGATGACCAAAGAAGAGGCAGATGCCGCGCTTAAGGCTCTGGAAGGCGGTTCATCTGCGGATGCCGCACCGGGTGAAGTGATAGATATAGAACCCAAGCCCGAGATCACATATGATGATTTTGACAAACTTCAGATCCAGGTCGGTGAAGTCCTGGAATGTGAGGAAGTGCCCAAGAGCCGTAAACTCCTGAAGTTTAAGATCCGTATAGGTTCGCAGACCAGGCAGATACTGTCCGGAATTAAGGCCAGCTACAAAGCCGAAGACCTTGTCGGAAAGAAGGTCATAGTGCTTGTTAACCTGAAACCGCGTGAGATCGCGGGAATGATGAGTGAAGGCATGATCTTAAGCGCCGAAGGAGCCGACGGGGAACTCTCTTTACTCGGATTGGAGCATGACATGCCTGCCGGCGCAGAGGTCGGCTGAGAAGTAACCGGAGCGGGGAGAGAAAGTATGGAGGAGGAAAACATGCGGAAAGAAGAGATCACTTTCGAATCCAGAGATGGAGCATCGAGCATCTACGCCGTTAAGTGGATACCTGATGAGACTCCGAAGGCTATCCTCCAGATCACCCACGGAATGGCTGAACATATCGGCAGATATGAGGATTTTGCCGCATATATGTGTGAGCACGGCTTTCTGGTCATAGGCGATGATCATCTCGGACACGGACGCACATATCACATCAACGAGGGAAAGCCCGGATATATATGTGCGCGTCACGGTGATACCGTAATGGTCCGCGATGAGCACAGGCTTAAGAAGATAGTACAGGGCGAGAATCCCGGAATCCCGATCTTTATCATGGGTCATTCAATGGGATCGTTCATCCTTCGTAATTATATGTACAGATACGGTACCGGAATAAACGGAGCGATAGTGATGGGCACAGGCATGCAATCCAAGGCTCTGCTGACCGTATCAAGGTCATTGGCCGCCGTGTCCGGCTTCATTCTCGGGGATGATCACATTCCGAAGCTGCTCAACAGCATGGCATTCGGAGCGTACAATAAGCGCATTCCCGATGCTCCCAATGATTATGCCTGGCTGTCCAAGTCGGATGAAGTACAGCAGAAATACATAGCCGATCCCGATTGCGGATTCACATTTACGGTCAACGGCTTCAAGGTGCTGTTTAAGCTGATGTGGAAACTGACCGATAAGGCCAATGTGGAAAAAATGCCTAAGAATCTGCCGGTATTACTGGTTTCCGGTGAAGAGGATCCCGTCGGGAACTACAGCGAGGGCGTTAAGCAGGTATATGAATCCTACAAAGCTCTTGGCATGGAGGACGTCACGCTTAAACTGTATAAGGACGACCGCCATGAGATATTAAACGAAACGGATCACGATCAGGTCTATGAAGATATCCTGAAATGGATCGAGGAGAGATTATGAAAAAAATACTGGGTTTGATAGCGACGATCGCAATGATCATGCTGATGCAGATGACCGCTTTTGCGGCAGATAAGGATACGGTGGTAGCTCTGGGAGCTGACCTTACCGATTCCCAGCGTGCCACGGTCCTTTCTCTTATGGGACTTACCGAGGCTGATCTGCAAAACTGCACCGTCATCAAGGTCACCAATGCCGAAGAGCATCAGTTCCTGGACGGCTACATCGACAGCGCCGTAATAGGTACGAGAGCCCTCACAAGTGTCAAAATGACCAAAGCCGCCGCCGGAAGCGGGATCCATGTGACCACACAGAATGTAAACTACTGCACGACAGGCATGTACCGAAATGCCCTGCTTACGGCAGGTGTGGAGGATCGGGATGTTCTGGTCGTAGCTCCCACGCCGGTATCCGGAACAGCAGGTCTGATAGGTGCTGTCCGTGCTTATGAGACATCCACCGGCCAGCCTATCAAAGATGAAGTCCTGGATGTAGCCTTGAATGAGATGATCATGACGGGTGAGCTTAACGAGCAGATCGAAAATGTAAGCAACGAGGATGTGGAAGCGCTGATCGCATGGCTCAAGAACATGATCGCAACCGGCAAACTCGATACATCCGATGAAAGCAGCATCAGAAGCACCATAGCCGAGGGTGAGAAGCAGTTCGGCGTAACACTTGATGATTCCGAGAAGAATCAGATAGTGGACCTGCTCAAGAAACTTGATGCTCTGGGACTCAACGGATCATATCTGATCGATCAGGCTCAGAACCTGTATAACAAATACGGAATGGATGTAGTCAACCAGGCACAGGATGTTATCAATGAAGCTGTGGGTAATGCCGTAAGTCAGGCGACCAAGAGCTTTTTCTCGAGTATCAAAGACAGCTTCACGGGATTCTTTTCGGGGTTGTTTAACAGGAATTAGGCTATGGACGAAGTCACCTACCGCGCGGCATATAAGTCCGAGTGGGACATCTGCATGGATCTGGCATGGCGTACTTTTCTTAAGTTTGATGCGCCCGATTATCCTCAGGAAGGAATAGATAATTTCAAAGATTTCGTGACCGATGAAGTCTTAAAGAACATGTTTCATTCGGGCGAGTACCAGTTGTTTGTGGCTGTCCGTGCCAAAAAGATCATCGGGATCATCTCACTCCGCGACAGAAATCATATATCACTTCTGTTCGTTGAATCTGCTTATCACAGACAGGGAGTAGGTACCGGGCTTTTGCGGACTCTGACGGAATACATGTACAGCGAAATGGGACAGACCTCCGTCACGGTCAATGCATCACCGTATGCGGTAGGCTTTTATCATAAGATGGGATTTGAAGACACGGATATACAGCAGCTTGTAAGCGGTATCCTGTACACTCCCATGATACTTTACATATAGAAGGAGACATTTATGGGCAAGTTATTTAGTCTGGACAGTCCGGTCATGAGATTTCTGTCCAGGATGGCGGATATCATGATACTCAATATCCTGGTCCTCATCACATGCATTCCGGTCATCACGATCGGAGCGTCATTTACGGCGATGCATTATGTGCTGATCAAAATGATCAGAAATGAGGAATCATACATCGTTAAGATGTATTTCAAATCCTTCAAGGAAAACTTTATTCAGGCAACGATCCTCTGGATAATAATCCTGCTTGCGGGGCTGGTCTTTGTCGGAGATTACTATGTATTTGTAAAATCGGGTCAGGAGTTTTCTCTTGTATTCATGCTGGCGGTCCTCGTGATAGACATACTCTTCATGATGACGGCAATGTATGTATTTCCTTTGCAGGCAAGATTTTATAATACGATCGGAAGAACCCTGAAAAATGCGTTCCTGATCATGATCGCCAACTTCCCCAGGAGCATTCTGATGCTCATTCTGTATCTGCTTCCGGTGGCTCTGCTTTTGCTGTCACCGATGGCAACGCCGTTTCTGATCATGTTCGGCGTGGCCGCTCCCGGACTCGGAGCTGCGTATCTGTATCGCAAGATCTTTTCCAAGATCGAACCCGAGCCGGAGGAAGTTACATCCGATATGGATTTCAAGGTGGATATGGAAGATGTGGAAACGGAAGAGGATGCCGTCGGGGAGGCTGCGGATGAGGCATCCAATGAGCCTTCGGAGGCCGTCGAATCCGAGGATGATCCGGCCATTTAGTCAATTTGTATATATATCCGGGATATCTTTATGCATTTGACGAATAGCGTGATTTTCATCGAAAAGATATACTTTTAAGCAGATTGCGGGTGTACGCCCGTGTAAATAACCAAACAAACAGGAGGTCAAAATGGCAAGTTTAACATTAACAGACATTTGTAAGGTTTATCCTAACGGATTCGAAGCGGTAAAGAACTTCAACCTTCAGATCGAGGACAAGGAATTCATCATCTTCGTTGGCCCTTCGGGATGCGGTAAGTCTACTACTCTTCGTATGATCGCAGGTCTGGAGGATATCTCTTCCGGTGAGCTCAAGATCGGTGACAGGATCGTTAACGACGTAGAGCCCAAGGATCGTGATATCGCGATGGTATTCCAGA
>JAEEGL013682182.1_pt1 | contig 12170 bp, 14 predicted proteins | sample 9134231 | NCBI WGS metagenome assembly JAEEGL01 (sample SAMN16246548, study PRJNA631951) | gut metagenome | biome: gut microbiome; feature: rumen; material: fiber-attached | host: Bos | place: Iran: Karaj | collected 2018-10
AAAACTAATTGTACAATCTCTGTAATAGGGATTGTCTGTAGGAAGAAAATCATCAAATTCTAAAAGGACATAAGATTTAACTTCTTCGTGTTCTCCAAATGCTAATTTAGGAACATTTTTAAGATATTGTAAATCTTTCATTTCTTGTAAATTAAGATTATCAATTATTTCTTGAAATTGAACTTGAGAATCATCAAGACAATTTGGAGTATTAATTACTAATAATTTTTTTAATTTATCGCTATAAGGACGAGATTCAAAAAATAATTTTTTCCAAATTGTTTCTTGATCAGTTTCACAGGATAAAAAAGTAGATTTAAAATTATTGGCTAACAACGCCGACCGTCTTCTCATTTCCACCTCCTGTAAAAGATCCAATAGTAACAGGTAAGGTATATATCGTACCATCTTCCGCAGTGCAAGTTAAGTTGAAAGAACCTTTGCGGCTAGTCGTAATTTCAATTTTACAAGACTTTTCAGTTTGAGAAATAATTTGAGCTACTGCCGCATTATCTATTTCAAAAGTGCCTTTGCCTTTATATTCATATATACTATAAGGATATACAAGATCAGGACCTTGAATATAATTTCTTTCTCAGTCTACCCGTACTTCTAAACTATAGTCTCCATATTTAATAGTATAAGTACCCACCGCACCATCAAATACTTTAACCTTACACATATTACCACCATTAAGAGTTTCAATTACTCTTACTCTTGGGTTTCCTTCAACGCTTCAAGAATATTTAGGTTTAACTTGTTCCATAGGAATATAATATCCTACCTCACAATCTTGCGGAACAACAGTTTTTCCAACTATTATTGAATCTTCTGTTTCTTTCTTAATTTCAGGTAATTCTGCTATTGGATTATCATAATATTCTTGGACTTCTAATTCTAATATTCCTGGAACAGAAATGCTATCTGTTACTTGGACTTCCCAAATATGATTATCAACTTTAATATGAGTAAAACGTTTAAAATATTCACGTGTTTTTGGGGTTAATTTAATATAAATTGTACCAGATAAATTTAATTCATTCACATTAATTGAATTCTTTATGAACCAACGGAGATCAGTTTCTTCAGGGCCTCTAAAATATATTCAAAATGTTTCATTATCTATTGTTAAAGTATATCTACACCGAATAATTTCTGAACGAAGATATGCTGTTTCTGTTAAGACAGGAAGATAAATCATTCAATGTGTGCCATCATCTAAAAATTCAAAAACGTCTCCTGGTTCTAATCCAGCATCAAACTCAACAGATATAAATTTTTTATCATAATTCGCTTTTAATCCACCAGAATCAATATTTAATAAAGCTGGCCAAGCAGAATGTTTTGGTGTTTTAATTAACCTAGAGTTATAATCATTTTTTAAAGCATATTGCAAACTTTTTAATTTTTGTTTATTTATTCTTCCTAATTGATCTCCGCCCAATGCTGTGATACGCGCCGCTAATGTATTTCTGGACATTATGCCACCTCTTTTTCTTCACAGTATTCGTCATAATATTTTCAGATAGCTTTTTCTCCATTAATTTGTCCAGCTGATTTAATTTTTTTACGACAACAAGCGGAAATATTCGTTCTATTTATTCCCGTTTTTTCTTGAGCTTCAACCATAGAATCAAATATTTCTCCAGTATTCAATAAAATTACTTGCCTTTTTTTGTTTCTAATCTTAGGTTCTAAACTAAAATAATAATCTTTTAATTCGTCATTTGCTTGTTCTCATTCTTCAATAGAAACTCACACATAACCACCTGTTGTATACCTATTTTGTTCATGTAAAACTATTTTATTGATTTGTCGGCGAGAAATCTTCTTTTGCCTTGCAGCTTCCGCCATAGAAGGATAATATTCTATTTCTTTTGTTTTACAATTAATACTTAATATAGCAATTGAACAAATTTCCGCAGGATTAAAATGTCCTCCAGATTGAATGTTATAGCCATTTTCCCGAGCATCAAATTGTTCTATATAATAACTTTCCCAATAGTCCGCTTCTTGCTCTGTTAAATTTGATTTTAAAATTTCTCTATGATTTTTAAATCAATCTCACCCATATTTATTAATCGCATTAAAAAAATGGGTTGATGCATAATAACGTTGCCCCTTTTGTCCACTTCTTTCATCTATTTTTTGACAAGTTTGTCCTATATAAGATTTATTACTAGGAGATCAATATCTATAAACAATATAATTTTTAGAATTAGTATGTTTTGACATAGTTGACCTCCTTTACTGTATATCTTTTTTGAGTTTATCAATTAGAGAACAACATTCAAAAATAGTGCGGCGATACATCATAAAATCAATATCTTTTCCACCATCTTTTAAACCTTGTAATTTATATATTAACAGAATCAATGTTTCTTCTTTTGGAAAAAGACCTTGCATCCCTAAAAATTCTAAAATTAAAGTCTCTAAAGGCTTTTCTCAATCTAAATCTTCTTCTCTCATAGGCAAAAGTTTAAAACATATTGAAAGTTGTCTTTCTAAAACTGATAAAATTGTTGAATTGTTTATTTCTATATCATATATTGTATTCATGCTTTATCCTCTTTCATTCCTATTCTTAGGAGAAGGATAATCCATAATTTGATACATTGTTGATCTCATACGTCCATTTTCATCAACTTCTCGTCTGGAATATAATCTTTGCATTTTTAAAGCCTTTAAATCATATTCTTGTTTCATGGCTGTAAGTTGTTTAATATGGCTAGCTTGTGATGTAAATTTAAAATCAGACCCGCTATACTTTTGCCGCACAAGGTCAACATTTGCTAATTGATATCCTATTCATTCGGAAATCATATAACACTGAATAACTTTCATTTCTGTTAATGTAAGTTTTTCAGTAAATGTTTTATTTTTTAAATCTAAAATAAAAGGATTATTTCAATGTGGAAATTCAAAACTAGTAATGGCAGAAGTTAATAACTCTTCTAACACTTCTTGAGTATCTTCTTCTGTCATTTCCATATACATATCATCTGTAATTCCGCTTAGAAAAAAGTCATACATTTCTTGAAAAGAGGTCGGTGTATTTTCATCCATTTATCCTCCTTTTATGAAACTCTCCGCCCACTTGTCGGACGAGCACTATTATTTCCTCCAACTCTACGAGTCTTACGTTGAGTCGTGTTATCATCTTGATTAAGTTTTTCTAGTTCTTCTTTATATTGAATCATTTTTGAAATATCTCTACCAGTAACATCATGAATTAAATTATGTTTATTTCTATCAGGAATTTTAAGCCTAATAGCTTCTGAAACTATAGTCTCACAGATTCCAAGAGGAGCGAAATCAAAAACATCTTCCAATAGCTCGATAGAACCATTTTGAAGAGCATCGTCAATATCTTTTTGAGTCCAAGAGTACTCATGAGTAAAAACATCTTCAGAAATGCCAAACTCTCGCGCGAGCTCTTGATTCTCTACTGCAAGATAATCTTGAAGAAGTCTTGCCCCACCATTTAAATACCAGAGTTGACGAAGCTCTTTTGCATTAACTTTTTTAGATTCAAAAGCTGAAAAACGTCTGCGAACATTTAGCTCTGGAATAATATAAGTAATGCCTTGATCTGTCATATTGCGTACAGTCACAATAGTGTTATCACCAATCATTTTTTTCTCCTTTTATCTCCTAATAAAAAAACGGAGAGGAGAAAATCTCCTCCCCGTAGACTAAATTAATGTTCGGATGTAAATCCTAAAAATTTTAAATGGCTTTTACCTCATACCAGTCAGTATCTTTAACACTTACGAAACCATCTGACACAAAGTTAGTATGCTCTCCTTCTGCGGCATTGTCGGCAGGATCAAACTTATAGAATCGACCACCTTCAACGGCAATAGAGGATGGGCTATAAATTCCGCCCGCATAAGCAGATTCATTCATGTCAAGTAGATTCAACTCATATTTGAAGTTTCCATTAGAGTCATAAACTTCGTCAGTGTCTGGAACCGCCGTAAAGGTACCACCCTTTATAACAAGGTCTCCACCATAGTATTTATAATTTGCTCCTGTTCCACCTGGATGCCCGCATTGAACAACAGAAGTCTTACCAGTGTAATTACCAGATTCAATTATTAATTTAGATGGATAATCTCCGGCTAAGTGACTGACCATAATGGCATAGTTTCTACCATAATTAATTCCGCCGGTACCGACTGAATCTTTAAGAGTAACGGTGCCATAGTCAACGCGCAAACCATAATCGCTATTTGCAGGAGCTGTTAATGTATGACCATTTAAATCAAATGTCAAATTAAACTCTTGAGCTCTTGGAGCGGTGCCTGCAAAAGAAACTGCTTCTACAGTGTCATTCTGTAATACAACTGTTTCTCCATCTTTTACATCCTTAAAAGCATTTGCTATAGTTTTATAATATTTGTCCCCTACTTTTGCCGCAGGTTCATAGAAAGTAATCTTAGCTTGAGCAACTAAAGATGTGTCGGTTTTTGGAGAAACATTAAATATGGCTTGGCCGCCTTTTAGAGGAGTAATTGTATTGTTTTCCACAATAGCCATAGTGGTATCAGCTGAACTAATCTCATAATCATTTATATCTACAACACTACCATTTATTTTAAGAACAGTAATATTCTCCGCTCCATCTGTAGTTAACTTTATAGAGTTATCTGTAGTAATTGTTGCATATGGATTATATGTTACAGGTATTACCGCATATGTGGCATTATTGTGTTTAACTTTCATATTTACCGTATTAGTTTTATAGCTAAGTGGATCTACGCGTTTAACGGTAAAAGTTACTACACCTTTATTCGTAATAGACGCATTTCCACTCTGCTCTAGTTCATTAGATAAATCCTCAATTGTCCAATCTGTTTTATCTTCTGGTGTTAGCTCGCCATCTGTTCTCGATAATGTAACCTTAAATTGTCCTGTAGATGTATAGAAACTATAAGAATCTACATTTGGTGAAACAATTAAGTTATTATCAGGCTCATCTTCTGGTGTCGGCTCTGGCCCCACGTCGGGGCCAGGAGTCGGATCATCAGGATCTACCACCGGATCGCTCTAATCGCCGTCAATCTTCTTACGACGAGTAGCTTTATTATCAAGTGAAGAATCTTTGTAGGTGCAGATCCAATTAATCTGACCCATATGAGCAACAGTACCAACGCCTACTTTCTGATACATCTGAACATCAGTTGACCAATCTTCATTGTTATCAGTGGTACGAAGAAGAAGCTGACCCTCAAAAACAATCTTAATTGGTTTCTCTGTACCTGTTGGAATAATGTAAGCGGTGGAAGGATTAACAACAAACTCAGTGTTTGTCTCGTCTTTTAGACCTTGTTGTAGAATAATTACATTGTGGCCTTTGTAATTACCAAGCCAGCCATCGTTCCACATACGATCCTTCATATTATCAGACCAACGCCCCTCAGAAGGAATAATCTTATTAGCGAAAGCCTGTGTACAATAAATAGAAGCACGACCATACTGATCAGCAATAGCAAGAAGCTCATCCATTACTTCCTCGTCAAAACCATTAACAGTAGCTTTATTGACTGCGGGAATCTCAGAAACCATAGCTTCAAGAGCAGCCGCAACCTCACGAGCGATGAAGTAATCAAACTCTTCCATAATAATCTGGCTATAGTCAGCTAGTGACCAACGACCATCAAGAACCTCTTCAAAGCCAATGCGGATAGCACTAACGATTGCGCCAGTCTGGACTTCCATCTGAGCACCATCAAGCATGAAGGTCTCATAACGGCCAGCAAGTGCACCACGAGTTACAAAGGTGCGGGCACGACGTTTGGAAGCTTCTGTTACACGAATCTTAAAGATAGCACGATCGCCCTGAGCAATATGCTCAACATCTGCAAACTGCATATACATTTTATCAACACGAGCAGGAATAACCTCTTCAAGTACACGAGAGACTAGAGCGAAGACCTGGTCACGATTCTCTTTCCAAACATAGTAATCTACTTTACCATCTTTGTAACCAAGACGCTCAGAGAGTTCATTACGAAGAACCTCGTTTACCTGCTCAATAGAATACTGTTCATTCTGCCCATTGAAGGAGAAATTAACTGGAGTGCCTTTTTCAGCACGAACTGCTTGCTTAGCAAGTGTCTCTAAATCTTTAAAATCTAGCATCTATTTTCCCTCCCTTCAATTAAGCTTTAGTAACCTGTAGTTTAAGGCCAGGCTGACCATCGGGCATAGTGTACTCTTTAACAACTGTGCACTCAAGATCGCCAGTACCAATCTCTAGGATACCTTGTGCATTAGGGGCAAGAACATCGCCTACCTTATAGGAACCCTTAACTACATTATTAGTTGTGAAAATATCACCAGCATGCATTACAAATACACGGGGATACATCTTACCATCATAAAAATCAGCGACCTGCATAGCATAATCACGATGCATCTGGAAACGCTCATCATAAAGTTTTTCCTCGTTGAAAACCATCATCCAAGGACCCTCGCCAGTGAAATTGACTTCGCCATTAGCGTAATCATATTTTACAAAAGTACCCTGCTCTAAAACCTCAATACCTTCAGCCGCAGGGAGCTGGCCATAAACTTGACCATTGCGAGGAGCAGAAAGATGATTAGGCTCGACAACGGCAAATTTAATCTTAGTCATATTTAAAGCCATTTTATCTAACTCCTTTGCTAATTTTAGTTATTTTTCGCATTACGAAGTGCTCTCTGAAGATCAGTTAACACTTCATCGCTAGTCTCTTCCTCTAAAGAGAAGGAAAGAGTTGGAGAAGAATCATCTTTAGATTGATCTTCTACTCGATTGAAATCTACATTTTGCTCAACATAGATAATAGCTAGTTTAGCTTTAATCTCATCAAGAGAGTAATTAGCTAGATTTGCTACAACTTCTGCTTTATCTTCATCAGAAAGCATAAAGTAACTATCAACTAGCTTTTGTTTTTCCTGCATTTCAACATTAAGTTTAAAATCACGGAGTTCTTTAATCTCTGCGCGAAGAGACTCAAGTTCACTCTCTAGTTTTTCAAACTCTTCTACGGAATGCTGGGTATTGGGCTTTTTCTTTTTATCTTCATCTTCTTTTGTATCGCCCGCAGTATCATCAGATTCTTCGTCATCTTTGGAATCATCATCGTCCTTGTCGTCTGATTTTTCCTCTTCTTTTTCTTTCTTAACGAAGTCATCTTCAACATCTTCTTTTTCTTCAGTTATATCTGGATCAGAATTATTTTCAAATTCTTCAACTTCTTTAGTATCAGTTTCTTGTTCTTTAGACATGTTCAACCCTCCTTCATTATTTAAAGTATTTTTTAGCTCTTGCATCATCGTAAACAAAGTCTGTTCAAAATGTTCTTGTTTAGAGAAATTTGAACTAACTTGCGGAGATGTGACAGAGCTTCCTTCGTAGCAAGGCTCAACATCATCTCCAAGAATACATAATTTACTAAACGTTGCGTCATTTATAATAAAAAATTCAACACCTAAATTATTGTCTGTTGCCCAATGGCCATCTAAAGTTTCTCCATCTAATTCCATTGAGTGTGGCTGGCCTTCTTCAATAGCTTTTTTAGCTTCTTCAAATTGACCAGTCCAAAGATAACCAGTAGTCATCATATATGTTCTTTCTACTTGATTATCAAATTCATCTGTGTCTGTAAAATTTTGAAACCAAACTTCTGCATCAGGGGAAACAAAACCATAAGGAACTGTTTTACAAGAAAATTTTATTTCTCCATCCTCAATTGTAATTACGTGACCATGATCACCATAATCTTCTTTATTATCTATCCATGCCGCAACAATAGGCGTTCCCCGCAATGTTTTTGCCATTTTTAAAGCAGTTTCTTTATTAATATATGACCCATTGCGATTGTGTCCAAGATAAAATACTTTAATTTCTGCCTTACTCATAAGAGGATTGATATCTAAAGGCTCAAGATTAATAAACTCTGGATTATTAATAGTAGATATCTCTGATTTATTTTTTAATGCCATTTAATACCTCCCCTCTTTAAGACTCAGATTCTTTATTTCGTCTTGTTTTGTCAGACTGCTCCTCTGCGGGAAGTTCTGGTCTCCCAGGTCCAGCACTAGGAACACCACCCGTTTTACCTTTTTCAGTAGGTTGATTTCCACTAGTAGTAGAAGACATAGCGGGAGGTCTAAATACTTCATCAAGATGTAAAACATCATTTTCAAATAGTGCAGTAGCTAGTACAGAGCTTTGTGATTGTCCAAGAGCAATCTGAGGTAAAAGTTTTGAAAAACCTATCTGCGTTTGCTCTTTATAAATTTTAGACAAATCTTTGTAGTTATAAATTGTTGTTGGTAGAATCTGTACTCGATAATAAAGTTTTTCAATATTTTTATTGAAAGGCTTTAATAAACTTTCTGCATAATCTTCAAATTGAAGCAACAAGTCTGTCATTGTGGCTTCATCATTTGCAATTGATTTTTCTAGTGCTAAATTACCAGTTGTATTAAATTGCATTTGACTAACACCAGATTCATTGTATACAGTTCTTTCAACTTTATCTAACTGATCTGCGGCTGACATATTGGATTTATCAGATAAATCCTCTACAGCAACATCCGCAAATGTAGTTAATACATCAATTCCGATAGTTTTTGACAACATAGCAACTGCATTTTTGTGAAGTTCTTGACCCTCTTGGATATCAAATACAGGAATGCCATTTTTATCCATCGGTAAATGCTGAATTACTAAACGAAGAAGTTGCTGTTCCATTTTCTTTTTATCTAAATCTTGAGCATCTTCTAAGTCTAATATTTTTGGTATGAGAGAAATAAATAAAGGAATATCTGAATTATTAAGATTAAATTTAACAGCTTTATCTGGATCTAAACCAATCCATGCTTCTAAACCGCTATCAGAATCATCTTTTTCTAAAGTTCCTTTTTTATATTTTACATATCCCTTTTGGAACTCTTGTGGAAAGGCTTTTAAAACTTTAAGTCTTTTCTTTGTTGATTTAAATGCTTCATCAAAATATTGAAGATTAAATTCTACAATAGGTTTACCATTTAACTTAAAATTACTTCTACAATATTTAATTGGCAACTCTTGTAAAAATATTTTATTTTTACCTTCTATTTTATAACCATAATAGCAACCGTTTTTAACAACTTTTAAAGCAATTTCCCCAAAAGTTTTTTTCAATTCACAATTGTCCAAGAGTAGAAGAGTTTTATATCATCCTTCTATCACTTTTTTATCGCTTACTTTATTATTAAATCTTTGCGGGACTACCATTCAATCATACCGATATAGGAATGCCATATATCTACAAAGGCGAGAGTAAATACCACTTTTAATAAAAAAGCGATTAGAGAATGCGCAAAGTTCTTCTATATTATTATTTTCTAACGCTCTTTCAAAACGATCTCTAAGATTTGCTTTTTTAGCACGACGTTCATTTATTTTTTTTACATCAATTGTTACGTCGTCTCTATAAGTGGTTCCACTAACTCTTAATTTGTTAAAATCATATGAAGGACGTTCACTTTTTTCAGTTGAAGAAATTAATCGCATATCACTCATAAAAAGTTAACCTCCTTTAATAACCTGCCTTGTGCATTATATAATCATAACTAATTAAGTGTTCCTCTCAATGAGGAATAATCACTAATTTAATATTATGTTTTTTACAATATTCTATTTTCTTTTGGTCGTTGTATTTTTGTTTTTTTACGCCACGGCTCCCACCAAACTTGCCTACGGCGTTGTAATGCTGCCTCCCCTGGGCTTCTATCAAAAAGTCTAATTCCCCATCATCCCTGAAGCAAGCAAAATCAAAGCGAAGATGGCGCCCACTAGAAGCAATTAAATCATCAAATTCATATTCTTCTTCAAATGGAACATCATAATCAGTTAAAATATTATGTATTAATACTTCCATTTTTGAACTAAGCATCTCCGCACCTCCTTTATGAATAGAATATTCATCTCTAAAGTATATAAATTTTAGAAAAGCATTTTTATAATTTTTTGCCCCAAAATTTAAAAATTTTTAATTAAAGAAAAGATATTGAGACATATCTCTTATTCGTCTACGAGTACTTCTATCCTCTTGCAATTTACAATAGTATAATCCATAAATAAGTGCTGAGAATTTATCTTTTAAAATCTTTTTAGAAGACTGTTTTAATATAATATGGGCACCATCATTTTCTTGAATTAAATTCATCATTTGTTCTTTTAAAACGGAGGTAGCAACATATGGCATTAAATAATCTGCACGTTGCGCCGCACTCATTCTTTTTCCCTGAGCTTGAGACAAAAGTTTATTTTTTGCAATTTGTTCATCGACAAGAAAATTAACGCGCCCCGCATTTATTTCTGATTGGCAGTAAGCATACATTTCAGAATTTAAAGGAGCATTAGCTTTCATAATGTACATCGCATCATTAATGGTATCATCAGTTTTCATGTTACGATATTTATTATCTTCATCGTTTAAAACGCCCCAGTTATACAAAGTTTCTCCTGTGTCAGGATCTATCGTATCCATTGTTAGCATATCGACCAAACCGGCACCTACATTATATTCCACTAGGCTCGCTAAACCTAGCGCGTTCTCTTATGAACTGCTTATAGTTTCCTATAAGATTAGACCATATCTTCTACTATAATTAGTAGCTCTCCGTTTCGCTCCGCTTGGAGCTACGCTTCTCAGCTGGTCGTTGAACTTTAATCAAAATTAATATCTTTAGTTAAATAAGTCCATCTTTCTTTTCTTCGGATAGAGTTTGCATAATCTTTGCTTAAACCATAACGTCTATCAATTTCAGCTCCAGAAAATTTTTTAGATTTTAATAGCTCAATTATTTCTAAAACTTGTTTTTCAGTTAATTTACTTGCAGGATTATTTTCTCCATGTTGTTTGGCTCTAAGATTATGTTCTTTAGCATGTTGAATATTTTCTTTACAAGTAACCCACTCTAAATTGTTTATGTGATTGTTTAATTTATTACCATCTATATGGTTTACCTGTAATTTTTCCATCCCATCTATAGGGTTGAAATTTTCTAACATTAATCTATGTACTGAAAAAGTATGTCGCTTGCCGTCTTCACAAACAAGTCTAACTTTCTCATATCCGTCTTTATCTAAATGTGTTTTTAAAAATTTTGAACTTACTTTACTATAAATTCTTCCATCTTCTGTTAATAAATAAGTATATTTTAAATCATATTTACTATAAATAATATTTTTCATATTAAGCCTCCTATAAAAGCTTTGTCCATATAATTTTGATTCTTAGCTGCGGATCACCCTCGTCTTTACGTTAGGGCTTCCCCGCAATTAAAAGAGTTTTACATGAGCTATGTTGTTAACCCATTTCCGTCGATAACAGCAACCTTGCATTTATATAATTGGAACAATCTTTTTAATTTTAATGCTTGCATACCAAAATGCTCTTCTTCAAAAGAGTATAAATTTACAATTCTTTTTTTAGGAATATCTCCAGCTCCTGGTGTGACTTTAATAATAACTACTTCGCTATTACAACCAAAGCGTCCTACGTCTACACCCATAATATAATATCCATCTTTGGATGTTCTGTTGCTAAATTTTCATTCTGCTTGATTAATTTTTCTTTGTTTATCAAAACGCTCAGAATTAAAGAATGCGGATTCAATATCTCCTGTTCAGCGACTTTCATATTCTCGTTCAAAAGATGCTTCGTTGTAAGTACCGTCCATTTTAATATTTCTAATGAAGTCTTTGTCTAATAATCCTTCAACAACCGGTACTCGCCAACTTCCTCCTAATACAATAGCCTCATTTGGTCTAGCTACAGACTGGCAAAGTATTTGAATTAATTTCTCGTAAGAATATGTATTTTTATATCCTGCTGTGGTACTTTTTCTTCCATATAATTCGCTACATTATATGCGTTCTCTTATGAACTGCTACATGTTTCCATGCAGAAGAGACTATATCTTCATCTGTTATAAAACAGAGCCCTCCGCTTCCATCACCAAACGCTTGTGATGTACTCCCTTCTCAGGGATAGTCTTTGAACTTTCTTCCTATTGGAAGCTTAGCTGCGGATTACCCTCGTCTTTACGTTAGGGCTTCCCCGCAATTCAAAGGGGATCAATTACTTCTCACGAAGTAACGTCGCTACTTGTTGTTTTTGAGC
>JAEEGL014266338.1_pt1 | contig 12170 bp, 11 predicted proteins | sample 9134231 | NCBI WGS metagenome assembly JAEEGL01 (sample SAMN16246548, study PRJNA631951) | gut metagenome | biome: gut microbiome; feature: rumen; material: fiber-attached | host: Bos | place: Iran: Karaj | collected 2018-10
GCATGGCCGGTGCTGACAGCGCCGAGAAGAGCCAAAGCCGCTAAACCACAAATCATACGTTTCATTGATACTACCTCTTTTATGGTTTTTCCCAAAAACCCCGAAGGGCGCCTTCTCCTCAAAAACACCTGGCAAGTCCGCCTGTGCAGGCACAGGGCTCTGCCTTGTCCATTTCCTCAGCAAGATTCGTGCCAGAACAGCACAGCACCTGCATCGGAACGCTGTCACCTGCCGCCTTCCCTGCGGCAGGGCAAAACAGCATCATGGTTTCTTGGTACTCTTATATCAAATAACTCTTTGCCTTTCAAGTTTTTTGCGCAATTTTTTTCACAAAGTATCATGCCGGCGCCGCCGGACGCAGCTATGTTTTACAATCGAAACACCTGTTGCGTTTTTGCACCATGAAAGTGCATGACATCCAAAGAAAAAAATTCAAGGGTATCCGCGCATGATGCTTTTTTGCACGCTGACGCCCTAAAAAAAATATAGCCGCGCCCAAGAAAAAGGAGTCCGGGACCTGCGGTCCGCTGTCAATGGGCCCCTTTTTCGCGCTGCCTCCCGCCCTGCCATGCCTCGGGATCGCGCCTTTTCCACGCGCCTTCCTCAAACATCATGCGCTCCACGGCCTGCGCGATCCGTTCCACCCCGGTGCATGCCAGCGCCGAAACAGGCAGCGCTCCAGGATTGTCAAGGAGCATCTCCGCCCTGCGCTCGTCAGGAACGCGGTCCCACTTGTTCATCACGACGAGTCTAGGCACGGCAGCCAGGTCCATGTCCGCGAGCACCCGCTCCACGGCGTCCATCTGCCTCCGGTATTCTGGATGCGACGCGTCAACGACATGGATCAACAGGTCTGCGGCCTCCAGTTCCTCGAGGGTGGCCCTGAACGCCTCCGTCAGTTCCTTCGGCAGGCTCCGGATGAATCCCACGGTATCCGCCAGGGCGATCTCCCTCTCCCTAGGGAAACGCAGGCGCCTGGTCGCGGGATCCAGCGTCGCGAAAAGCTTGTCCTCCGTCAAGGTATCCGCGCATGTGAGCGCGTTCAGCAGCGTGGACTTCCCGGCATTGGTATAGCCCACGAGCGCAGCCAGCGGCAGCCCCTGCCTCGCCCTGCGCGCGCGGATATGGAAACGCTGGCGGCGGAGGCTTTCCAGATCGCCCTTCAGCCTGGCGATGCGCTCCCGCAGGCGGCGCCTGTCCAGTTCCAGCTTGGTCTCTCCACGCCCCTTGTTGCCGAAGATGCCGCCTGCCAGCCTGTCCATGGAGCGGTCTCTGCCAGCCAGGCGGGGCAGCTCGTACTTCAACCTGGCCATCTCCACCTGCAGCTTTCCGGCCTTGCTCATGGCATGGCGCGCAAAAATATCCAAGATGAGCTGCGTGCGGTCCATCACGCGGCGCTCGGTGATCTCTGCAAGACTGTGCAGCTGTGCCGGAGAAAGCTCCCCGTCAAAGATGACCAGCGACGCCTGCCCCTGGAGGGCAAGCACCTCCAGCTCCGCCAGCTTGCTTCTGCCCAGGATGTGCCGGGGATGGATGGCGGCGACGCGCTGCGTCATGGTCCCCGCGACCGTGATGCCCGCCGTGCGCGCCAGCTCCGCCAGTTCAGCGAGGTTCCTGTCCTGCTCCATCTTCGCCTCCGGGGACACGGAAACGAGCAGCGCCCGCGGTGTCCCTTCCCCTTCCGCGGACACAGCGCCGTCAAGGACGCGCCCGAACTCTTCCTCCAGCGACGCGGCCTCGGCGGGAAAATCGATGTCGACCCTGTCCCAGGGGATCAGCCTGCCCGTGCCGTAGGCCGGTTCGTCGCTGCCGGGCGCCGGCGGCAACAGATGCGCATGCTGGAATTTTGAAGGCTGCCCCCAGTCATCGACCGTGAGCACGTCCAAAGAATCCAGCCGCAGGAAAAGAAGATCCATCAGGTCTTCGCGGGAAAGGCCTTCCTGGGAAAGATGGGTGTGCAGCAGGCGCAGTCCGCGGAGGCGCCCCGCCCCTGTGCGGGCAAGGGGTAGCTCGGGGATGAGGATGGATGAGGAATCGCCAGCCACGACCATCTCCACCCGCCCGCGGCGGTCGATCACAAGACCGATCTGGCGGGAAAGCAGACGGGAAAGGGCGGCGAGCTCACGCGCCTGCTCGACGCTGTACCCCCCGAGCGATGGATATCGGCGCTGGCCGAGCCTGGACAGAGCCTTCAGTTCGCTGGGCTTCAGACCGGCGGTATTTCCCTCGACGCGGGCGGCTATTGCGCGCCTCCGGCCATCCACGCGGCAATCATGCTGTCGTATTCGGACGTCTTTTTGAACGTGACTGCCGCCATGCGCCGGCGGAAGGCGAGGCTCACACCGCCCTTTTCCATCTCCTTCATGGCTTCCGGATAGTATGCGGGATCAGAAACAACGAGGATGCTGTTGAAATTCTTGGAAGACGCGCGCAGGAGGCACGGCCCGCCGATGTCAATCTCCTCCACCATTCCTGCGGGATCAAGGTTCTTTGCCAGCGCCGACTTGAAATCGTACAGGTTGACCACCACAAGGTCAAAAGGCTTGATCTCGAGCTCCTCAAGCGTCTGCATATGCGATGCGTCATCCTTATTGGCAAGGATGCCGCCATGGATGCGGGGGTTGAGCGTCTTGACCCTGCCGCCCAGGATCTCCGGGAAGCCGGTGACGTCGCTCACTGCCGTCACGGGCAGCCCCTGTGCCTGCAGGAACTTCATGGTGCCGCCGGTGGAGACCATTTCCACGCCTTTCCCATGCAGGAATCCGGCGAACTCCGCCAGCCCGTCCTTGTGAGTCACGCTGATGAGCGCGCGCCTGATGACAAGATCTTCCATGTCTGCTCCCGTGTTGAAAATTTATCGCATATCGTCCTGACCGGAAGGGAAAGGACTCCCCTGATCCTCCAGCCACCGCGAAAATGCCGACGACCATGCGCTGAACGACGGCGCCTGCAGGCTTTCATTGCTGTTCTGCTGCGCGACATCAGCGTTGGCTAGCTCCTGGATCCATCCGTTGTGCATGTCCATGAGGCGGAGGAATTCCCTGTCTCCCGCCAGGCGCCGCATGCGTTCCGCCAGTTCTTTCCCGCCACCGGCGATGCCGAGGCGGCTGCATGCCCATGCGGCGATGGCGTCGCGCGTGCGCTCAAGCGAGATTTCGCTGCCATCCAGCGCTGTCAGGAGCATGGCGAATTCCGGCTCCTCCCGCAGGGAGCGCTCAGCTGCTTCGTGCGGCACGGAAATCAGGGCTGTGTCGTCCTTTCCGGGGACATCCCGCATGAAATGAAAGCGCATCCACTGCTCGTACCGTGCCCCGCGAAAGAATATCTCTGCAAAATCATCCATGAACTGCCTCACAGCCAAGCGTTCCTGAAAATCTTTTTAAATGCCCCTGCGGATAAGTCAAGAGCCTATTCCGAGCACAGGCGCCGGCGCCAAAAACCTTGCTAAATAGCAGTGCAGCACGTATAGTCGCAACAAAGCAGCATTAGTGGAGGAAAGGTGGCTACCGCTTTATTCGTTTTCATGGGCTGGTTCATCGGGGGCTTTGTCAGCGGGATCTCAGGTTTCGGCGCGATGATGCTTGCTCTCCCCGTGCTTACCCTCGGCCTCGCGCCTAAGGACGCCATACTCACCTGCTGCATCGTCGCCGGCCCTTGCTGCCTGCAGCTTGCCTGGCTGTACAGGAAATTTGTCTCCTGGCCCGACATGAAATGGTTATGGATAGGCTGCATCCCCGGCTGCATTTTAGGCACGCTGACGCTCATGGCCGTCCCCGTGGGCTGGCTGCAGATCGGCATCAGCCTCCTTATCGTCATCTTCCTCTGCGTCCAGCTCTTCGGCAGCAAGGCCACATGGACCCTGCCCGATTCCGTCTCCTCCCTGCTTGTCACCGGCTGTGCGAGTGGCTTCTGCAATTCCACAGTCTCCGTCGTGGGCGTCCCCATAGGCATCTTCGTCCTGCTCAAGCACTGGGACAAGGACAAGGCGCGCGGGACCATGGGCATGTTCTTCATGCTGAGCAGCCTGATCACCATCGCGACGCAGTGGGTCTCCGGACTCTATACGCTGTATCTTCTGCAGATATCCGTCGTCGGCACGGCGGGATGCTTCATAGGACAGTCGCTGGGCTTCCTGGTCGGCAAGCACATCAATCAGTCCATCTTCGTCAAGTTCGCCCTCTGCTTCCTTTCATGCGCGGCAGTCATGCTGTTCTGGAAGGGGATCCACTCCTGACATCGCTTTTCCCCGGCCCCGGCAAATCAAGATCACAGCGCGTCCACAGCGCTCCGTGATGCCTTTCCGCCGCCGCACAAAAAAAGCGGGATGCCCGCGCACCCCGCCTTTTTCGTCCTTCCGGAAAATATCCTACCCTGCCTGGACAGCCGCGCCTCTGAGCATATCAATCACGCTGCCGATGATATTCCGCAGCGCCACGACCCCCACGCCGAAGAAGCAGACGGGCTCGCCCACATACCCGTAGAACAGATGCATGAAATCCATGCACGCAAAGACTCCGAACCATCCCCCCTGAGCAAAACGCCAGCCGTACCAGCAGACCATGACCGCCGTGCCGAGCACTAGGAGATTCGCCAGCATGCGGAAAAATGCGCGCAGCCGGTACGGGCAGGCGCCAAAAACATCCAGGGAGATATGGTCCCCCTTTTCCATGGCGACGACGCTCCCGGAAAAGGCAAGCCATATCAGCAGGAAGCGCGCGAGCTCCTCGTACCAGGACGGCACGAACTTGATGGTGTAGCGCAGGATGCAGCCTATGCCCAGGTCAAAGACGATGCCGAACAGGCTTATCACAAGCACGACCTTGCAGACGGCGGACAGGGCCTTGGCAAAACGGTCGAGCAGAAAATGCAGGCTGCTGAGCAAACTGATCATAGCTGGCCTCTCAACGGTTTCTCACAATTATCCTATGCGGGGTATGAAACAGCTCACGCCTTCCCGGCGTTTTGCGCAAGGTACGCACGGCCGAGAGCGGCCACGGTGTTCAACGCGTTTTCCACGAGCTCGACGCTCACGGGGACAGCCATGTTCCAGATGCGGCTCTTGGGCTTGCACGACGCTTCGGCCACCAGGCGGACCTTTTCCGGCGTGAAGTCAGCGATGCCCGCCTGCTCGAAGGAGACTGGCAGATTAAGGCTGGTCAGGAAGTCCTGCAGCTGCAAGATCTCTTCGCTGCCTCTTCCCTCAAGGACGAACTGCGCCAGGATGCCCAGCGCGACTTCCTCGCCGTGCAGGAGTCCCTTGGCATCGCCGTACAGCGGCGTGAGCACAGAAAGGGAAAGCCCTATTCCATGCGCGGCGGCCACGCCGCACCCCTCAAAGCCCACGCCGGAAAGCAGGATATTGGCCTCGATGACCTTCTCCACGCTCTCCGTACATTCCTTGCGGCACACGGCGTCATAGGCTTCCTTGCCATAGCGCCATATCGTTTCGTGGCAGATGCGTGCGATGGCCTGGGAAGTGACGGTCTGCTTGCCGTTGTAAAAATTGTCCGCTCCCTTCAGCAGGCACTGCTGGGCCTCGTAATACGTCGCGAGCGCGTCGGCGATGCCGGAGGCGAAGAAGCGCGCGGGAGCCTGAGAAATGATCTGGGAATCGACGAAGATGCAGTCGGGATTCAGCGTGAGGAAACGCGGCCCGAGCCATTCCCCCTCGTCGGTATAGGTGACGATGACGCGGCTCGTCGGGGCATCGTTGGAAGCAAGCGTCGGGGCGATCACGACGGGCAGCCCGAGGTTCAGGGCGATGCCCTTGGTGACATCCAGGGTCTTGCCGCCGCCCACGGCCACGAGCACGTCGCTGCCGAAGTCCCTGGCGCGTTCCGAGAGCAGATCGATCTGCCCGGGACTGCACTCTCCGGCGAACTGGAGCATTTCGAAGGATATGCCAGCCTTGTCAAAGGACGCGCTGATCCGTTCCCCCAGCAAGCTGCGGACGAAGGCGTCCGCCACGACCAGCGGGCGTGAGCCGAAGCGCCTGACCTCCTCGCCGATGCGGTCGAAGATCCCATACCCCTGAAGATACAAACGCGGAAAACCAAGGCTGTACATAGACATATTCCTGCACATCGCGGCAGCGGCCGGCCCCGTGCGGGGCCGGCATCGCCGGTTAGAAATTCTTACTTGGAAGCTTCCTCAACGGCCTTCTTATACTTGGCGAGCCATGCGGCGCCATTCTGGCCGTACTTGTCAAGATACCACTTCTCCATGCCGACCTTGGCGCCCATGAGGCCCTTCTTCTGCTCGGCGGTGGGGATGGTGAGCTTGCCGCCGCCCTTGACGAACTTCTCGCGGGCGGTGTTTTCGATATTCTCGTTGAAGTCGGACTGGGCTTCGGCGCCGTACACGAGGGCGTCAAGCACGACTTTCTGCAGGTCTTCGGGCATGGAGGCAAGCCACTGCTTGTTCACCCAGTAGAAGCCGTACAAATAGGTATGCATGTCGAGGAACCCGAAGCGGATGCTCTCGTCCATCTTGTTGGAGAGGATGTCGTTGATGGCGATCTTCAGGCCGTCAACAACGCCCGTGGAGAGAGCCGTGTAGCATTCGCCCCAGGCAACCACGGAGGGGTTCGCGCCGAGCTGGCGGGTGAACTCCTGCTGCAGCGGGGAATTGATGGTGCGGATCTTCAGGCCCTTCAGGTCATCGGCAGACTTGATCTCCTTCTTGGTGGTGAAGAAGGAGCGCCAGTTGCCGCCGTTGCACATGGAGGCCAGCTGCACGTTGGGCAGGACTTTGGCGAGGGCAGCATTGATCTCGCCCACAAAGGCGCCGCGCATGAACTTGCGGCCGGTGGCGTCGTCGGGCATGCTGTACTGCAGGTCGATCAGGCACAGCTCGGGAATGAAGCTGGCGATGCCGTCCACGGAGGTATGGGCGACTTCAAGGGAGCCCATCTGCACCTGCTCGACCACTTCCTTATAGTTGCCGAGCTGGTTGGCGGGGTAGATCTCCACTTTGATGCGGCCGCCGGCATTCTTCTCGATGTACTCCTGGATCTTCAGCGAACCGTAATGGTCGTCGGAATCTGCGGTGGTGGGACCTGCATGGCTGATCTTCATGGTCCAGGTGTCCGCAGCCTGCGCCTTGTAGGCCGTTCCGCAGATGAGGCCGAGGGCGACCAGGCCAAAGACAAGTTTCTTGCAGAATTTCATACGCACTCCTTCATTTTAGGGTTACGGGGCATTGCCAGCGCGCGGACGCGCTAGATTGACAGCATCCTTGGCAGCGTAAGGGAGATGGCCGGCACATACGTGACCAGCATGATGACAAGCACCTGCGCCAGGAAAAACGGCAGCATGGTACGGACGAGCTTGTTCACCGGCACCTTGCCGATGGAACTGGTGGCGAACAGCGCCAGCCCGAACGGCGGCGTGACAAGGCCTACGCTCAGGTTGATGCACATGACGGCAGCGAAGTGCACCGGATCGATGCCGAGCCTGACGATGGTCGGGCCGAAAATCGGGCCGAGGATAAGGATGGCCGGGCCGGCGTCCAGCAGCATGCCTGCCCCGAAGAGCAGGAAGTTGACAATCATCAGAAAGACATAGGGATTATCGGAGATGCTCAGGATGAACGTGCCCAGGCGCTGGGGGACCTGCGAGACGGTGAGCACCCAGCCGAACATGGCCGCTGCGCCGACCAGGAGCAGGATGGTAGCCGCGGACGTGCCGCTCTTCAGGAGTATCCCCGGCAGTTCCGAAAACTTGAGCTCTCGCCGGATAAGGGAAAGCCCGGCGGCGTAGAGCACGGCCAGGACCGCAGCCTCGGTAGGCGTGACCGCGCCGCTCAGGATGCCGCCGAGGATGATGATTGGGGTCATGAGCGGCAGCACGCTCTCCTGCGTGATGCGCATCTTCTCCTTGAAAGACTGCCGTATCTCGCGCTTGGGGAGGTTCAGCTTCTTCGCCTGCAGGGCGACCACCGTGCTGAGCGCCAGCCCCATGAGCACGCCCGGGACGAATCCGGCGGCGAAGAGCGCCCCCACGGAGACGCCCATGACATAGGCATAGACGATCATGATGATGCTGGGCGGGATGATGGGGCCGATGATGCAGGACGCCGCGGTCACGGCCGCGGAGTATTCCCTGGAGTAGCCGTCCTTCTCCATCGCCGGGATGAGCATGCTGCCCAGCGCCGAAACGTCTGCCACGGCAGAGCCTGACAACCCGGCGAAAAAGATGCTGGAGAGGATGTTCACATGCGCCAGCCCGCCACGCAGTCTGCCGACGAGCATGTTGGCGAAGGCGACGAGGCGCGTGGTGATGCTGCCGCGGTTCATCAGGTCACCAGCGAGCACGAACAGAGGGATGGCCAGCAGGGGAAAATTGTCGATGCCGGCGTAGATGCGCTGCGCCGAGGAATTGAGGAAGGCCGCCCTGCCGTCGATGAGGAAACCGAGCATAGGGCCGATGATAAGGCCGAAAACGATGGGAATGCCTACAAGCACGGCCGCAACCGTGATCCACAGAAACACAACGGACATCTGGCCTCCTCCGCGCCTGCCCGCACCGGACAGCGTCACTGGCAGCGCGCGCATTTTGTCGTATGGTAGCCGTCCGCAAGGGATTTGTAAATATTCGCGGCGTCGTTTTAACGCGCTGTCGTATTTTTTTTAAAGGCTGTGGCCGGGGACGGTCCGGGATGCTTTACGGCTGGCGGGACATGGTTTAATGTCTGCCTGCCGCAGGACCGCGGGGGCGGGGCGGCGCAAGCACACGGGAGGACGCATGCAACCCCTGGACAATACCTTTCCGCAGCGCGCGGGCAAGGCCGCGGAGGACTACTTCCGGATCGACGTGCTCAACTGCGCGGAATCCGTGCTCAAGGCCGTGCTTGAGGAAGCGGGCCGGCCATGCCCCCTGGAGCTCGTCCGGGCGGCATCCGCCTTCGGACGCGGCATGGGCGGCGCCGGCTGCTGCTGCGGCGCCCTCATCGGCGGCCAGATGGCGCTGGGCTGCCTTCTGGGCAGGGTCAGGGAAACAGGAGAGCCTCCGGAAGCATGCGGCCGGCTGGCACGAGTGCTCCACGACCGCTTCGTGAAGCAGAACCGTGCCGCATGCTGCCGCGTCCTGCACAGGGGCATGCCCTTCGGCTCCCCGGAACAGTTCGATTCCTGCGCTGTGCGCACGGGCAAGGCCGCGGCGCTCGCCGCGCAGCTCCTTCTGGAAGCGCAGAGCGCCCCTGCCGTACCGGCCGCGCCTTGATCATCGGAGCCCCGCTACGCGCTGTCCCGCGCCGCCGGGGCTACGCTTTGCCGGCCATGTGGTTGACAGGGCCGAAGCCCTTGCCCGGATTGAAGCTGTGGCGGAGCGCGCGGTTCAAAAATTCCTGCGCCTTCGTCACGGCGATCTTGAGAGGCATGCCCAGCCCGAGCTGCGCGGCGATGCCCGCGGAAAGCGTGCAGCCCGTGCCATGCGTGTTCTCGGTGTCCACGTGGGGCTGGCGCAGGGGGCATGGCTCCCCGCCCCGCTCCAGGAGCCAGTCCGTGACGAAGATGGGCTTGCCGTCGATATGGCCGCCCTTGATGAGTACGGCTCTGGCCCCCATGGCAAGGATGCGGCGGGCCGCTTCGATGGCGTCCTCATCGCCCGCTATGGTCATGCCGGCAAAAAGCTCGGCCTCCGGCCTGTTGGGGGTGAGCAGGTCGGCCCGCGGGATCATGCGGTCCTTCAACACGGCGACGGCATCTTCCTCAAGGAGTCTGTGCCCGCTCGTGCTCACGCAGACGGGATCCACGACCACGGGAAAGCTCTGCCCCTCGAGCACATCCGCCACGGCACCGATGATGGCTGCGTTGAACAGCATGCCCGTCTTGGCGGCATGCACGGGGAAGCCCGCCAGCACGGTCCTGAGCTGCAGCGCCACAAAGGAGGCATCCGGCGCATGGATGCCATCCACGCCGAGGCCGTTCTGCGCCGTGAGCGCGGTGATCACGCTCATGCCATAGGTGCCCATCATGGTCATGGTCTTAAGGTCGGCCTGGATGCCGGCGCCCCCGCCGGAATCCGATCCGGCTATGGTAAGAATGTTCGGCGGCTTAAGCATGCGCATACTCCTTTGCTTTTTTGTTCTGAATACGTCAAAAGAAAGGTTCGTCAAGGACTATTTCCCCAGCGGGGCCAGGCCCGCCCGTCTCCATGTCAGCTAGCGATGCGCGGCCTGACGCCGAACAAGACACCATGAGACAGAACGCCATGAAGCATCATAGAACCCTCCGCATACCACAGCTGACCCTGCCGCAGGAGCCGCCGGCCGATGCATTGGACATCCGCGCGTACGAGACTTTTTTCCTGCGCTACGCTGAAGAGGAATGCGCCCTCTGCCCGGGCGATCCCGCCCCGATGCGGCTCAAGCTGGAGCATACCCTGCGCGTGCTGGACAACGCGCGCATCATCGCCCGGGAGCAGGATCTCCCCGCACAGACCGCGCGCACGTGCCTGCTTGCCGCGCTGCTGCACGATGTGGCACGTTTCGAGCAGTACCGTATCTGGGGGACCTTCCGCGACCATGAATCCTGCGACCACGGCGCCCTGAGCGCGGAACTTGTGCGCAGGGGGGAAGTGCTCCGCGACGAGCCGGACATCAGGGATGGCGTCCTTGCCGCCGTGGAGGCGCACAACAAGCAGGATCTGCCGCAGGGCATGCCCGCCATGGCCCGCCTCGCGGCATACGTCGTGCGCGACGCAGACCGCATCGACATCATGCGGGTGATCGAAGAACATCTGAACGGCAGAGCCTCGACCGCGCCGGACGTCATCGTGCCATTCCCTGACGACCCGGCGCTGTTCTCGCCGGCCGTCATCGGTTCCGTCCTGGCGCGCTGCCCGAGCAGCTATGCGGATCTGCGGAGCGTCAACGATTTCCGCCTGCTCGCGGCAGGATGGTTTTACCTGATGGCATGCCCCGCCGCACGCCGCATCTGCGCGCAGGCCGGCCATGCCCGCCGGCTCATCGAACACCTGCCTTCCCCTTACGCCGAAGCCAGGGACAAGCTGCTTTCCGACCTTGCGGCGCATGCCGGCGCCCCTGTGTGACGGATTTATAATTCTCCGCTTCCTACCGCCATTGTTCTTGATGGACCATGAAAAATACGTTACAAAGTCTTTCAGTACATTTTTCCTGCCATAAGGAGTCATCGATGCACCGTTTCAAACTCATCGTTTCCATGCTTGCAGCAGTGCTGCTCATGCCGGGCGTCTGCCTGGCTGCCGAGCACTTCCACCTGCCCAAGGACCTTTCCATCTTCTGGGTCATCCCCTTCGTCTGCATGCTGCTTTCCATCGCCATCGGACCGCTGGCCTGCCCCCATTTCTGGGAGCACCATTTCGGCAAGGTGGCCGGGTTCTGGGGGCTTGCCTTCCTCATCCCCTGCGCCATCGCCTTCGGTTTCGGCAACGCCCTCTTCCTCGCGCTGGACAGCATCCTGCTTGAGTACCTGCCCTTCATCCTGCTCCTGGTGGCCCTGTTCACCGTGGCCGGCGGCATCCGCCTCAAGGGCTCGCTGGTCGGCACGCCCGTGGTCAACACCGGCATCCTTGCCTTGGGCACGGTGATCGCCAGCTGGATGGGGACCACCGGCGCGGCCATGCTGCTGATCCGTCCGCTGCTGCGCGCCAACGCCCACCGCAAGTACCGCGTGCACCAGGTGGTGTTCTTCATCTTCCTCGTCGCCAACATCGGCGGCTCCCTCAGCCCCCTGGGCGACCCGCCCCTGTTCCTCGGCTTTCTCAAGGGCGTCAGCTTCTTCTGGACCACCACGCATGTGTTCCTCCTCACGGTGATTGCCGCCGCCATCCTGCTGGCCCTGTACTTCGTCCTCGATACCATGCTCTTCGCCAAGGAAGGCAGGCCCGCCGCCCCCGCCAGCGCCAACAGCAGCGAGAAGCTGGGCTTCGAAGGCAACATCAACTTCATCTTCCTGCTCTGCATCGTCATCAACACCCTGATGTCAGGCCAGTGGGAAGGCCCCAAGTTCCATATCTACGGCGTGGAAATGGAAACGCAGAACGTTGTGCGCGACCTGCTCTACATTGTCATCGCCTTCCTTTCCTGGAAGATGACCGACATGGGCGCCCGCACCCGCAACGGCTTCACCTGGGGTCCCATCCTTGAGGTCGCCAAGCTGTTCATCGGTATCTTCCTGAGCATGATCC
>JAEEGL015558953.1_pt1 | contig 12170 bp, 8 predicted proteins | sample 9134231 | NCBI WGS metagenome assembly JAEEGL01 (sample SAMN16246548, study PRJNA631951) | gut metagenome | biome: gut microbiome; feature: rumen; material: fiber-attached | host: Bos | place: Iran: Karaj | collected 2018-10
TAATAACTTTATTTCTTCTTGCCATCGCCAAAGTTAATCTTCACACCAACCATGAAGGTACTAGCGTGTGGGAAACGGCTCCAACGGTAATCAATACCAGGGTCGATACCACCGAGGTTAACCTCAGGATCGAGGCCCTTATAGTTGGTGATAGTAAGACGGTTGTTAGCTGTACCATAGAGGGTGAGATCCTGGATCCAGTTGTTGAAACAGTTACGGAATGTGTAGCTCAGAGAGAGAGACTGTAGACGAACATATGTTCCCTTCTCAATGTAACGGTCTGATGGAAGCGATCCAGATGCGTCGCCAGCAGGATTTGACAGGAACTCCTTAAGTACGTTCTTTCCATCAGAGAACATCTGTGCGCTGGTGTAGTGAGCACGTGGGCTGTTGTAAACATCATTGCCGAATACACCGGTGATGAATGCGTTCAGGTTCCAGTTCTTATAGCTGAAGCTGTTGTTCCAACCTGCAGTAAGCTTAGGCTGAGCGCAACCTGTGATAGCGCGATCCTTCAAACCAGGATTGTTGGTTGTCTCACCGGTCTTATTACCATTCTCGTCAAGTACATAGTACTCAGAACGTCCGTTAATAGTACCTGCATACAGATAAGTGTAGAATGTACCGATTGCTTCGCCCTCCATAATGCGCTGTGTCCAACCATTTGCAGAAACACCAGCTACATCTGGGTCGCCCTGAGTCAGGTTAGTGGTGTGGAACTGCTCATTCTGCATCTTGTCAACAGTATTCTTGTTGTGCGACAAGTTGATAGTGGTCATCCAGTTGAAGTCCTTTGTGCGGATGGCATCGATGTTGATAGTGAACTCAATACCCTTATTGGTCATCTCACCTACATTAGCATCCATCCATCCATATACATACTGTGTGGTAGGAACAGGATAGCCCCAAATCAGATCCTTGGTCTTTTTGTAATAGTACTCGATGGTACCATTGATGCGGTTCTTCATAAATCCGAAGTCCAAACCAACGTTCAACATACTTGTTGTTTCCCACTTCAGGTCAGGGTTAGCATTCTTGGTAGCACCATATGTACGATAAGTCTTTCCGTCGTAAATGAATGTACCAGTAGCACCATAGGTTACGTATGATGAATATACATCGAATCCCATTGCATTACCTGATACGCCATAACCAGCACGGAACTTCAAGTTAGAGAATATATTCTGATCCTTCATGAACTCTTCCTCTGTGATGTTCCATGCAGCAGATACTGATGGGAATGTACCCCAACGGTTGTTCTTACCGAATACCGAAGAACCATCGCGACGTATAGTAGCCTGCAGCATGTAGCGGCCATCGAACGAGTAGTTGGCACGACCATAGAAAGAGATGTTCTTGACATTTTCTACATAACCGCTTGAAATAGAGTTCTGAACACCAAGAATAGACTGAGCGTATGACATGTTATACCATGTCAGGTCATCATTGTAGTAACCCTCAACAGTCACGCCAAACCCATCATTATTCTTCTTCTGCTCCCAAGAGTAACCAACCATCAAATCAACTTTGTGTTTGTCCACTGTGAAGCCATAGTTCATATATGTTTCGAAAGTCTGCTCATGGCCGAAATATGTGTTTCGACTAGCCTGTCCGTTCTTGTTACCAATACCCTCAATCTGAGAATTACGGGTATTATAACCACTATATGTGCTCTGGTAGTTGCTCCAAGAGTAGTTTACATTCCAAAGGAGGCCCTTCAGAATCTCCAGAGAAGCTTTGCCGATGAACTGATTGCGCTTCCAAATAGTCTCAGAAGTATCCTCGTACATCAAAGCCAGTGGGTTGTAGTTCTTTGAACCAGCACCTGTTGACCAGGAACCATCATTATTTTTGATGGGGTTGGTTGGTGAGAAGTAATTCATAGCATCGAGAACAGAAGCGCCCTTTTCGCCTGTAGGCACACCAAAGTGCTTGCCATACATAGAGTTCAATCCCATTGAGATACTGAGACGATCCTTCAGCATCTTGGTAGAAACCAAAGCACGAACATTAAAGCGGTCCATACCAGTTTCTTTGATGACACCCTGACGCTTTATGAGGTTACCACTAACCATATAGTTTGTACGACCATTACCGCCACTGATACTCAAATTGTGATTGTGGCTAATACCTGTACGCAGAACTTCATTCTGCCAGTTTGTGTCGGAACCACCGTCCTTAAGAGATACACCATTTTTTGAGGCATATTCACGTAATTCTGATGCAGTAGCTACATCGTACTTCTTAAGAATATTATCGATAGCTACATATCCATTGTAAGTTACATTGGTCTTCTCCTCGGCACCTTTCTTAGTGGTGATGATAATAACACCATTAGCGGCCTTAGAACCGTAGATGGCGGTAGCAGTAGCATCGCGCAGTACGTCGATGCTCTCGATGTCATCAGGAGCAACAGTAGATGGGTCTACACCCGGAATACCGTCAATTACATAGTAAGGTGACATAGCACCGCTACGCAGTGTAGAAGCACCACGAAGTGTGATGGTTGCACCACCATTTGGGTCAGCTGTTGAAGAAATAACCAATCCAGGAACTTTTCCCTGAAGCATCTGACCTGGGTCAGTGAATACACCCCGGTTAAGATCTTCAGCCTTCACAGTGGTAATAGATGAGGTAACGTCCTTACGACGCATTGTACCATAACCTACAACTACTACTTCGTTGAGCACCTTGTTGTCCTCCTCAAGAGTAACCTTCATGCCATTAGTGGCAGCGAGTGTCTGCGAAAGGTAACCGATGTAGGAGAAAGTGAGCTTTGCACCCTGCTTTACCGTCAGTGTGAAGTCACCATTGAAATCGGTAACTACTCCATTAGAAGTTCCTGCCTCGAGCACGCTTACACCAATCAGAGGCTCACCTGTTGCGTCCAGTACAGTACCTGACACTTTCTGCTGTGCCATCATAACCGTACTGCACAACAAGAAGAACACGAAGAACATTGCCTTCAGAGTTCCCTGTTTCAGATTTAGAATCTTTTGCATAAGTTAGAAATTAAAAATTGATTAGTTATAAAAAAATAATAATTAAAAGTTTTCTGTAAATAGAGAAAGCGATTGCTCGCTTAGATCGTCTTTCTTAAACCTGAGGAAGCCTTCGCCTTTACAAGGACGCTTATCCATCAGGAATTCCTTATTATTACCAATAATGTTCACGCGTACATTATTAAAATATATATCCTTTACCTTACCAGGTACGTCGCCACCTACGAAACAGGCATTCTCGCTAAGGGCTGTGATGTTATTAAAATAGATACGGCTTACCTCACCGCAACGCCCCTCTATCTGTCCCTTAGGGAATCGCCAGTTGGCATCTTTATGATTGCCGTTGGCACGGGGATAGCTGGTAACGTAGATAGGCTCTGCCTTACCCCACCAAACATCACTCCACAGGCGACAGTCGAGCTGGATGTTTGAGAAAACAACATCTGTAACAGTTCCCTCATCACGATTCTGGATTCCCAAACCACGATTAGAGCCAGTAATGATGCAATTGTCGAACACCACGTTATAGATAGAATCCATATTCTCTGAGCCAATCTTAATGGCACATGAACGACTTGACATCACGCAGTTAGTAACAGTGATATCATGACAAGAGCCATACTTCTCAAACTCACGACGGTTCTTCAAGCAGATACAGTCATCGCCACTGGTAATATGGCAATTAGCTATACGCACATTTTTTGAGTGGTCGATATCTATACCGTCACCATTACGGATCTTAAGATTATTCAGGAGGTTGATGCCGTCAATAACCGCCTCGTTACATCCTATAAGATGCACTGTCCAATATGCACCCTCGCGGATAGTGACATCGCGGATGGTGAGGTTCCTGACATCAGTAAGTGTAAGCACATGAGGACGAGGATCAAACGACTGGTCTGCGAGAGGCTTAAGCTCGTAAGAATCTTCTAATTCCGCGCCCATGAAAGCGATGCCGTTACCATGAATAGTGCCCTTGCCTGTGATAGTGATATTATCGGCATCATTGGCATATAACCAAAGCATTCCCTCGCCTCTGTTCTCGCCAAAAGCACTGAGTTTATAGATGCTCTCATCAGGATTTGCCTTCCAAGTGGCAGTAGACTCAAGATGAATCTCCACATTGCTCTTCAATTCAACAGGACCTGAGATAAATACATGATTACGGGGGAACAGCACCATTCCTCCGCCATCTTTTGAACATTTGTCAATGGCTTTCTGTATGGCGACAGCATCATCTGTCTTTCCATCGCCCTTTGCTCCGAAAGAGGTTACGTTATAAATAGACTGTGCGGCAACTGTGCCTACTGTCAATAGTGATAATACTAACCAGAAAAATAATCTCTTAAACATTATTAGTAGCTATTTAGCTGTAGTAACTAGGCTGCAAATATACTAAATAATGTTTGAAAATGCAAATATTTTATTATCTTTTTTTTACTGTTTGCGCTAACACAGAAGTCAGCCAATACTTTTCAGGCATAATTCTTAAAAAAACTGCGCAATGCTTTGCGCGCGGCACCCAATCGGTGCTCCACAGACTTATATCCCTCACCTAGGGTTTGTGAGATTTCTCCCACCTTCATTCCGCCATAAATATGCATGCGATATATTTCACGGAAGTTCTCTGGGATACGTGCAAGTCCACGTTCCAAAAGTTCCGTCAATTCTTTAGCGGAGATCACCGATTCCATAGAAGAATAATCGTCAGAAGAGCGTTTTATATAATGCTCAAACTCCTCGTAAGTATTACGGCGGCGATAATAGTCAGAAATAAGGTTGCGTGCTATAGTATAGGTTAAGGCGGGTAAGGTAATCTCTGTAATCATCTTATCCGTAGTAAGCAGACGCAAAAAGACATTCTGTACGATGTCCTCTGCCTCTACAGCACCACCAAGGCGGCTACTGACAAATGCCAGTAGCTCGTCACGGTGATCTCTGTAATATGTCTCGATGAGATTACTCATTGATTACTTTCTGGATTGTACCATCCTCATTGTAGAACAGACGCTGAACCTTCAGAGAACGAAGATGAGTGATATCGTTTGAAGGAACACAGTCGTGGTAGAACAAGAACCACTCGCCCTTATACTGCAGGATACTATGATGAGTTGTCCAACCTACAACAGGATCAAGGATTACACCCTGATAAGTGAAAGGTCCATAAGGATTATCGCCTATAGCATAGCAGAGCATGTGACTGTCACCAGTAGAATAGCTGAAATAGTACTTCCCATTGTACTTATGCATCCATGATGCCTCGAAGAAACGATGAGGATCACCAGCCTTCAGGGGCTGTCCGTCCTTGTCAACTACGATAACGCTATGAGGAGCCTCAGCAAACTGTTTTACGTCATCACTCAGACGAGCAACGAAACTTGGCAGTGCAGGAACATCAGCCGGTGCGAAGAGCTGAGTCTTCTTGTCGGCTGCAGGACCAAGGTCAACACCCTCTTTCACCAGCTTCTCAGGAGCCTGATACCACTGGAGCTGACCACCCCAAAGACCACCGAAGTAAACGTAGATCTGTCCGTCATCATCCTTAAACACGCTGGGGTCGATACTCATAGAGCCGCGAATTGGCTGATCCTCTGGAATGAATGGTCCCTCAGGAGTATCGCTGACAGCTACTCCGAGATGGAATACGCCATTATAGTCCTTTGCAGAGAAGATAAGATAATACTTGCCGTCTTTCTCAACACAGTCATTATCCCACATCTGTTTCTCTGCCCACTTAACCTGCTCTACATCGAGGATTACACCATGATCGGTAACCTCACCATTCTCAACATCATCCAAAGAGAGAACATGATAGTCTTTCATCTGGAAATGACCTCCATCATCATCGAAGGCTGCACCTGCCTCCCAGTCATGAGAAGGATACACGTAGATACGGCCGTTAAACACGTTGGCAGAAGGGTCTGCCATATAATCACTTGGGAAAAGATAACGAGGTTTCATACTCTTAAAAAATTAAATTATACATTATTCAGATATTCAAAAATCATCAATAGACAACTCGGTTTGACGACGTCTTGAGGCAAGCTCTGCCTGCATGTTCTCATTATACTCCTTGGTAATGGGATAGAAATGTAAGGCTAATACGCCTACACCGAACATCATGGCTGGTACTATACTTGATACCAGTCGGATACCCTCCATCGCCGCCTCGTTCTGTATAGAAACATTACCTGAAACATATCCGAATGCAGAAATGATAACGCCGGCAATAGCACCACCCGTGCCAAGACCAACCTTCAGTGCCATTATTATTCCAGAGAAACAGAAACCAGTGGCGCGACGATGGTTCTCGTATTCGATATGATCAGCTACATCGGCTATCATCGCCCACAACAGAGGCACTGTAGGAGCATAGGCCAATGACTTCAAGATATTTAGCACGAATATCAAGCTGACATCTGTTGGCGATGGTATATAGAATAATGCCGAGAAAAAGGCTGTAAGTGAAAGGCATGCAATAAACACTCTCTTCTTTCCATACTTATTAGCCAGGTATTGAGACATCAGTATTACTCCAATGAACTGAACGACAGCTCCTACCATATTAAATAAAGAGAATCCCACAGGATAGGCATCACTCATATCATCTACGAGTTTGAAGGTGTCAAGGAAATCGAACAGCGACTTCTGGTCGATATTATGCTGGAAGTAGAAGTTCATTGCCGAGCCCCACATCGACAGGGTTATGAAGAGTGAGAAGGTTACTACGAACATCGTGTTCCAAGGCACATTTGATATCGTCTGCTTAATATCTTCCTTTATATTTAAATCCTGTGTAGGGGGAGGAGCGATTCGTTCACGACTCACACAAAAAGTTATCATAAAGAATATGAATGCGATAACAGCAAAGATGCCAATAGTACAGATCCATCCATGCTGCATGTCATTTCCGTCATCTCCGAAATGGTTTACCAGCGGAAGTGTCAGTCCCTGCACTACGAACTGCGCTATGGTGACTGCCACAAAACGGATAGTCGTAATATTCGTACGCTCCCGGATATCGCTGGTCATTACTCCTCCCAAAGAAGAATAAGGCACATTATTAAACGAATAAACCGTCATCAGCAACAGATACGAGATGGTGGCATAGGTAGCCACCGTAGCCTTATCCTCGATGCCAGGATTATAGAAAGCAAGAACATAAAACACACAGAAGGGTACTGCCGTCCACAAGATCCAAGGGCGGAACTTTCCCCAACGAGTATTGGTCCTGTCTGACAATATTCCTACTACGGGATCTACCACAATGGCAGAAAGACATGCTATCAGCAGGACGCTTCCCGCTATGGCTCCATCGAGTCCGAATACATCCGTATAGAACTTCAACTGGAAGATCATCATCATCTGGAACACGAGATTAGCTGCGGCATCTCCTAAAGAGTAGCCGACCTTCTCGCCCATCGAGATTTTCTGTCGGTTTTGATTGATCGTTGACATTTCGTGAATAAATTGCCTGATAATATTCTGGGTGCAAAGATACTAAATTATAAGATATATGACATTCTGAAATGTTACAGATGCTTTTCGCCATGTTTCATCAGATAAGAAAAATGCTATTTTTTGCCATTTCAACGCTTTTTTTTATTATTTTTGCATCAGAATTCATACGCGAACATAAAATTATGAAGAAAATATTTGTTCTCTGTCTGACACTCCTCAGTGTCTCACTCTTGGAGGCAAAGGTATGTCTCCCTAAGCTTTTTCAGTCCGGCATGGTACTCCAACGCGGTAAGACAATACCAGTATGGGGTAAGGCAGATGCAGGAGAGGCTGTCACCTTACGATTCAACAAAAAACAATATACCACCACAGCTGACACAGAAGGTAAATGGCGCATTGATCTTCCTAAGATGAAAGCAGGAGGACCATTTGTTTTAGAGGTGAGAGGTGAGAATGAAGAGGTAATAGAATACACCGACGTATTGATTGGCGATGTGTGGCTTTGTTCCGGACAATCTAATATCGATGTCCATATCGAACGCGTCTATCCGCAATATGCACAGGAGGTCGATAGCTATGAGAACACCAAGATCCGACTGTTCCGTGTTCAGAACGATACTGACACACATGGCGTCAGAGACGATATCAAAGATACTCCCATCAACTGGAAACCTCTGAACAAACAGAATGCCTGGCCTTTCTCTGCAGTTGGCTATTTCTTAGGGAAACGTATGTTTGAGAAGACCGGGGTGCCCCAAGGTATCATCGTCAACAGCTGGGGAGGTACACCCATTGAGGCATGGATAAGCAAGGATTCTCTTATTGCCGATTATCCCATGCTGGTAAAGAAGACTGAGATGTATCAGAGCGACAGATTTGTTCGTGCGCAGATGCAAGCCAACAGTGCTGCAAGTCAGCAATGGCAGACCATACTGAATCAAAACGACCCAGGTTTTGCCGATTTATCTGTCGACGATGTTCAATGGCCTCAGATAAATCAGGAAAACTGGACATGGCACGGAGTGGGTAGTGTATGGCTTCGCCAACATATTAATATTGACAAGGAGCATGCAGGAAAGCCTGCACGATTGCTTCTTGGAACACTGTTTGATCAGGACATAACCTATCTTAACGGGAAGGAGATTGGTCACACATATTACCAGTATCCGCCACGCCGTTATGATATACCCGAGGGATTACTGCGAGAGGGCGACAACGTAATTGCAATCCGCTTTATTAACAAATACGGCGCAGCCCACTTTATACCAGAAAAGCCTTATATGCTCTGTTTCGGTGAAGATCGCAATTCACAGAACCCGATGCCTAAGGATATTATTCCCCTTGGCAACAATTGGAAGATGAAAGTTGGTGCAGAGATGCCCAACTGCCCAAGTAGTGATATTTCACTTCAGAACCTGCCTACCACACTCTATAACGCTGTGCTTTATCCTTTGGCGCCATACGCTATAAATGGTGTGGTATGGTATCAAGGTGAATCGAATACAGGTAACCCGGCTCCATACGCTGACTACCTGAAAAAACTGATGGGTTGTTGGCGTGACCGTTGGCAGGATCAGCAGATACCGTTTGTGATTGTACAGTTGGCCAATTACGATGGTCGTCAGCAAACAGGTTTCCCACGCCCCTTGACCCCACAGACAGAACCAATGAACAGCGGTTGGGCACAACTGCGTGAGGCTCAGCGCACAGTGGCCAAAGCCGACAACAGAGCAGAACTGGCAGTGATCAATGATTTGGGTGAGACTGTAGATATCCACCCACTTCGCAAGAAGGAAGTAGCCGAGCGTATCGCTCTGTGCTTTGATCGCCTAATATATAATAATAAGGTGAAACTATCGCCAGAGGTGGTAGACATCATAATAACAGGTTCTCATGTTCAACTGACGCTTGACCAGCCTGTTAAGGAAGGTGAACTTTATACCTTCGAGGTGGCAGACGATAACAAGACATTCCACAATGTCAAAGCTATCGGCAAGGGGAATGTCATTACACTCCTAAACTCCGCCTTTACGCCTACGGCAGTCCGCTATGCCTGGAAAGATAATCCACTGCAGGCTAACGTCCGTTCACATACAGGCATTCCCATGTCCTCATTCGAGCTGAAACTGAAAAAATAAATCTAAAATAAAATTAATATGTCAACAATTAACGAAACCAAAGGCTTTTACAAGCTCTCCTGGCTCCAGCGCATCGGATTCGGCTCCGGTGATCTGGCACAGAATCTGATTTTCCAGACAACATGTATGTATCTGTTGTTTTTCTACACCGACATCTATGGACTGAACGCTGTTGATGTATCGGTGATGTTCACAATCGGTAACGTTGCCAACGTGCTATGGGACCCCGTTGTGGGCGCACTTATTGACAAGAACAACCCCAAACTTGGTAAGTATCGCGCATATCTGGTATATGTAGGAATCCCACTCACAGGCTTTGCAATACTCTGTTTCTGGGACGGATTTGCACCATCGCTGCTTTATGCATACATTACTTATATAGCCATGACACTGCTCTACACGTTTATCAACGTGCCATACGGAGCCCTTAACTCATCACTCACCCGTGACACTGACGAGATTACTATCCTTACCTCAGTTCGTATGTTCATGGCTAACTGTGGTGGTCTGGCCGTTGGTTCAGGACTTCCCTTGCTCATCTCACACTTTACCAACCAGGAGGCAGAGGGTCTGCCAAAGGATCCTGCTGCATGGTTCACCACAATGACCATCTATGGTCTCGTAGGCCTGGCTTTGTTGCTGTTCTGCTTCAGTCAATGTAAAGAGCGCGTGGTAATGGATGCCAGCGAGGCTGCCAACGTAAAGATCAGTGACCTATGGATGGAGTTCTTCCACAACCGTCCTCTTCGCATCATCGCTTTCTTCTTTATCACCGCCTTTGCAATGATGTCGATAGGTAACGCTGCAGGTGCATATTTCATCAACAGCAACATGCATGGTTCTGCTGACCAGCTCTCTATCTTCATGGGTCTCGGTTCGGCTCCATCATTCATCTTTATGCCACTTGTTCCTATGATTAAGAAGATGGTTGGTAAGAAAAATATGTTCTATATCTTCCTCTCTATCGCTATTGTCGGTATGGCATTCTTGTATTTCGTTGCTAAGATGGAGAATCCAAGCATGGGTATGGTTTACATAGCTCAGTTTGTGAAGTCTACTGGTGTCATTGTAGCTACTGGTTACATGTGGGCACTGGTTCCTGAGGTTATATCTTACGGCGAGTACGTAAGTGGCAAGCGCATTGCCGGTATCGTAAACGCACTTACAGGTATCTTCTTTAAGGCCGGCATGACACTGGGTAGCGTTGTGGCTCCCGCCATCCTTGCCTACGTATCTTACAACCCCGATGTTATCGAGCAGACACCTGAGGCTCAGGAGGGAATCCTTTGGCTTGTATGCGTAATTCCAGCTGCTCTGCTGTTGCTGGCCATGTTCATCATCTCTAAATACGAACTTACTGACGAGGTGATTGACGACATCAACAAGAAGATTGAGGCTCGCGGATAATAATCGCTATCACCTTTTAATATTAAACTCCGTGTATTGTCTGTTGCGACTTTGCACGGAGTTTATTTACTGATATAATTCGCGAAGTACGTCTAACGACTTAAGCTCCGGAAAATCTGTAAGATGTAGGCAATAGTACTGAAGCACTACCTCTATTAACCGCCCTCGCTCTTTGTGAGACATTCTGAAAAGATGCATGGTCGGGTAGTCCATTCGTAGCATCAGCTGTATCTTCTCCGCTTCCTCAGGAAGCAGGAAATCGCGATGTACGGGTGGCTGCGTACAGAACATACTCTCCCTAAGATCAAAATAATTGCCAGACCTGTAATGTTCCACATTAGGATAGAAACCGAGGAAACGGCTCATACGCATAAGGAATACAAGATGAAAATTGGAAAAATGATGATCCTGAGCATCAAGCCACAGGAGACTGTTTGAAATATAATCGTATAAAGGAACGTTCTGCTGTTCCCCTCGAAGAGCATAATACAAGAACTCAGCCACAAAGAGAGAGATTGACAGTTTGTTGGGGTCGAATGGAATGCTTTCGTAAGGAGATCCAAGCCGAACATCTTTCAGTTTCTGAAGTTGGAGCTTCGGCCTGACATCGACTTCTATCTCAAGCATTGTAAGAGGTTGGAAATATTGTTTACGGATTTTCGACTTAGGAGTCTTTGGCAGACTAACGATAAACGAAAGTCTTCCATTACTTCTGGTGAACATATCGACTATCAATCTTGTCTCACCATACTTAATAGAATGCAGTACTATAGCCTGAGTCTTGGTCAGCATTGCGAGTGCAAAGATACAATAAACTTTGAACATTGAGCTTTAGGTAATGAACATTTTAAGGCAAATATAGTTAATAATGGTTAATAGTTATCACAAACTTTAAAGTTCAAAGCTCAAAGTTCAAAAAAAGTAGTACCTTTGCACCCGCTTTTAGCACCAATGGTCCCTTCGTCTATCGGTTAGGACGAGAGATTTTCATTCTCTAAAGAGGAGTTCGACTCTCCTAGGGACTACATTAAATCCGTCATCTGCACAGCCAAGTGCTACTGAGCAATCAGGAACGGTGGCGGAGGATTTTCGCAAGAAAGTCCGCCCAGGGCATCCGAAAGGTACAAGACCCATAAGCTTTAAGTTCAACAATTAAAATTAA
>JAEEGL016067781.1_pt1 | contig 12170 bp, 12 predicted proteins | sample 9134231 | NCBI WGS metagenome assembly JAEEGL01 (sample SAMN16246548, study PRJNA631951) | gut metagenome | biome: gut microbiome; feature: rumen; material: fiber-attached | host: Bos | place: Iran: Karaj | collected 2018-10
CCTGGACGGCGGCTTTTACTATACCGCCGGCGCCCATCCGGTCAACCGCTTCTTCTGCTTCTTCAACATGAATCCGCCCGAACTCAAGCCCGAGCAGGAATCCGTGATTCTGAACGCAGAGGTGGACTACGTGGTCACGCGGCGCGATCCGCTGCCGAAGCGGCTTATCAAAAAAGGGCAGTACGAACTGGTGCAGACCGCCAATTTCTTTTTCTCGTATCGATATTACGATTACTATCTGTACAAAAAAACAGGACCGTGACGGTCCCTTGGCTCCGGAAAACAAAAAGGGAGACGGCTGTCCGTCTCCGCATCGCAAGAATTCTGCGGTCCGATTATTATTGCTCCTGTGCCAGGATCTGAAGCAGACGCTCCTCTTCCCCCTGTTTCATATGGTAGCTTTGATCAGAAGTCGGATATAATCCCGATTTAACTTCGTCTGCAAAGCATGAAACGCTTTCAAGAATCACATGACGAAGATCTGCATAGTGCTTTGCAAATTTCGGAGTCCTCTCATAAAACCCCAGCATGTCATACCAGTTAATCATAGGACTGTCACTGTATGGCCCGCATCCTGTTCCCAGTATCGGTACGGACGATCGTTCATATATGATTTTTGCGACCTCCTCCGGCACCGCTTCCAGCACGATGGCTATGCACCCGGCTTTTTCCAACGCTTCAACGATCTTGATCAGGCTGACTGCCGCTTCCGCACTCCGCCCCTGCGTCTTGTATCCGCCCTGTACGATAGCACTTTGCGGAGTAAGACCGGTATGTCCGATAACCGGTATACTGGCCTTTACGCAGGCCTCAATCACAGGCACCAGTTCCAGTCCGCCCTCCATTTTGACGCAGTCCATGTCGGCTTCAATAAGATAGCGTGATGCGTTTTTTACGGCTTCTTCCACGGATGTCTGGTATGTCATGTACGGCATATCTCCCATAATATAGCAATGAGGTGCGCCGCGCCGCACAGCTTTGGCATGCTCAATCATAATATCTAAAGTTGCCTTGATTGTGCTGTTCTCTCCCAGCATAACCGTCGCGAGCGAATCACCAACGTTAATGATTTCAATCCCGGCCTCTTCGGCCAGCACCGCCATGGGATAATCATACAATGCCGTTCGGGGCATTTTAATCCCGTTGGCTTTGTTGGCGTAAATGGTTTCCAGTGTAATCTTTTTCTTTAAACTAGTATCCTGGTTCATTTCTTCTCCTTCATCGGATAAAACTCATTATACGTCGTCGGGGCGTGTCCGGACACGGGTGCACCGGAAGCGCTTCTTCACGTATTCGCAAAGCTCATACCATGTTTTCGGCCAAAATAGTAAGGCTGTCATTTCCTTCGATGTCTTCCCTGGCTTCTCCCGGATCTCTTCCATGAATGATCGTCCAGTAACTTCCTGTGGCAATTAACATTTCAGAATAACTCAAGTAACGCATTAGATTATCATAAGCGGCGCTGCCTCCGGAGCGACGAACAGCTACAACTGCTGCTCCAATTTTGCCGCGGAGTTTTCTGTCACGGGAAAGAATATAGAAAGCCCGATCAAGGAAACACTTCATAGGGCTGGCAATTCCCGCAAAATAGACAGGACTGCCCAAAATAATGCCGTCCGCATCTTCTAGTTTACGGATCCATAGATTAAGATCGTCACCCGTTATGGCACACATGCCTGTTTTTGCACAAGCTCTGCAACCGGAGCAAGGAGAAATCAGCGCACTCCCGACCTGAAGAATCTCTGTTTCGATTCCATGGTTTTCAAGTACAGACGATACCACCTTCAAGGCATAGGCTGTGTTTCCGTTTACGTTTGGGCTTCCGTTGCATGCAATTACTTTCAAACGCATCCCTCTTTCTATAATCTCCCGGCATTATTCCAGGAAGGATAATACCGGGAGATACAACAAAACCAGTCAAGGACAATTTACTGAACCACGTTACAGAAACTCATGGTAAACGGAAACCATGTCCTCTTTCCCGCGATTTTCCGCAATCGCCTTCTCATAATAGCTTCTGGCCAGCCTTGCAACATCCATTGGAATGTTTTTCGTAGCTCCCCAATCGATCGCCAGTGAAAGATCCTTGTAGCTGATCTCAACAGTTGCCCAGGGTTCATAGTCATCGTCGATAACTTTTTGGAAGCGCTTCGAAAACTGGTTGGAAGTCCCGCCGCTGACCTTCAGAATATCAAAGAGTTTCTGCGGATCAAGCCCATATTTTACGCCAAGGGAAAACGCCTCAGACGCAACGACAAGATTTCCCATAGACATAGTGTTGTTGACAATTTTAACTGCCTTGGCGGAACCCGGCTGTTCCCCAACAAAGAACTGCTTCGCTCCGAGGCAATCAATAATATCCTGGCAGCGCTCTCTGATTTCTTCCTTCATGGCGAAAATCATAATCAGCTTGCCATTCCTGGCCTCCTTCGGGCCGCCGCTGATCGGGCAATCCACCAGATAAACGTTGTTTGCTTCCGCCTCTTTCGCACAGAATTCGACTTCTTCCGGCATTGTCGAAGATGTCTCAAACACAATGTCTCCCGGCTTTAACAGTTTGAGAAAGCCTTTTTCCACCAAAACATCCTTGACCACTTTGCCGTTTGGCAGGGAAGTCAGGAAGTAATCGCAATATTTCGCGATCTCCTCGAGCGTCGTACATATTTCGGCGCAATCTCTGTACTGCTCGGCAACAGCCTCAACATTGTCATACACATAGACGGAAAATCCGGCATCTGCCAGGCACCTTGCCATATTTCCGCCCATATGACCGGCGCCGATCACTCCGATTTTTTTGCTCATAACGCATTCCTTTCTTATTCCTCGTCCGGAAAGCTCTTGTGCTCCAGGACTTTTTGATCGTGACCCGGAATGACAATCATTCCCGTCTCTTTTACCATTTTATTCAGCTTCACGGCGCTGTAGTAGGCTTTTTCAAGGCTCAGGCACAAGGCACTGGTTTTGATCTCTCCGTTCTCAATATTGTCATACAGCGGAATCGCATCGGATCCGAGGAAATAAGGGCCCTTATCGGTTTCGACATAAACCCCCATAACACCGGCGCTATGTCCGGGGATCTCAATCAACTTGATTCCGGGCATAAAATCCACATCGCCCTGAACAAAGTTCCATTTCACAGGCTGCTGAGCATATGGCGGGACAACGCCGTATTTAAATGATTCATACGTTTTGTAGAAACGCGGAATCGGATTGATGCTGTCCAGGATTTCATCCAGCTGCACATACACCTGAGCATTGGGAAACATATGAAGGTTTCCGCAATGGTCCCAGTGCAGGTGTGTCAGAATGACAATCTCGATCTCTTCCGGATCAATCCCCGTTGCCCGTTTCAGAGCCACATCCGGCTTCTCTTCCGGCGCCCTTGTATATGTTTTGCTGTGCAGCTTGCCGCTTTCGGACTCGGGATCTCTGCCGCCGCAGTCGACAAGTATTTTTTTCTCTGCGCCGTCGATGTAAAACATCATGTGAGGGATATCAACAGCAGGAAGCTGAGGAGCTCCGTCCACGAAATAGGACTTCCCCCATTTCTCGTTACCCACTTTGATCGGGATAATTCGCATACCCATGTTCTTTTCCGCCTTTCTCAACTTATTTGATTAAAAACATTGACAGGGGCTCAATATAGGTGACAAGCAGTATTCCTATGATGCCCCAGATACAGTAGGGGATGATTTCCTTATACAACGGTTCGATCTTAATCCCCGTCATATTGGCTGAGACAAAGAGTGAAGTTCCAAACGGAGGCGTGATCATGCCCATGGAAAGATTGATGCACGCGATACAACCGAAGTGAACCAGATTGATGCCCAAATTCTGAGCAGCCCGGTAAACCAAGGGTATAATCAGCAGGATTATGACGGAAGTGTCCATAAACATGCCGCAGATCAGGAACACAACATTGATCAGCAAAAGGAACAAAAACTTTGTATTCATGAAAGACGACAGGAAATTCATGACACTGCTTGGGATATTCAGAATGGCCATCACCCATCCAAAGAAATTGGCCGTCGCGCAAAGAAGCATAATGGTAGCACTGGTCACAGCACTTTTAACGATCGTCTGATAAAACTTCTTAATTGTCAGCTCGCGATAAACAAAGAATCCTACAAGCATAGCATATACACATGCAATAATAGCCGATTCCGTGGGTGTGCAGATGCCGGAATAAATCCCGCCGAGAACGATTACCGGCATAAGAATCGCCCAAACACCTTCTTTCATGGCACGCCAGAAAGGAATCTGTTCCTCGGGCTCTTCCTGTTTTTCCGCAGGAGCACTTTTAACAGGAACCCTTTTGTCGTATCCACGCCGGTGAATATAGATCATGGCGGCCATAATATACATACAGCACATTATAATTCCCGGGACAATATCCGCGATAAACAGGCTCGCAATGGAAGCCCCGGTTACGTTAGCATACAAGATCAGTGTAATAGAAGGCGGGATCATAGTTCCCAGGGTTCCGCCCGCGGCCTCTAACGCGGCCGTAAAAGTTTTTCCATAGCGGTTATTCTTGGTCATTTCCGGATACATAATCCCGCCGATAGCTGCGGTTGTCGCCAGCGCCGAACCGGATAACGCTCCGAAAAGTGCACAGGCAACAAGAGAAACTACGGCAAGAGCTCCGCGGAGTTTGCCAAAGAAAGCCATGACGAAGTTGATCAGACGCTTTGAAATACCGCCCTGCAGCATCAGGTCGCCCGAAATAACGAAGAAAACGATGGCAAGCATCGGCATGGAGTCAATAGCGACCCACAAACGCTGTGGAAACACCAGAAGAGGAATCTCACCTTTGGAAAGCAGCGCAAAAATCCCGGACCAGCTTAAGCTGAATGCGACAGGTATACCGATGATCATGAAAAGGATGAGACATACAATCAGGATGGTTGAGCTCATTGCGTTACCTCCTCCTTCTTAACAAACCGATCATAGAGTTCAAAAAGGCAATAAATACAACCTAAGTATCCGCCCAGCGGCAAAGCGAGATAGGCAATCCCCATTGAGAGCCCCATTGCCGGCGATTCAGCCGCCATGTTCTTCGCAGCCAGCTGCTGCCCGTAAATTGCCAGAACAATGAAGAACGAAACCTGCATAATAATTGCAACCACGGTCAAGATCTTCCCCGCGACGGGCGATTTTTTATTAATAATGTTGTAAACAGCCTCGATCGTGACGAACTGCTTTCTTCTCACCGCCAAAGAGGCGCCGATCATTGTAAGCCAGACATACAGATAACGCATCAACTCTTCACTCCATGAAAGGGAAGCGTTCAAAAGATAACGATAGACTATCTGCAGAATGCCGGAGATCAACATAGTTATGGTGACAACAAAAAGCATCGCTTCTACGATTTTGTCCACTATGTTCATAATCGAATCAATTCTTTTTTTCATACCGGACGGTCCTTTCTGAAAGGGGGCCTTGCCGGGCCCCCTCAAATCTCCGGGGAGAACAATCTACCGGCCCAGAGCCGTCTCGATTTTCTCAAGATAGACGCCGTATTTCTGGATCATTTCCGGGTCTTCATAAACCGGATGCATGGCGGCAGCCCAGGCGTCTTTATCAACGTTCTCTTCGATCTGTACGCCTTCAGCCAACATTAAGCCTTTGACTTCTTCATTCCGTGCTGCACACGCCTCTCTCTGAACCGTAGTCGCTTCCTTAGCGCATTCCATGATCAGAGCCTGATCTTCAGCCGAGAACGAATTCCATACGTTCAGGTTCATAATCAGGTTTGCAGTGGAATAGAAGTGCTCAGTCATCGAAATATAAGGAGAGACTTCGTAGAACTTATAATCGTAAATAGACTTCAGCGGGTTTTCCTGACCCTGAACGGTTCCCTGCTGCAGGGCGGTTACCAGTTCAGAAGCAGCTACAGGCGTAGCATTCGCACCAGCTGCATTAAAGGCAGCCAGATGAACGGGCGTTTCCATCGTGCGGATCTTATAACCTTTGATTTCAGAAGGATCCGTCACAGTCTTGTCAACGAGAGTCAGATTTCGGAACCCGTTTTCCATGTAGGCAAGACCTTTGATGTTATGCGCCTCCAGTGTGGCAAAAAGCTCGGTTCCGATTTCACTGTCCAGGATTCTGTATGCCTCTTCGTGGGACTTGAACAGATAAGGGAAATCCAGAACCCCCATGTCCGGAGACAGATTCACGCAGAATGCATTGGTAACCACGGCACATTCAATGGTTCCCATGCTGACGCCTTCCGTGATATCACGTTCTCCGCCGAGCTGAGCATTGGCATACATCTCAAATTTGATGCGGCCACCCGATTTTTCGGTAACGAGATCCGCAAATTTTTGTGCACCGGTGTGGTAGGGATCAGCTTCACTCATAACATGAGCGATTTTGAGCGTGTACGTTTTGCCCTCAGAAGCGGTTGTCGTAGCGGCAGCGTTGCCTCCCGTTGTGGCCGCCGTGGTGGTGCCGGAATTTCCGCCACAAGCTGCCAGCATACAGACTGAAAGGGCAAGAACAAGGATCAGGGACACAGTTTTTTTCATAGTTTCCTCCTTTGGTGTTATTTTGAAGCTTCTTTAAAAGCCTTAGTTACGTCTTCTCCGTCCTCGACCAATTGGGCGACTTTTGTTTCCAGAACGAAGATTTTCTCTGCTTCTTCCAAAACTCTTTCGGCATCTTTCGGAGAGATGACAACAATACCTGTGCTGTCCATGACAATGATATCTCCCGGTTTGATTTGCGTTCCATTGATCTCAACAGGGACATTGATTCCAACGGTCTCGATCAATGCGGCGCTTTTGACAGGATTTCCTCCCAAAAGATGAATCGGGAAATCAAGTTCATAAAGTTCTTCAATATCCCGCAGGCATCCGTTCACCAGAAAGCCCGCCGCCTTCTTTTTCATGGCTTTTTCCGCCAGAAACGATCCACCTGAGCACACGTTCATCTTCCCGCCGACATCGATAACCAGAAGATCCCCCTCCTCCAGCTCACTGTCAATGTATTTGGGGTGCCGAATCAGTGACACGGGAGAATACGGCTCTTTCCGCATTGCCTGCTGAATGGTCACGGCATAGCCGGCAGTTCTTCTTTGACCGATACGCAGCGGCGGAATACCGTCCACCGTGTGGCAAACCATCCCTAAGTCATAGATGGCGTCGCAAATGTTCCCGGTCGGCAGTTTCGAAAACCGCTCAAGCAATTCCATCTTTTCCATCTTCTGCTCCGTTAACTGAAAAAGCGGCTTCTCCAAAACGATTCAACTTCCGGGTTGCAGGCATTGGTAATCTTGCCGGTCAAGCCGTCAATCGTGTTTTGTGCGGCAACAACAGCTAATCTTGCAAGCCCCGGACCAGCCCAGCCGGCGTTATGAGGGGTAAGAATGACGTTTTCATGGAGATCCAGCAGGGGATAATCCGGGAGAACCGGTTCGGGACCGTCATGGGTGTCAATGCCCGCACCGGCGATCTTTCCTGCCCGAAGCGCCTCGTTGAGATCCTTTACCTTGACGATAGGTCCCCGTGCGGTATTGATAAGATATGCCGTGGGTTTCATCAGGGACAATTCCCTGGCTCCCACCAGGCCTCTCGTTTCCGCAGTCAGAGGGCAGTGTACGGACACAACATCCGAGACACTCCAGAGAGTTTCCCAGTCCACTTTCTTCACGTTGAGCCCGGCTCCTTCGATCTGTTCTTCTGTCAGATAAGGATCATAAGCAATCAGATTGCAATCCCAGCCCTGCAGGCGCCTGGCCACCATTTTGCCGATATTCCCGAAGCCGACAAGACCGATCGTAGAGTGGAAGATCTCCTCGGACAAAGTCGAATTATCTCTCCAGAAGCCTTCACGCAAGTGCCGTTCTTCATAAGGGAGTTTCTTCAGCAATGCAAGCATCAGTGTGATTGCATGCTCTGCAACAGTCAGCGTATTCTGACCGGGGGTATTGGTGACAAGGATTCCTTTCTCGGTTGCTGCCGGAATATCGACATGGTCCATTCCGATTCCGGTCTTGGTGATCATCTGCAGTTTATCACACTGCATTATGATATCCCGGGTAAACGCTTCGCGGTGCATGCCGATAACTGCGTCATACGTGTTGCCGATCTCAATGAGTTCTTCTTTCGAATAAACCTTATCCGTTTCCGAGACAAATGGTCCGACAGATAAATCACAGCCGGATTCCCGATACAGTTTGAATTGATCAACATATACATCGATGCCGTCAATAGGCTCGAGATAGAAGACTTTTTTCCCTACCAGTTCGTTCATGTTTTGTTCCTCGTTTCTTTTTTGCTTGCACGCGCTTCACACGACCCATTTCCCACCAACAGATTTTGGCTTGTATCACTTGACTGTATTGTACCTCTTTGATATATATAAGTAAAATAGCCGGTTTCTAAAAAGCGATTACTTTTAGTAATAGTGCCGGTCAAAAGGAGCAGCCCCATGGATATCCGCTCATTGACACAGTTTCTTGAAGTAGCCAGGAATCAGAGCTACACAAAAGCGGCACAAAAAATGTTTCTGGCCCAACCGACCCTGACAAAAACCATAAAGGGACTGGAATCAGAATTAGATGTCAAGTTATTTGATCACCAGGGGCAGAGAATCGTGCTTACCGATTACGGCAACCAACTCGTGCGTTTGGCAGAGCCTCTCGTAAATGAATTTAACAGGCTTCCTGAACTGATTCACGATATCGGGAACAATCCCGTCGGTCCTGTAAATGTGAGTACAACACCTATGCTTGCAGGGCTGTATCTTGTTAATTTTCTTCCCGAGTTTAATAATCAATATCCCGCCATCGACCTCCAGCTTCGGGAGAGTAATACCTTTTCCATAATAGAAGATGTCCGGCGCAACAAAGTGGACGTCGGTTTCTGTATGGATACTGAGGAATTACAGAAGAGTTCAGATTTAGAATTACGTAAACTGTTTTCAAAACAGATCATTGCCCTGATTCACAATCAGAACCCTCTTTCCCAGAAAGAAAGCATATCAATTGAGGACCTGAAAGACGAAAAGATTAACACATATGTGTTTGGACATGCCATGAACAGAGAACTGTATCATCGGTGCCAGAATGCCGGCTTTCTGCCGCAAATTAATTTTTCCAGCAACGTGACACTGTTTCTGATCCGTCTGACGGAGGCCGGCAGCGGAATCACAATCATGCCGAAAGCATATCTCAGAAGTAATCCGAGCCACGGTACGATTGCTGTTCCCTTTGAACCGATATTCCCTTGGGAATGTTATATGATACTGAAGAAAGGACGTTATCTGTCTGAAGCGAGCCGGGTATTTGTTGATTATGCCATGAATTATTTCAAAAACCTGGACTAAAGATCCGGGGATGGCTGTCAACCATCCCCGGAAAAGAAATAGTCAGAAGCCGCCTCCGCATACATTGAGGATTTCTCCGGTGATGTATGAGGCATCATCCGAGGCGAGAAACGCAACAGCAGCTGCTTCTTCCGAAGGCTCGGCAAGGCGGTGCATGGCTACATTCCACAGCATTTTTTCGCTGACGCCCTGTTCATCACGGATCTTCCATAAGGCACGGATCCGTTCGCCGCTGGCACAATAACCGGGGGCAACCGCATTCACCCGGAACCCCTGAGGTGCGAATTCTTTAGACATATGCTTTGTAAGACTGACAATCGCGCCTTTTGATGCCGCATAATGAGGGCGGGCATATTCATTGGGGACGATTCCTGCCTGGGAAGCAAAGTTCACAATATTCCCGGCCGTTCCATGTTCAAGGTGCGTCCGAATGAATTCCTGCCCAAAAAAGAACGTACTTTTCGCATTCAGATTCATTATCAGATCCCAGCGTTCTTCCGTAACCTCAAGTAAATGAGTCGGACATCCCGGGAGGGAACCTCCGGCAACGTTGATCAGTGTGTCAACAGTCCCGAAAAGTTCCCATCCTTTAGCGACAGCAGCCTTGGCATTCTCCAGCTTTGTCACGTCACAAACCATCGAAAATACGGTTCCGGGATTTGATTGGTCAAACCGGTTCTGCAAAGCCTGCAGCGTTTCCTCATTGATATCGACAGCAAGAACGCGGGCGCCTTCATCAACCAGTCTTTCTACCACGGCACTGCCGATCCCTCCGGATGCACCGGTAACCAACGCGGTTTTCCCCTCAAAACGGTTTAACATATTTGTTCCTCCCATCCTTTATAGATACCGGTTCACCAGAAGCATAAATTCATCGTCCGTCAGAGAACGCTTCACTTCCAACGCCTTCTGCTTCACATCCTGCAGGAGGGCCCGGATCCGGTCTTCTTCCAGAGAGATCCCTTTCGCCAGCAGCTTCGCTTCTATTGACTTTGCGCCGCTCTTTTTCCCAATCAGGATTTCCCTCTTGGCGCCGACAAGTTCCGGTGCATACGCTTCTGCGACGAAAGGCTCTTCCAGGACACCCGCAACGACCATACCGGATTCATGGCTGAAGGAATGTTTTCCGACGACCGGTTTATGATTCTGCAGCAGAGTATTGGAACGCTCCTCTACAAGCCGGGACACTTCAACCAGACGTGTCAGATCCACTCCGAGATCTTTCCCGTACAGCATCTTCAAAGCCATAAGGGTCTCTTCTGTCGACGTGTTGCCGGAACGCTCCCCTATCCCATTGATCGTAGTTGATAGCACCTCGGCGCCGCCCAGTGCCCCTGCAAGAGTGCTCGCGACGGCAAGTCCAAAGTCGTTATGGCAATGGACTTCGAGCCAGACCTTGCTGCCGAGGATATCTTTGATCCGTCGCGCAATATACCGGATCGCCTGAGGAGAAGCGGCACCGACAGTATCCACCAGCCTTACCCGGTCGATCGTACCGCACTTAACAGCTTCTTCCATGACACGATCCATAAAGGCCGGATCCGCACGTGTCGTGTCGTAAGGACTTAAGTTCACATATAAGCCTTTGTTTTTTGCGTATTCAGTCAATCTGCACATGTTGGCGATGTAGGTGTCATCATCCCATTTCAGTTTGTATTTGCGCTGAAGGGTGCCAATGGGAAGACTGATCGTAACCCCCCAAACACCAATGTCTTTTGCCAGATCAAAATCAGCTTCCAATCCCCGGACACAAGCCGTAATCCTTGAAAAATGACAGGTATCGCTGATTTCCGCGATCGCATCGGCATCTTCCTTAGAGTTACAGGGCATTCCGGCTTCTATTTCCGGAATATGCATTTCATTCAGGAGTTTTGCGATCTCGACTTTGTCTCCCTTTGTGAAAACGACACCTGCCTGCTGTTCTCCGTCGCGAAGCGTGCAGTCACAAAGAGTAAGGTTGTCATTAAAGTGAATATCGCTGATAACCTCCGGAAAATCATTAAACGGACTCAAGTAACTTGTTGGTTTCATGTGACCATCCTTTCTGTTTGTATTTCCCTAAATATACAGCGGCACGGGATATCAGTAAAATGAATTGTTTTCAGAAGGCTATAGCCGAGAGTAATACAAGATCATCAAATTCTTGCATAAGAGGCGATAAGGTCCAAAATCATTGAAAAGACCGGCGGCGTGTGTTACGGGCTGACTGGCACCGGTATTACGACTATTATCTGTACAAAAAAACAGGACCATGACGGTCCCTTGACTCCGGAAAGCAAAAAGGGAGAGACGGCTGTCCGTCTCTCTTTTCGATTGGGGCTGTTCCGTCGGGTCCTGATCTATTCGTCCTTCCCGTCCGCAGTCTCTGCCGGCGCTTCTTCCGCGCCGCGCTCCCCCGTCCGCTCGCTGATGATATAGCGCGGGCGGTGTTTGCTTTCCAGGTAGATCTTGCCGACGTATTCGCCGATGATCCCGAGCGAGAGCATCTGGATGCCGGTCGCGAAACAGATGATGGCGGTGGTGGAGGCCCAGCCGGCCACGGAATGGCCCGTGAAATGCGTGATGAGGATCCAGAGGATCCCGATCAGGCTGACCAGCGAGACGAAAAGCCCCAGCGCGGTGATGATCCGGATCGGCCGGATGGACAGGCTCGTGATCCCGTCCGCCGCCAGGGCCGCCATCTTGCTGAGCGGATAATGGCTCCGGCCCGCCAGCCGCTCCTGCCGCCTGTAATACACGCAGGTGCTCGGGAAGCCCACCAGCGGGAACATGCCGCGCAGGTAGATGTTCACCTCCCGAAAATCCGCGAAGGCCTGCAGCACGCGCGCGGAGACCAG
>JAEEGL017461036.1_pt1 | contig 12170 bp, 5 predicted proteins | sample 9134231 | NCBI WGS metagenome assembly JAEEGL01 (sample SAMN16246548, study PRJNA631951) | gut metagenome | biome: gut microbiome; feature: rumen; material: fiber-attached | host: Bos | place: Iran: Karaj | collected 2018-10
AGGAAGAACGGCTCAGCCGAAAGGACGACCTCATGAACCACTACGGCGTGCAGAGCGAGCGCGTACACACTCTACAGCAACTGCTGAAAGCCTACTGCATGTTCAATAAAGACGACGAATACGTGGTCATCGACGGCGAGGTGAAGATTGTCGACGAGCAGACTGGCCGTATCATGGAAGGCCGCCGCTGGAGCGACGGACTGCACCAGGCTGTGGAGGCCAAGGAGCACGTGAAGGTCGAGGCTGCCACGCAGACCTTCGCCACCATCACCCTGCAGAACTATTTCCGTATGTACCACAAGCTGGCTGGTATGACAGGTACCGCATCGACGGAGGCTGGTGAGTTCTGGGACATCTACAAGCTCGACGTGGTGGAGATTCCCACCAACCGTCCTGTCATCCGCGACGATATGGACGCCCGCATCTATCAGACTGCCCGCGAAAAGTATCGCGCAGTCATCGAGGAGGTGGTTCGCCTGCGCAATAGCGGAAGACCGACGCTGATTGGTACGACCAGTGTGGAGATTTCCGAGCTGTTGAGTCGTATGCTTGATATGTACGTCAACCCTGAGACTGGCAAGCGCGAGGGTATCCCCCACCAGGTGCTGAACGCCAAACTGCACCAGAAGGAGGCTGACATCGTGGCCCTGGCCGGTCAGTCGACCAACGGCAAGGGTGCCGTAACTATCGCCACCAACATGGCCGGTCGTGGTACCGATATTAAGCTTTCACCAGAAGTGAAGGCCGCTGGTGGTCTCGCCATCATCGGCACCGAGCGCCACGAGTCGCGCCGTGTGGACCGCCAGTTGCGCGGACGTTCCGGCCGTCAGGGCGACCCGGGCTCGTCGCTGTTCTTCATATCGCTCGAAGACAAGCTGATGCGTCTGTTTGGTTCTGAGCGCATTGCCACCGTGATGGATAAGCTTGGCTTCAAGGAGGGCGAAGTGCTTGAAAGCTCCATGATTACTAAGCAGGTGGAACGTGCCCAGAAGAAGGTCGAGGAGAACAACTTTGGTATCCGTAAGCGACTGTTGGAATACGATGACGTGATGAACAAGCAGCGTACCGTCGTCTACTCGAAGCGCCGCCACGCGCTGATGGGAGAACGCATCGGCATGGACATATCGAACACCATCTGGGACCGTGTGGTCAACATCATCGAACAGAATGACTACGAGGGCTGTAAGGAACAGTTCATCAAGGTGTTCGCCATGGAATGTCCGTTCACCAGTGAGGAGTTCATCGAAAAGAACCACGAACAACTCTGTGAGGAAGTGTTCCAAGTGGCTATGGGCAATTTCAAACGTAAGATGGAGCATGTACAGGAGACTGCTATGCCCGTCATCAAGCAAGTCTACGAGACCCAGGGAGCCGTCTACGAGCGTATCGTCGTTCCCATAACCGACGGCCGCAAGATGTACAACATTCCCTGTAACCTCAAAGAAGCCTACGACACCGAATGCAAGTCGGTGGTCAAGGAGTTCGAGAAGCAGATTCTGCTGCACATCATCGACGACGCATGGAAGGAGAACCTCCGCGAGCTGGACGAGCTGAAGCACTCCGTACAGAACGCCTCGTATGAGCAGAAAGACCCGTTGCTCATATTCAAGCTGGAGAGCGTCAAGCTGTTCGACAACATGGTGAACACCATGAACAACCGCAGCGTCTCGATACTCATGCGCGCCCAGATTCCTGTCATGGAGCAGGTGCAGGAGGCCGCCCCCGAGCAGCACACCCAGCGACAGCAGTATACCGAGTCGAAGCAGAGCCTCTCGCAGGAGCAGATGACCGACCCCAATCAGGCTGCCGCTGCTGCCCAGGACACTCGCGCCCGTCAACCACGTACGCCGATTATCAAGGACAAACTGCCTGGCCGCAACGACCCGTGTCCCTGCGGTTCTGGCAAGAAGTTCAAGAACTGTCACGGACGCGGACTCGTATAACAATAGAAGAACCGAGGCTCTCACAGTCCTCGGTTCTTCTTTTCGTATCTCCCTCCTACTTCGCCGTGCCAAGAGCCTCTTCCGCTGTGCCAAGAGCCACTTTAGCTGTGCCAAGTGCCACTTTAGCTGTGCCAAGTGCCACTTTAGCGTCATAATCAGCCACTTTACTGCCGCCATCAGCCTCTTCGCGCGCGCCCATCAGCCTCACCACAAATACCTAATGAAACTGTGTAACTGCGTCACAGCGTAACACCGTTTTGTCTTTTTGTGGTGTGCAAAGACAACAGTATTTTTCTCTTTTCTTCCCAATAATTCCCAATAATTCGATTCTTTTTTGAAGATTTTTCACTTAAAGGGGCATTTCTTTCCAAACTTTTTCGTACTTTTGCAATCAAGTATCGCCGATGTGCCGTAAACGGCATCCGTCCACGCGACAGGAATTCCCTGAGTGCAGGGTGGCGGTATGATCTTCGTTGGAAACAATAGCATCAGCTATTTATTCAGAGAATCTTGAAACCTCGGAAATTTCAATGATGTAACACTTTGAGTAAGTCAGCCGATGCCCGTGCTTTGGCGCGGGCATGACTTATATCTAGTGTTACAGGTACATTCCGAGGACCTCAAGATTCAAGAGAAGAGCCATGACTCGCGCTTCTTTTGTGTCCTGAGGTCTCTTGGTGTTACCTGTAAGCAAGCCTGAAGATATAGTCTGTTGCACCTAAAACAATATCAGGCATGGATAATAATGTCAACTTTGGTGGTATCGCCACTTTCGACAATATCACGTCGAGGGTGATTGATGACTTGAAGGCTACGCTACGGTGTGGCTCAAAGGTCAGCATGGCTGCTGCTTCGTTCTCTATTTATGCCTTTGAAGTATTACAGAAGGAATTGGAGCAAGTAGATGAACTTCGTTTCATCTTTACCTCACCAACCTTTAACAAGGAGCGCGAGAAGAAACAGAAGCGTGAGTTCTACATTCCCAAACTGAATCGTGAACGGACGCTCTACGGCTCAGACTTCGAGATTAAGCTACGCAATAACCTGACACAGAAAGCCATCGCTAAAGAGTGTGCAGAATGGATTCGCCAGAAAGTTCGTTTCAAGACTAACACGTCGCAGATGCAGATGCCAGGTTTCCTAAATGTCAAGACCGATGAACAGCTGATGACATATATGCCTTTCAACGAGTTTACTACCACAGAGTTGGGCTGTGAGCGAGGCAACAATATCTTTCAGCTGATTCAGCGGATGCCTTCACCTGTCAGCGATGCCTATCTGAAAAACTTCAATGACTTCTGGGAAGACAAGGAGAACTTCACCGATGTGACGGAAGCCATTATCGAAAACATCGAAAATGTCTATCGTGAGAATGCGCCTGACTTCATCTACTTCGTCACACTCTACAACATCTTCAACGAGTTCTTGGAGGATATTAGTGAGGATGTGCTGCCCAACGAGGCTACGGGTTTCAAGTCGTCGCAGATATGGAACAAGCTCTATAACTTCCAGAAAGATGCGGCCCTGGCCATCATCAACAAACTGGAGACTTATAACGGCTGCATCTTAGCCGATAGCGTAGGACTTGGTAAGACGTTTACGGCGCTGAGTGTCATCAAGTACTACGAAAACCGCAACAAGAGCGTGCTGGTGCTTTGTCCCAAGAAACTCTATGACAACTGGCAGACCTATAAGAGCAACTACAGGAACAACCCGTTGGAGAAAGACCGTCTGCGTTACGATGTGCTCTTCCATACAGACCTCTCTCGTGAACAAGGAATAAGCAACGGTCTCGACCTGGCGTTACTGAACTGGGGTAACTACGACCTGATTGTCATTGACGAGAGTCACAACTTCCGCAATGGTGGTAAGATTACCACAGACGAGGACGATGCCAACCCTCGCGAGAACCGCTATTTGCGATTGATGAACAAAGTTATCAAGGCAGGTGTGCGTACCAAGGTGCTGATGCTGTCTGCTACGCCAGTCAACAACCGTTTCAATGACCTGAAGAACCAGTTGCAGCTGGCTTATGAGGGTGATCAGAGCCTGATTAACGATAAGCTGAATATGGATCGTCCCATCGAGGACATCTTCCGTGCAGCCCAGGGACAGTATAACCTCTGGGCCAATCTGCCCAATAACGAACGCACGGCAGAGCGCTTATTAGAGATGCTCAGCTTCGATTTCTTCCAAGTGCTCGATGCCGTTACCATTGCACGAAGTCGCAAGCACATCGAGAAGTATTACGATACGGCAGACATTGGCAAGTTCCCCACACGTCTGCGACCCATTTCCAAGCGTCCACACCTGACAGACCTCAACGATGCCATTACCTATCGTGAGATTTCAGGACAGCTGTATGACCTGAACCTTGGTGTCTATGCGCCCTCTGCTTATATCTTGCCGTCCAAGCGCGACAAGTACGAGATTGAGAAGGATGGCAGTGGCGTTCATCTGGGTATGTCTGGTCGTGAGAAAGGACTAAAAAAACTGATGGCCATCAACCTGCTCAAGCGCTTGGAGTCAAGCGTCAACTCGTTCCGCCTGACATTAGATCGCATGAAGCAGCAGATTGACGAGACGTTAGAGGCCATCAACACTTTCCTCGAAACTCGTCAGGATGTGCGTGTCTCCACCCAGACGCTGGAGAATATGCTTGATGGTGATGACAGCGAGAACGACTTCCTGATAGGAGGAAAGAAAACCCGCGTATCCTTGGCCGATATGGATTGTCGCTCGTGGAAGCGTGACTTGGAGGATGATCAGGAAATCTTAGGCCTCCTGCTGACCATGCTTGAAGACATTACGCCAGAACACGACAGCAAACTGCAGATGCTGATAGAGAACCTGCGAGAGAAGTTCAATCATCCCATTAATGGAACAAACAAGAAGGTGATCGTCTTTACGGCTTTCTCAGACACGGCAGAATATCTTTACGAGAATCTGGCTCCAGCCATTAAGGAAAAGGCAGGTCTGCATACAGGCTTAGTGACAGGTGATGCTTTGGCTTCTACTATTCCAGGTTTGAAGGCTGACTTCAACCTTATCTTGACGCTCTTTTCACCTATTTCTAAAGAGGCAGATAAACTATTGCCAAACAATCGCAATGAGATCGATGTGCTGATTGCCACAGACTGTATCTCTGAGGGTCAGAATCTTCAAGACTGCGACTATCTGATTAACTACGATATCCATTGGAACCCCGTTCGAATCATCCAGCGCTTTGGCCGAGTAGATAGAATTGGTTCGCGCAATGATGTCATCCAACTGGTGAACTATTGGCCAGACATGGAACTCGACGATTATCTGAGACTGAAAGGTCGTGTGGAGGCACGAATGACGGGCGTGAACATCACAGGTGCTGGCAATAGCAATGTGCTGCTTTCTGACGAGGAACAGGCTGACCTCGACTATCGCAAGAGCCAGTTGCAGCGTCTGCAAGAAGAGGTGGTTGACCTGGAAGATATGGATACTGGCATCAATATCATGGACTTAGGCTTGAATGAGTTTCGTCTCGACCTGTTGGCCTATATGCAGAACCATCCGGATATAGAGCATACGCCTTGGGGCATGAGTGCCGTAGTGCCAGCCTCAGAAACAGCTAAGCCTGGTGTTATCTTTATCCTGAAGAACCGTCGTTTGGTTCTCCCCCTTTCGGGGGGATCAAAGGGGGGCTCCCTCTTACATCCCTTCTATATGGTCTATCTTTCTGACGAAGGTGAGACCATCATCAATCACTTGTCGCCCAAGAAACTGCTCGACATCATGCGCCTGAGTTGTAAGGGCAAGACAGAACCTATCATTGAACTCTGTCGGCAGGTGAATCGCGAGACGCAGAATGGCAGGAAGATGAGTCATTATAGCGACCTGCTGGGCAAGGCAGTAGCAAGCATTGTGGAGCAGAAAGAACAAAGCGACATCGATAGTCTTTTCTCCTTTGGCGAGACAACGGCTTTAGTGGGAGATATTCGTGGATTAGATGACTTCGAACTCATCTGTTTCCTGATAATTAAGGAAGGAGGTGAGCGTGGATAATATTCTCAACTTCCCAACCACGACCATTGTGGATAGCTTGGTGCCGAAGACCAAGTTCTATCGCTTTATGGAGGTGAATCCTCGCATGAAAACGCACTTCGTGAACGATGTGGAATCCATTCGTTGGCTTTACAAGCTATCACCTGATACGCTGAATGTGACAGCATCAGACGATATGAAGGAAATCGAGGTGTTTGTGGCAACGCTAAAAGAAGCGGATTGTCCTACAGATCTCTTCACTTTCATTGATACCCACATGCCTCGTCATTTGGTATTTATTCTGTTGCATGGAAGGAACAGCATGTTGCTCATCAACTACAAACAATGGCGAGACGATACGCATACGCAGTTCAAGATTACCCAAATGTTTGCCTCGCCTTGGGTGTCAACAACCAGCCTCCAGCTTAACATAGATGGTCAGTCTTTGCCACGAATTTATGACAATTTTGTGGCACAAATCTCTGGCATTGGTGAACATCGTGCTGGTAGCATGGAGGAGATTGTGGCTTTGCGTCAACAGATTGCCAAACAGGAGGTAGAACTAAAGAAGTTAGAGAAACGTATGCGTCGCGAGCCTCAAGTAGATGTACAAATGGAGATGCATAAACAAGTACGCCAGATGCGGAAGCAACTGGCGGAAGTGAAAGAACAATTGGAGGGTTTAAGCGTATGAAACTATTCTATAGTTCTAAAATAGTACAACAGGAAGTCACGAGAAGACAACAGCGGAAGTTCACAGAACTCCCGATAGTCTTTCACGTTGTTTGTAACAAACACCTCACAATTGCCTGCCGCTGCACACTGATATTGAAGCATGTCCTCAAAATCCTTGCAGGGTTGATCTATTGCATTACGCAATTGTTGTCTGTCCATAGGAAGGACTTCTACGCATTGCTCGAAATGACCAAGGATGTTCAGAACTTCTTCCCTTGTACGTCTCTTCTTTATGACATAGGCCATATTTGCAAATGTCAATGTAGAAGCATACAGAATGATTTTACCTTTAGCAGCAATATTGAAGATATTTTGTGCCAAGTCCGCCCCTTCTCGATTATCAATATAATCGATAAAGATATTCGTATCAATAAAAACCTTCTTCATTTATTAAGAATATATGCCAGTCGGTCATCTGCTGCTATTTCTTCTGGCGTGAATGATACACAACCACGCAATTTCAGGAACGATTCTGAAAGTCCGTTTCCCATTTCGTTTTCTGCTTTGGCTAAAAAAACGTCTTCTGCCTTGCGTTTGGTTTCCTCGGCCTCACGAATGGATTCCTGTAAATACTCAATAACGGCATGCATTACCTCAATATCAGCACCCTTTGTCATTTCCAATATGGGAGCCATAGATGATGATTGGATAGTTCTTACTGTTGCAGTCATAACCTCATTCTTTTGATTCCGCTGCAAAAATACAACAAATAAACGAATAAAACAAATAAAACGATAAAAAATATGATTCCTGAACATTTAGACAAACAAACAGCTGATGGTACAGCTCAGAACTTAGAAAGACTTTACCAGCTATTCCCTTCGTGCTTCACGGAGTCAGCAGACGTTGAGGGCAAAGTGAAGAGAACTATAGATTGGGGAAAGCTGCGTGAACTGTTGGGCGATAACATTGCCGAGGATGCCCCAGAGGTCTATGACTTTACTTGGGTGGGCAAACGAGCTGCTCAGCGTGAGGCAATGGCACCCATCCGCAAGACCTTGCGCCCTTGTCCTGAAGAGAGCGTGAACTGGGACACCACACAGAATCTATATATCGAGGGTGACAACCTCGAAGTGCTAAAACTGCTCCAGAATTCCTATATGGGTAAGGTGAAGATGATATACATCGACCCACCATATAACACGGGTAATGACTTTGTCTATCACGATGACTTTCATCGCACTCAGCGCGAAGAGGACGAAGCGGCTGGTGTCATCAACGAAGAAGGCGAGCGAATGGTCAAGAACTTATCTTCAAATGGTAAGTTCCATTCGGATTGGTGCTCGATGATTTATTCAAGGCTACTAGTTGCCAGGAGTTTGCTAACTGAAGATGGAGTGATTTTCATCTCTATAGATGACAATGAACATCGAAATTTACGAAACATCTGTGACGAAGTATTTGGTGAATCAAACTTTGTCGGTGGATTGATACATCAAAGAGCAAAGGGAGGCGGGCAAGCAAAATATATAGTTAAAGGACATGATTATATTTGTGTCTATGCAAAAACAATTACAAATGTATCATTATCAAGAAAAAAAGTTGTCCAACAAAAAATTGTAATAATAAATGGTGAAGAATACATCAAAAATGACGATGTTATTCGAAAGACTTTTGGAAAATATGATAAGTCTCTGGGAGACAGAAGATGCTTTTATGAAGAACTCTTAAAGTACAAAGGCCCAGAGAAAAAACTAGAGGTAGATGAGGAATTAAAGAAAGGGTCTCTTTTCCTCGAAGAAAACTCATATGGTATGCATACTATTTGCAGGTATGAGAAAGTTGCAGACGCAACTTCCAAGTTGTATTCAATAATAAAGGTTTTGTCAGAAGAAGGCAAGAAGGACATTGAAGAACTTGGTGTTACAGATTTTTCTTATCCTAAGCCCGTTGAACTTTTACGACAATTAATTGAAACTGGAGATAAAAACATGGTTGTATTGGACTTCTTTAGTGGAAGCTCAACAACAGCACAGGCTGTTATGGAGCAGAATTCCATTGATGAGGGGAAGCGAAAATTTGTAATGATTCAATATCCTGAAAACACTGAAGGTAGATTTAGTAACATTTGCGAAATAGGCAAGGAGCGTATTCGTCGTGCAGGAAAGAAAATCAAGGAAGAGAAACCTGATGCAAAAGACCTTGATATTGGCTTTCGTGTGTTTAAGTGCGACGATAGCAACTATAAGGATGTGGTGTTTGCACCCAAGGACTATAGCCAGGAGAGTCTCGACTTGTTTGTGGATAATATAAAGGGCGATCGAACAGACCTCGACCTGCTATTTGACTGTATGCTGCGATGGGGTGTGACGCTCGACCTGCCGATGACGAAGAAAAAGGTAGCAGGTTGCACCATTCATAATGTGAACGAGGGTGCATTGGTAGCTTGCTTCGATGGCAAGGTGACAGAGGCTGTGATTGATGCCATAGCAGAAATGTATCCTGCCAAAGTGGTGTTCCGCGACAGCAGCTTTGAGGAAGCAGCACAGAAGATGAATATCTTCGAGCTATTCAAGCAGAAATGTGGCTGGGACGAGCAGGAAGTAAGGAATAATGTACGCGTGATATGAAACTGAAGTTTAAACATCAGCAATTCCAGATAGACGCTGCAAGGGCAGTGACGGATGTATTTCAAGGACAGCCGAACCAGTCGATGCAGGAGTTTACTCACGATATGGGCCATAGTATGGATGGCTCGCAGGATATGTTCGACGTGGTGGGTTTTCGTAACCAGCCCATTCGCGTGATGACGCAACAACTGCTGAAAAACATGACGGCGATACAGCTGGATGCCCAATTGAAACCATCAGAGGAAGTGTTGCTCGGTGATATGCGACTGACCATTGAGATGGAGACTGGTACGGGTAAGACCTATACCTATATCAAGACGATGTTTGAATTGAATCGTCTCTATGGCTGGTCAAAGTTCATCATCGTGGTGCCCAGCATAGCCATTCGTGAGGGTGTGAGTCGTTCGTTTGAAATCATGAGTGAACACTTTGCTGCAGAATACGGCAAGCGCATACAGAGCTTTATCTACGACTCGAAGCAACTGACGAAGATTGATCAGTTTGCCAGCGATGCCAACATGCACGTGATGATTATCAACACGCAGGCATTTGCTGCACGAGGTGAGGATGCACGACGTATCTACATGAAGCTGGATGCCTTTCGTAGTCGCAGACCTATCGACGTGATAGCAGCCACGAACCCCATTCTGATTATCGATGAACCTCAGAGTGTATTGGGGGCTGATAAGAAGAATGCGACCAGAGAGAAGTTGAAAGAGTTTAAGCCGCTCTTTACATTATTATATAGTGCCACCCACAGGGCAGGCGACATCGTGAATATGGTATATCGTTTGGATGCAATGGATGCCTATAACAAGAAGCTGGTAAAGAAAATCACCGTGAAGGGCATTGAGCAGAAAGGCACTACAGCCACCAATGGCTATTTGTATCTGGAAAGCATTGAACTGAGTGAGGGAAATCCTAAGGCTCGTATTGGCTTCGATAAGAAGGGCGCAAGTAGCGTGAAGCAAGTAACACAACTGGTGGGGGATGGCTTTGACATCTATCAGCAGAGTGGTGGCTTGGAAGAATACAAGAATGGCTATCGTGTGGAAAGCATCGATGGTTATAACCGAACTGTCAGGCTGCTGAACGGGACAATAATGCATGAGGGTGAGATGATAGGACGCGTGAACGATGTCTATGTGCGTCGCCATCAGATACGCGAGACCATCTTGTCGCATATCCATAAGGAAAGGAAGTTGTTTAAGATGGGCATCAAATGTCTGTCGCTGTTCTTCATTGACCATGTGGACAATTATAGGAGCCTCACCCCCGCCCCCTCTCAAAAGGGCGAGGGGGAAAACTGCGACAAAGGGATATATGCACAGATGTTCGAGGAGGAATATACGAATATCGTAGGTCAACTACAACTGGAGTTGGAGGATGATCCTGCCTACGTTGCTTATCTGAAAAGATTTACGGCAGAGCAGGTTCATGATGGCTATTTCTCACGCGACAAGAAGAACAATGTGGTGGAGTCGGGTAATAAAGAAGGTGACAATGAGGTGCGTGGTTACCAACTTATCATGAAGGAGAAAGAGAAGCTGCTGTCGTTTGATACTCCAGTCCGTTTCATCTTCTCGCACTCAGCCCTGAAAGAAGGTTGGGACAATCCCAACGTGTTCCAGATATGTACGCTGAAGGACTCTGACAACCAAACAAAGAAACGCCAGGAGGTGGGACGAGGAATGCGCCTCTGCGTGAATGACAAAGGTGAGCGTCAGGATGAGAGCGTGTTGCATGGAGCTGTATTCGACGTAAACGAACTGACAGTTATTGCCAGTGAGTCGTATAACTCGTTTGCCTCAAAACTACAGACAGAAATTGCTGAGGCTGTGGCAGATCGTCCGCAGAAAGTACAGCCCAGTCTGTTCAAGGATATGGTGGTCACTAATGCACGAGGTGAACAGAAGAAGCTGGACGAGGACGATGCTCAGGATATTCTTTATGTCATGCGTATGAAAGGCTATGTGACCAAGCAAGGTCAGCTGACTCAGCAGTTTCATGACGACAAGAAAGAAGGTACACTGGACTTTGGCGAAGACTACAATGACTACAAGGAAGGCCTTGTGAAACGGCTTGAAAGCATCTTCAATCCTGACAGCGTTAAACCTGAGGATGCCAGAAGAGTACGTGAGGCAAAGTTTGACCAGCAGAAGTTTGCACGCAAGGAGTTCCAGGATTTATGGCGTAAGATTAACCAACAGACGTATTACACCGTTGACTTCAAGACGGAAGACTTGATAAAGCGGGCCATCATTGAGTTAGATGCAAAGTTGCAGGTGTCAGAAATCAAGATTCAGGTGGTGACAGGTACCATGAAGGAAATCAAGAGCCGCCAGCAGCTATTGGCAGGTGGTGCTATGGTAGCCCAAGAAGCAGAGACGGAAAGTGTTCACGAACTGGTGGGTGAAAACGTGAAGTACGACCTGATAGGAAAGCTGGTGGAGGCTACAGGACTGACACGTCTTGCTATCGTCAGTATTCTGAAGAAGATACGTCCTACGACTTTCAATAAGTTCAAGGCTAACCCAGAGGAGTTTATCATCAAGGCAGGTAATATCATCAACCAATGTAAGGCTATTGCGATAGTAGAACATGTACAGTATCACAAACTCAACCATGAGTTCGACTCTGACATCTTCAGTGCTGCTACGCTGAAGGGAAAGCTGGGGGTGAATGCATTGGAATCAGCGAAATCGCTCTATGATATCGTAGTCGTTGATTCTAAGGGCATTGAGATGAACTTTGCCAAGGATTTGGAGTTGCAGAACGAGGTGTCAATATATACCAAACTGCCTGGCGGATTCTATATCAATACGCCTGTAGGTCACTACAATCCTGACTGGGCCATCGTGTTCAAAGAGGGTACTGACATCAAGCACATCTACTTCGTGGCAGA
>JAEEGL010843442.1_pt1 | contig 12169 bp, 9 predicted proteins | sample 9134231 | NCBI WGS metagenome assembly JAEEGL01 (sample SAMN16246548, study PRJNA631951) | gut metagenome | biome: gut microbiome; feature: rumen; material: fiber-attached | host: Bos | place: Iran: Karaj | collected 2018-10
CAAGATACATCTTGAGAGGATCCGAGAGGCTCTCCCCTGCCTTGAGTGCAGGTGTGGGAGCTACGGGGCCGATAACGACATCATATTTCGCGAAGGCCTCGTCGAAAGCCTTCTTGATGAGGGCCTTAGCCTGCAAAGCCTTGTTGTAGTAAGCATCATAGTAGCCGGAAGACAAAACGAAGTTTCCGAGCATGATCCTTCTTTTAACTTCCATGCCGAAGCCTTCACTTCTCGATCTGATATAAAGCTCCATGAGGTCGTCAGTGTCCCCGGGAGCATAGCCGTACTTGATGCCGTCGTATCTTGAAAGATTCGAGCATGCCTCGGCACAGCAGATGATGTAGTATGTCGGGATGGCATAGTCCATGATAGGCATCGGGAAAGTCTCGACCTTCGCGCCTGCCTGCTCATAGAGCTTAACCGCATTCATAACAGCAGTACGCACTTCCTCGTCCATACCCTCGGAGAAGTACTGATCGGGAAGACCGATCGTCTTTCCCTTAAGGTCATAGTTCTTAACAGCCTCCAGATCGATCTTTGAAGAAGAAGCTGAAGACTGGTCCTTCTCATCCTCACCGCTTATGAGATTAAGAACAGCGGCGACATCGAGTGCATTGTTTCCCATGGGACCTATCTGGTCGAGGGAAGAACCGAATGCAACAAGTCCGTATCTTGACACCTTACCGTAAGTAGGCTTAAGGCCTGTAATACCGCAGAAAGAAGCAGGCTGTCTTATTGATCCGCCTGTATCGGAACCAAGAGCGATCGGAGCGAGCTTTGCAGCGACGCAAGCCGCTGATCCGCCCGAAGAACCTCCGGGAACCCTGTTATCTCCCCAGGGGTTTACCGTAGGACCGAAGTAGCTGGTCTCAGTTGTGGAACCCATGGCAAACTCGTCCATGTTCGTCTTGCCGAGGATGACCATGCCCTCTTCCTTGATTTTCCTGATTACAGTTGCATCGTAAGGAGGAATGAAGTTGCTTAGCATCCTGGAAGCACATGTTGTGAGGATACCCTCCGTACACATATTATCCTTGATCGCAATCGGAACGCCTGCAAGAGCACCCTTAAGCTTGCCGGAAGCGATGTCCTCATCTGCCTTGGCTGCATCCTTAAGTGCATCTTCCTCTCTTACCGTGATGTATGAATTGTACTTACCGTCTTTGCTCTTGATCTCATCAAGGAAAGCCTTGGTAACTTCAACTGAAGTAGTCTCTTTATTCTTTATCGCCTGGCCGAGTTCGAGGGCGGAAAGTGTGATTATCTTCTCCTGTTCCATGCTGCCCCCTTAATCGAACGTCTTCGGAACAAGGATCGTTCCGTCAACTGACTTCGGAGCATTGCTTATAACCTTGTCCCTCATGTCATCGTTCGTTACTTTGTCTTCCCTTACGACATTTACTCTGCCAAAAGCATGGCTCATAGGCTCTACGCCTGTCGTATCGAGCTCGTTTAGCTTGTCTATATAACCCATGATGGACCCCAAGTCCTTCACAGTCTTCTGCTTATCCTCCTCGGAAAGGCGGATTCTGCCGAGCTTCTGAAGATAATCTATAAGTTCTCCGTTAATTTCCACTTAGGATCAATCCTCCTTACCGGATGAGGCCTCTTTGTCCTCGGATGTGGTCTTCTTAGCGTTCTTCTTGCCGTTCTTCTTTGTGATGTTCATGACACCTATTGCAGCAAGACCGATGATCGCAACACCGCCTACTACGGACAAGCCGATGAGGAGAATGTCGAGACCCTTATGGCCTGTAAGAGAAGCATTGTGAGCATCCTGTCCTTCCTCTACCGGAATGATCTCGGATACACCGAGCTCCTCAGGAAGTTCAGGTGTTACGGATGCGGGTGTGGGCGCGGGCTCATACGCATCGTTTGTATAGAATTCGTAAGTATTGTTGTCGATAGCGTCAGTGATCATTGAGCTTAAGCTCTGGACTGCGATCTGATCCTTAACACTCTGATCGACCTCTGTTGTTCCCAAGTAAGCAACTACGAAGTAACCGAAGTTCTCTGAGTAGATAACCTCGATGTCGCCTTCCTGTCTTGACTCATCCCATGCCCAATCAGTGAATACCTGATCGATGCTTCCGTCGTTAGGAACAGCGATATCACCGTAATCTGCTGCGGTTCCGTTTGTGTACGCAAGAGCACCGGAAACAGCATAAACATCAACATCTCCATCAGCCTCGTCGAAAACAGCATTGGCATTCGCCTCAGCCTCTGCCTTCTGCTCATCAGTCATGTCGGCAGTAACCTGGAAGAGTGTGTATCTTACGTTAGGAACAGTTATCTCATCAGGATCAAACTCGTAATTGTTGATGAAATCCTGTGTGTAGTAGTCAGCCATATAGTAGTTGACTATTGTCTGTCTGAAGGAATCAAGTGTAACGCCTTCACCGTAGTAGATGGAAAGGTACTCGTCAGTTGTAATGCCTGCGGTAGCTGCACCGGACTCGATCTCAGCAACGAGCGAATCTATCTGGGCAAGCTGATCTTCAGGAAGAGTAAGTCCCTGATCTGCTGCAAGCTTACAGATGATGCATGCACTCTCGAGCATCTCTTCGGAATATGAAACGAAGAAATCGCCGACTGTCTGATACTCGGACTCTGCCTCAGCAGGGAAAGAAGCACTTAAGTCAACAAAGCCGTCCGGTGTTGCCTCGTAGTAATAGCCTGCGTAGTTGCATAGCTCAGTAAATGTATCGATGAAGTAGAAGTTTGACTCCGTCATTGATACAGGCTCACCTTCGAAGTAGTACTGGTGATTGAGATACTGGGGAAGCTGTGAACCATAAACGGTCTCAACACTCTTACCTGACAGATCCACGGTCTGTTCAGCAGGATCTGATCCCAAAACCTGTTCGGAGGGCTGTGCAGACTCCTGTGTGGCAACACCCGTATTGGATGTGCAGGCACAAAGACCGAGTGCTACTACAAGTGCGGATGACATTAATTTAAGCTTGTTAGTCTTCATATTCTTTATACTCCATTTCCAAAAACGCACATATTATATATTATTTTAAAGTAATTGTCAGCGAGTCTAAGTCAACCCCGCCGGTTTCCCCGATAATAAAGGTTTCCATCCGTCCCATATCAACATCCTGAGTGACCGTCTCGCCAGTCTGCGGATCAGTATAGCTTACGGTGAAACTGTCAGGTCTTGTCGATACAAGAATGAGGTCTCCGTAAGAAACCCAGTCCTCTTCCGGATCTTCGGGATTAGCTACACCTGTATAAACAGCTGTCTCGGTATTGGGGTCAAAGTAAAATATTCCAAGATAATCGTGATAAGGAGCAGCCTCCACGAACTCATAATCCTGGTTAACAAGTGTTATATCCCTGTCCATCTCATAATCAGCGTAGTCATCGTTGATCATCATGTTGTAGTGTATGCCGTCTGAGCCTTTTGTATAGATAAGGTTCGCGGCATAGGAATGTGCATAATCGCTTGTGAAGAAGGCGTAAAAAGCCTGTCCCCTGTATGACATCTGCTGTCCTGTAACAGCATCGTGGCCTTGGAAGACCGCATTGATGCTTATCGTGATGTTGGCGCCCACGAAGAACAGTACAGGCAGAACTATTGCAGCTGCAACCGTGGTCCATTTTCGCTTGTGTACCAGAAAGTTAACAAGGATGGCAATAAGGCAGGAACACATCAAGGCCCAGCCGAAGTAGCACATCGACGAAGTAAGATATCCCTTGGCATTAAGCTCTCTTACCCACATCTGGTAATTGGCCGTAAGCGCGTGGGGAACCGTGAAGAAAACCGCATAGAACAGTCCCGACAGGGCCAGAACAAGAAGCCTCAGATTGATATTCCTGTACGCCTTGTCATCAGAAGCAATATCGGAATTTCTTGCGGAAAAGATAAGCGAGAGTACCGCTCCTGCCGCAAACAGACAGAAGAAAGGCACCATTCGCCCCGCCATGATCGTAATAAAGCCGAGACTTACATCGATATCCTCCATATTCGATAACGGGAACAGTGAGAACGAGAATGTCTTCCACGTGTTAAGAAAATCACTGACGGTACCATACTCATCAACAGCCGTTGTCTCGACAGTCTCAACTACCGGGTGGTCTTTAAGGAACTTAAGTATCCCGAAGAAGACGGCGGCAGTTACCCCGTGAGGGATAAGGTTTGTCACGAACTTAATGAAAGCCTTCTTACCGAGCTCTTTACGCTTGGGGAAAACATGCGCGAACGATATGAGTGCGTATATAAAGCAGGCTGTCACGAACGGCTCGTAAACAGTCATAGACTCGTAGTATAAGAACACGCTCAGTATGAGGAATATGACTCTTCTTTTTGAGCCTGTCCGGCAAAGCCACTCGTCGTAAAGCCACAGTCCTATCGTCATGAGCATCATGCCGTAAGCAAAGTCGAACGGATAACAATCCATCATGCTGTGACAGTTATCGATCTGGACGAAAGCCGCGTAGAAGGCGGCAAAGAAGCAGCCGTAAACGGGACGCGTCTTCTTGCCCACAATAAAAGCTATCAGGAAAACCGTGACCCAGACGGGAACCGTCTGCAAAAGCCAGATGGCAGTGAAGTTTCCTGTGGCTAAGACATAGTAGCGGAAGCTCATCGCGAGAGCCGCGAGAAATCCCACTCTTCCTCTTGCGAGATTAAACTCCAGGACATGGGGATAATAGCTTTCCGAAGGCTGCATCCTCGCGAAAATGAAATCATAAAACGAGTCGTGACAGCCGAGAACAACGTCTTTCAAAAAATAACAGACAATAGCTGCAAGCCCTGCGGCGCACAGCCCTGTCATTATGGTCCAAAACGAACTCTTATTAAGCTTTATCGCCGGACTTCTCATCGAAGTTGATTCGTTCCTCCTCTATTACCAACGGTCTGTTCATGATCCTCTCGTTGATATTAAGAATATACTCTCCAAGGAAACCTATGAAGAATATCTGAATAGAAGCAAGAACAAACATACCGATTGTTACCGGTGCCATTCCTGCCGGGAAATCATACCACATACAAAGCTTCAATATGAGATAAATCAAAGCAACTATAAGACTTAAGACCGCAAGTATTCCGCCTCCGATGGTTGCTATACGAAGTCCGACCTTTGTATAGGACGTAATGGAAAGCATAGCCGTATCGTAGAGCGTATAGAAGTTGTTATGAGTCTTGCCCGCCCTTCTCTGAGGCTGCTCGAACGGAATCTTCTTTATCTTAAATCCGAGTTCGCCGACAATGCCTCTTAAGAAAGGCTTCGGATCCTTAAGATCTCTCATAACATCAACGAAGCTTTTGTCGTACAGACCTGCACCCGTGAAGTGTTCGATCTGCTCGACATCGGAAAACTTCTTTATGATCTTGTAGTAGAGGCTTCTTAAGAAATAAACAAACGGATTTTCCTTGGATGAAGTCTTTACCGAGACAACTATCTTGTAGCCCTCTTCCCATTCCTTGACATACTTCGGGATCATATCGACGGGATCCTGGAAATCGCATGCCATGGTAACTGTGCAGTCGCCCGTGGTCTGAAGAACACCGTAGTAAGGCGAATTGTTCTGTCCGAAGTTTCTTGCGTTAAAGATTGCCTTGATCTTCTTGTTCTGCTCACATATCTGACGGAGCTTGGGACGTGTCAGATCCTTCGAGTCGTTATCGATAAAAACGATCTCATAATCGTAGGAAGGAAGATCTTCTGCGAACATCTTCACAAGAGCCTCTGATATCGGGCCTACATTCTCTTCCTCGTTATAGCATGGGATCAGTACACTTATCTTCTTCATTGCGAGAACTCCTCTCTAAACCATGCGACAGTCTCTTTAATACCATCCTCGAAAGTATACACAGGAACAAAACCCGTGTCATTTGTAAGCGACGAGATATCGGCACAAAGATACATAACCTGTCCCGGATAGTACTCGACCTCACCGAATCCGATCGGAAGATCGGGGTTGATCTCATCTCTTATAAGCTTAATGTAATCGGCAAGGGGACGCACATTGCCGGAACCGATGGGATAGACCGCACCATCTTTTCCCTTGGTCGCAGCAAGGAAGAATGCTCTTGCCGCATCCTTGCAGTAGAGGTAATCCCACATCTGCTCGCCCTTGGTGTAGGACGCCTTCTTGCCCTCGAGCATAAGACCTATGCCGCTCATGACCATAGTGTGCGCGCCGTCGTAAGGACCATATACGCTTAAGATCCTGCACCAGATGTGCTTAATTCCTGCTTTTCGAGCTTCTATGCGCGTAAGCTGTCCCGCACAAAGCTTTCCTATGCCGTAGCCGGTCTCGGGGAAACACGGTGTGTCAGGGGCGATCTTGGTGCCGTCCTTTACTCTTCCGTACTCAGCCTGGGAGCCCGCGCCTAGGAAAGCCGTACACTTTAGTTGGGCCGCCGCTCTTACCGCATCTACCGAGTATTCGATGTTCTTAAGCTGAAGTTTGGTATCATCTCTCGAGGCGCCGTGTGTGCCGTCCCAAGAGAAATGGAAGAACAGCTCAGCCTCATCTATAGATGAAGCCTTCAAAACTTCAGGGAGCGTGCTTATATCTTTAAGGTCCAGCTCGACGACAGTTATCCTGTCATCTTCAGGCAGATTGCAAAGCCTTGAGGTACCGGGGCGGACAACAGCAATGACCTCGTAATTCTCTTCGAGGAGCTTTTCTATCGTTGCCACTCCGAGCATTCCGGTTGAGCCTGTTACTATCGCCCTTTTCATCATTTACTCCTTACCCGGCATTGATGCCTTAACTGATTCGAATTCTTCTCTCGGCAGGAACGGGAACATATCGTCGATTGGCGGCGATACAATGCGGCCGTCGGGAAGAACCTTACTGCTTAATTTGGGTTCAAAGTTCTGTGTCTCATCGACAATAACTTCGCAAAGCACAGGATCGTTTCCTTCGAGTGTCTCTTTCACCTTTGCCTCGATATCGTCTGCATTATCTATCTTCACGTAACGCATTCCGTATGCGGGCGTGAGCTTAGACAGATCAGGGAACGACAGGCCGTTGCCGTCGCATACTCCCACGAGCGGCGGATTGAACTTAGCCGTCTGCGTCTGTCTTATGGAGTGATATCCGTTGTTGTTGATGATAAAAGTCTTAAGAGGAAGCTTGTTATAGATAACTGTCTGCATCTCCTGGATGTTCATCTGGAATGAACCGTCGCCGTCAACGCAGATCGTTCTCTTATCAGCTCTTGCCACCGCACATCCCAAAGCTGCCGGGAAACCATATCCCATCGCAGCGCAGCCCGAGTTCGTGAACAGTCTCGTGTCTTCTTTGATATGCATGCCCTGGAATGTGACAACACAAGCGGAACCGTTGCCGCAGATAACCGCGTCGTCATCCGCGAGCACCCTGGAAAATCTGTCGATGAAGACATAAGGATTAATCGGGCTTTTCTTCTGCTCATAGGAAGGGATGCATGCGGGATACTTCGCATCAACATCGCGGCTCCACTTAAGCCACTCCTTATGGGTGTCGCCGCCGTCAAAGCCGGACGCGATAATCGAGTCGAGCACATCGGTTACATCCGCATGCACCTTCATGTCGATCTTGATAGTAGGCTTATTAAGCTCTGCCTCGTCGATATCGACCATGATCTTATACGCATCGGGAGACCATCCGTCAAAGTTATAGCTTATCTGTCTTATGTTAAGTCTGCAGCCCATAGAGATAACGAGGTCTGCACCCTGCATTACAAAGTTACCGCCGCGCGTTCCGACAGTACCGGGGCGGCCGCAGTAATAAGGGTTATCGTCAGCAACGAGATCGTGTGCGTTCCATGCGGTAACGACAGGGATCTTAAGCATATCCATAACCTTGAGCATCTTGTCCTTGACGCCTGCGAATCTTATTCCCTCGCCGACAATCATTACGGGGCGCTCAGCCTTACCAATCTTATCTAATATCTGCGCCGTCAAAGCCTCATCGTAAGAAGGCTTCTCCTTCGCTAGAATCTGTCTTTCCTCATCAGATCCCTCGAAATGCCTTAAGGCGTTCTCATCAACCGGAGACGCCTGAACATCAAGAGGCACATCAATCCATACTGGACCTTTACGGCCGGAGTTTGCAAGACACCATGCCTTCTCGAGGTGGTAGAAAACATCCTCGGGTTCCGTCAGCATAACCGCATATTTGGTCATGCACGACACCGCATCCACGATAGGAAATTCCTGGTCACCTAACTGCCTTAAGTTAAGTTCGGGCACGGACCAGGTCGTAGTCTCTCTTTTTACCTGTCCCGATACAACAAACATCGGCACGGAATCGAGATATCCGCCCATGACGCCCGTGATGGCGTTCGTGCCGCCGGGGCCGGAAGTGACGCACACAGCGGCAATCCTTCCCGTTAATCTCGCGTAGCCTTCAGCCGCGATCGAGCAAGCCTGCTCGTGATGGTTATATGTGCTTCTAAGTTTGGGGTGGTGGCCTATGGCATCGTTAAGGTGCATCGCACCTCCGCCCGTAACCGCGAAGACGTCTGTCACGCCCTTATCCGCAAGAAAATCCGCTATTATCTGCGCTACTTTCTTCATGTCACTCCTCCTCGAAAAGCACCGTCATATCCATCGGATGATCCGCATAGAATACGTGCTCAAACTCATTAATATCTTCGCCTCCGAATTCGCCGAAGCCGAATCCGTAAGAGACGCCTGCAAAAGACGCACCTGCAAGCTTCGCACCGTTAGCGTCGTGGTTGGAATCCCCCACCATAAGCACACGGGAAACATCCTTTACACCTAGAGAATCAATGCACAGCTTGATAATATCTTTCTTAAGAAGCTTGCCCTCATAATCGGAGCCGAAGATGTGATCCGTGTAATCAGTAAAGCGTGTGGCTTTAAGAAGCTTCTCCGCATAATCCTGCTTCTTGTAAGTGGCGATTCCTATCGGGATATTTCTGCTCTTAAGAAAATCCAAGAAATCGTAGATTCCGTCGTAGGGCTTCGCAAGAAGAAGATTATGGTTGCTGTACCTTTCTCTGAAGTACAGGCAGACCTCACGAAGCTTATCCTTTTGAACGCCGCAGCGGCCCTCGAACGACCACTCGATCGGCGGACCTATGAACTTTAAGATCTCCTCATCGGGGAGGCTCTTAAGTCCAAAATGTTCTATTGTCTGTTTAACCGAAATAACGATACCTTCGGCAGTGTCGAGGAGTGTTCCGTCGAGGTCGAAGAGTACCGCATCAAATTTTCTTTTCGCTTGTGTCATGTTATATCGTACCTGGTAGTGGTCAGGAAGTTCACCTTGATGTCGTCCTTGTGCGAGCGTATGAAGCCTGACATGTAGTTGTTAAGATAATCCGCCTTCTGCTTGGCGAAGTCGTACTCCTTGCCCTCATCAAGATAGTTCGCATCAGTACCGGAATAACCGTCAAAGCCTGCGAGGTTGACCTCCTTGACGCCGCTTCTCATGAGCACCTTGAGGATCATCATGAGGGAGTTATCGGCATACTCTGAATCCCTGTCGAGCAGCGCGCTTATATTCATTACATACTCGAACGGCTTGTCCGTGGGAGTAACGTTTGAAGTCGCGATAACAGGTATCTTCTCCTTCGAAAGCAAGGTCGCAACCTGTATGTGACGTTTGGTGTTCGTAAGGAAAATATAGTCGGGCATGAATGATCTCGATGCATAATTAATCGAGATTATAAGCGGATCCGCACTCATGACAAAATCGCCTATCTTCTTGCTCTCCGTCTTGATCGTGGTGCCGGGACCTGTGACAAGTATCGTCTTTCCGCGAAGTTCACGTGCGAGCGCCTCGATATCGGCCGAGTCGTTGATCTCCTTGTCCTGGAACTCGACGTAGAGTCTTTCCATATAGTCCTTATCGTAAAGAAGCTTCTTCTCGCCCTGAAGCTTACCCAGAAGCTCGTTTATCTGCTTGATTGAAAGCGTGTGCTTATTGGTAAGCTGCTTAACATAATTCGGATGGCAGTCGTTGCTTGCCGCAAGGAAGAAGAACAGGCTGTATCCCCATGTGGCGGGCTGATAGAATTCCATGATGTTTGCATCTATCGCCTCGAGGTACTGGCTTAAGTGGTATTCCTTGCCATACTCGTTATTCATGTGCATAGCGACAAGCTCGATGGGAGCATTGCCCGCACTCTTGCCCATACCATACAGCGTGCCGTCAACGAGAAGCTCGCGGTCAGTCTGATCAGAGTAAGCAAGAATCATCTGACAGTTCGCATACGCCATCTGGAAATTATTGTGGCCGTGATAGCCGATCGCTATATCGTGATCGAGGTTCTCATCGAGGATCTCGAGGATGTGCTTCAAATCCTTCTGATGCGTAAGTCCGTAAGTATCCACCATGGAGACCGCATCCGGGTGCGTCTCGTTAGCAAGAGCACAAAGCTCTTTAAGGTCGTCATCAGAGTACGCGGTAACGCTTACGAGCTGCGCGAAAACAATATATCCGAGCTTCTTAAGCTCCGAGCAAAATCTCAGCGCCTCCTCCTTAAGATGCTTTTTGAAGATAACTCTTATGCCGTCGAGATAACTCCCGGAACAGGGCTTGATGTTGTCTAAGGAACATGTGCCGTAGTCGATCATGCCGAAGACTTTGGTGTTCTTCTTATCAAGGTCGCCGTAAATCTTACCGACGCTGTCGGTATCAGGCATGATGCTTCTGTCGTAATCGAACGGACGTCTGTCATCAAGGAATCCCACCTCGATGATATCTGTTCCCGCATCGACTATCCGCTCGAAGACGGAGACGATGTTGTCATGACCGAACAGCCAGTCATTCACATAACCGCCGTCACGAAGAGTACAATCAAGCAGGCTGATCTTCCGGCTCATTGTCGTCTCCCTTCTTTTGCTTATAGGCCCAGAACTTATTCATAACGAAGTTGATGGGCACTGCTATCACCAGATTGATGATAGGTGCGATGTACTTGTTGATCATGAGAAGATCAACGCATACATATGAGATAACGTTGCTTAATACGAGTCCCGTAAACGCATATGCGATGTAAGTCTTGATGAGTGTCTTCCACCATACGCGCTTCTGTGCTCCCTCTTCTTCCTTAAAGACAAACTTGTTGCTCCAGATAAATGCCCAGATGACCGAGAGGAAGAAAGCGACTGTATTACCTATATACTTGTCGATGCCTTCAAATCCGCCGATCGCATCCAGGAAAAGGAGTGTGACCGCATTGATGATGTAAGAAACTATCGTATTCGATACACCGACCAAAGCAAACTTCACGAACTGTAAGAATGCATCGGCGGCCTTTCCCGTAAGTTGTTTGCCGAACGGTTTAAGCAGCAGGTTCATGCACCAGAGCACAAACCGCTCAAACCAGTTTCTCTTTATTATCTGCTCTTCGTTTTCCATTACAGTGAGAGCGCTTCCTTTATAGTCTTGATCATGTAGTCGATCATCTCATCTGTCATACCGGGATAAACGCCGATCCAGAATGTATCGTTCATGATCCTGTCAGTATTCGTAAGATCGCCTACTACCCTGTAGCCTTCACCCGTAGCTCTCATCTCGTCGAAGCAGGGATGCTTTGTAAGATTGCCTGCAAACAGGTTTCTTGTCTGAACACCGTGATCCTCGATATAGTTAACGACCTTATGTCTGTCTACGCCTTCCTTGACCGTCATCATGAAACCGAACCATGAGGGCTTTGAATTGGGTGCTGCCTCGGGGAGAATGAGCTTGTCCTGACAGTCCTTAAGTCCTTCCCAGAGTCTGTCGAAGTTATGTCTTCTTCTTTCAACGAATGACGGGAACTTAACGATCTGTGCGCATCCTACCGCCGCCTGAAGATCTGTTGCCTTAAGGTTATAGCCGAAGTGGGAATAAACATACTTGTGGTCGTATCCGAACGGAAGCTCACCATACTGTCCGTCGAATCTGTGTCCGCAGAAATTGTCCTTACCGGAAGGACATACGCAGTCTCTTCCCCAGTCTCTCATAGATCTGATGCACTTGTTAAGGAGCGGATCGTTCGTGTAGATAGCGCCGCCCTCACCCATTGTCATATGGTGCGGGGGATAGAATGAGGATGTTCCGATATCACCAATCGTACCTGTGAACTTCTCCTGTCCGTCGATCGTGTACTTGGATCCCAAAGCATCACAGTTATCCTCTACAAGCCAGAGATTATGCTTAACGCAGAACTCCTTAACGGCCTTAAGGTCAAACGGATTACAGAGAG
>JAEEGL011141095.1_pt1 | contig 12169 bp, 28 predicted proteins | sample 9134231 | NCBI WGS metagenome assembly JAEEGL01 (sample SAMN16246548, study PRJNA631951) | gut metagenome | biome: gut microbiome; feature: rumen; material: fiber-attached | host: Bos | place: Iran: Karaj | collected 2018-10
ACTATCAATCGTCTTCTTTATGAAATCAATCTTCTCGCTTTCCTTTGCACAATCTGCGGTCAGGGCATAAGGTACTTCAAAGGAATAGTCTTCCGTCAACGGTCCGAACGAGAAGTTGGCATAGTTCTGTGGTTTCATGAACACACCATAATAGAAAAGGTCATCAATTGTTTCGGTCATTCCGAAAGTCTTGAAAAAGCTTTCCATAAGGTTTTCAAGGGCTTCAATCGAAGGTTGGGAGTTTATTATTGTATAATCCCTGCTACATTTCTCCATATCGGTAATCTTTTAAAAAGTTATTTATAGTAATAATTAGTCCTTTTCCGAAGTTCCCTGCTCATTTAACTTGGTTGTTGTGGTCGTGGTGGACCAGTAACCATTATAACCACCACCCCAAAGTTTTGGGCAGTTAATGCAGTGACGCTGTGGATTCGTACAGATTCCATTCGGTGCATAACATGGTGGTTCATAGGTCATCGGTATGACAAGTGGTGGGTAAGTGTTGTCTCTCTGTGGTCTTTCCAAATCCCTTTCCGCAAGCAGTTCTGCAAGTCGTTCCTTGCTCAGTTTCATATAATCTTCCTTAGTCATAAAAATTAAATATTTATATTTATTTATTTATTGTTCTTCCTTTGTTTTAGTTACTGACTTAAGTTCAGTTGTTTCCTTTTTGGAAATATCTTCAATCTTCATCATTCCATATCTTTCAATTTACGATTGAGCCATTGGCTTAATACTGCACTTTGTTTTATATCATAAGTGCTATTAAGAGCATTGTATACCAAGTCCCTTTTAATTTCATCTTCATCAGTCCATTGCGATTTAGGATGTACACGTTCTTTAATGGATTTAAGCCAATCAATATCACGTTGATAATATTGTACATCACATGCACAATGTTTTGCCTTGTCTATTCTAATAAGTTCTTCAAGGTGTTGAATTGTTTCGTTCAACATATACTCGTCCTCTTCACTCCAAGCAAGCTTCTGCTCAATCTTCTTCAATTCTTTCTTCTCGGCATCCCATTCATATCCATCTTCATGCATTGCCTTGAATAAAGTTTCACATTGTTCGTTGGTTGCTGGATGACATTTTTCATTAGTCCAACAAGCATCTTCTCCTTTAATAAAAATGCCATACATTAAACCACAATACGCTATTGGCTTTTCTGCAATATATTCTTCTTGAAAAATAAAGATACTATTATTACATGCAAGCACATCACCATCCTTTGCATCTTGAATGGTCCAAAGGTGTGATTCACTTTCACAAGGTGGTAGACAAGGAGAAATAATATTACCTTTAATATCTTCTAATGTATAATATCCATTATTGATATTTTTTATCAGAAATACATCTTTAGTAATATTATTAACAATCCAATCACCAACCTTGAATTTTGGTTCAATCTTATCAGTAGGATTATATGTCAAATCGTGAATTTTCCCATCAACTTTACTTACATACCAATTACTTGCTTTAAAGTCAAGAATTGGTTTTTGCTCTCCTTGCTTTTCGTTGGCAAATACAAGTAATTCTTCAAGCACTGCTATCCTGCCACCAAGTGATAGTTTTTCAGCAAATAACACAGCCTTCTCTTTCTCTCGTGAGTACAATTCTTTTCTCCGTTTAATTTCTTCAATAAGTGTACTTTCTCCTTGCTTTTCAAGCCAAGTTTGTTTCTTGAATATTGTATATAATTGACAAGGAGTTATATGGTACGTTTTACCAAGAAGATTATCGCTTCTAACATTATAGTTATCTTTACCCACATATTCAAGCCAATAAGTTTCTCCTTCTTTGAAATCTTGAAAATCAGCATAACATTTGATAAAACCATCTCCAACAAATTCACGCTTTTCATTTTCAGCAACTTCATAAGATGCCGTATCTACTTTATCTTGCTTTTCAAGCCAATGTTTTCTTTCTATCCGTTGTCCTTCTGTATAACCCTGTTTGTATGCCTGTTGAATAAGGGCATTAATATCTTTTTGCTTTTCAAGTTTGTGTAAATCATTTATTAGAGACTTAAGTAGTTTGGTGTTGTCATCATAAGGTGAAGCATAACCACTTTCTGCAATACTCCTAACAAAATGTTCCAAAGCATTGATTTGCTCTTTGGATGGCTTCCAATTTTGACTGTTACTATTGCCTTGCTTTTCAAGCCAAGCAAGAATAAGCTCGGTATCTTCCTTGCTAATGACAGGTTTTTTATTTTCTTTTACTAAGCTAAAAATCTCTACAAGTGCTTCCCTTACCATCTCATCCTCTGATTTTTCAAATCCAGAGAAGATTTCTTCAGCAACATTTGAGCCGAATCTAAGTGCAATCTTTTCACGCACCTCATCATAAGCTTCTGCTTTTTTTAATATATTCATAGTCATTCCTTTATAAAGTGTTTTAATTCTTTTACAATAGCTTTTTGTAAACCAAGGGGCAAACTATTACGCTCCATTAGAATTTCGAGATAGTTAATAGTTTCTTTAAATGCAGCATCCCAACCAGTCTTAAAAGCATTTTCAATTTCAGATATCCACTGCATTCTATCAATATCATTTTCAAGTATCTTATATAATCCACTTGGAATATGAGAAGCATATTGTTTTGCCAATTCTTCTTTATTGCTCATAGTTCATAGTCTTTTAATAATTGCTTCGTAAGATATGTTCATTCATAATTTTCATCCTTTTTTAACTTACAGGGACAATTCTCGTTATGTACAGCAGATGGAGCAGTAGCCAATCTCCCGTAAAATAATAGGTATTCATGCCCTTCTATTGTTACTTTTTCGACAGCCAAGTCACCTTTGCTAAAAATTCTTTTATGGCTCACATTTGCAGACTTCTTTACATCTGTTTCTGCATATGTGCCACTACAAGAACTCATAGTAGTAAAGAAAATGGCACAAAACACACTTAATAAAATTGCATATAATCTCATTCTCTTTCCTCCTTGTTTAATTTTATAATCATTTCCACGCAAGCATCAACTGCATTGTCATGCCATTCCGTGAACCTTTCTCTACAATGCAGCCTATAATGGTGGTCATCAGAACTATCTAATGTTGATGATGGTATAGCATTAAGCAACGCATTTAAAGACCAACAAGGAACAGTTCCTAAAGAAGGTTCTCTTCCTATCATGGGGTAATGTCCTGTTACTCTACCACCCAATGTGTGACTAAAACAAAATCTCATGTCTGCACTTTCCGGTGACAGTATCTCTGCTAACTTCTTACTCTGTTCTATATCAGTGTATGTTTTCATAATTACTATCATTTCTTAGATTTAATAAATCATCCATATAAGCCCATTTTACAGGAGTTTCCCAATTCACTCTTGGACTCCATTTCCCTTCCCAACTTTGAATTAAGTCGTAAAGCCATATACCATCTTCTTTGTTCTTGTTTTTAGAAGCAACAATTATAGGATTACCGAATTTTGTAGGGGTTTCTGTTGAAACACAGTGCCAAACACTTGATGATTGTGCTGCTAATCCAAGTTCAAAGAAATGTTCGGCTACCTTTATTATATCATAGGTTCTAAGAGGTAGTCCACTTTTCTTACTTTCCAAAACTCCATCTTCGTAAATATTAAAGTGGTTTGTTAGGTATGTTCTTATATCGCTATCCAAGTCCACCTCTTTTACTTCAAGGGTGTCGATGAAATGAAGTAAATCGTTTAAAACACTATATGCACCTACTTTCTGGAATCTTATTTCATCAGTGTTAGGTTCTGAAAGATACAATTCATTTGTTCGTATCAATCCTTTTATCTCTGCTATTACGGCATTCTTATCTATCAATTCCATATTAAATATAATAATTTAATTTTTATAAGGATTATTATTTTCAGTTACTTCAATGGCAAGTCCTTTTGGAATTAGTCCACGGTAGTCAAACATTTTCCTATTAAGCCAATCAATAAGCGGGGCAACTTCAAAATGAATGAATCCTATGGAAGTACACATACAATGATTTGCAAACAACTCATATTCTTTCTTCTCTTCCTCAGTCATACTTGACATTTGACGAAGATATGGTTTTAAAGATTCATAGCGACTTAAATCTTGATAGTTCAATTGTCTATCACACTCTTCATATAGAATTTTATCTGTATCCGTAGCGTAATTAATAAAAACACCTTGAACTATTACACCATAAGGCAATCTTGCGCACAAATCCTGCAATAACAGCTTTTTATCTTCTTGTGTCATAACTCATCATTTTCTTTTAGCCAACAAACCATTTCATATACGGCATCAATTGCTAATGTATTATTAAGTTCAATCCAGCCTTTTCCATCAGAAGTACCAACCTTATAATAATGTTTAGTGTAATCATCTTCATCTTGCATTTTATATAGGTGAGTTTCAATTGGAAGCAACTCTAATAACGCATTTAAACTCCAAGCTGGAATGTTTTTGTTATAATAATCATCCCAATTATTTACTACTAACATTCTTGGAATATCATCATAAGTGTGAATGTTATGGTTATATTCCCAATACATATCTGCACTTTCAAGTGGCAATATTTCTGCCAACTTCTTTGACTGTTCTATATCTGTAAATGATTTCATAGTAATCCCTCTTCGTGTAATTTTATTACCATTTCATAGCAAGCATCAATAGAAGTATCACCTGTCTTAACATAAACAGCAGACAAATCACCGTCATCGCTTGTTTTTAAATAATGTGCAGAATACCACTTTCCATTAACCGACTTACTTAAACCAAAGTCAACACCATCTTTAAATTCTCCTAAATATGAAGGAAGAATTTCAAGTAATGCAGACAAAGACCATGCTGGAAGGTCTGCATTCTCAACTTTAGTTCCAAGCCACATTTGGTTTCTTGCTGCATATGGGTCTTTACTATAATACCAACCCATATCAGCAGATTCTAAAGGTAATATGCCTTTTAGTATCTTACTCTGTTCTATTGATGTTGCTATCTTAGTCATAGTTTTCAATAATCTTTATTGTGCTCTCAAATTCCACACATTCCTTTTCTTTAATTTCTGGAAACATATAATTTGGTACTTCACACATTTTCCTTACATCTCTCAATAAATCATTCCAATTACCAGATGGTTTATCATATAAGACATATAATTTTGTGTAGTACAATTTTTCAGTATCGTTAGAACAATCTACATCATAAGGAATATTTGCTTCCGTTCTTGCTATCCAAAGTTTCATAGTTATTCTATTTTTCTTCTTCCATTTCCTTTAATGCATCGTCTATATACTTCTTATTATGTAAGTATATTAACTTCATTGCTGAATGTGGAATATCAAAGCTATTCCATTGAATTAAGTTTCCAAAGAAACAAGACAGTGTACCGAAAGTCCCATCAACGGAATCATCCTTTCTATCCTTCTCGTTCATAACTTGTTCAAAGAAAGCCTTAAGCTTCTTTAGTTCTTCGGTTTTCTGTGGACTATAGTAATACTTTGCCATAACTTATTCTTCTCCATTTATTTTTTTCCAAACATCAGTCTCCCCCATCAAACAATTGTCCTTCCTATAGCAAGTGTCACAGTTTGGGGATACAGAACATAGTTCTTGTCGCATTTTCTTTGCGTTTTCAATATACTCATCAACGGTTGGACCAACATCCTTCCATTGCTCCACTTCCTTCCAAGCTTGGTCTAATTCTTCTTGGGTTGCGTTGTCCAAGAATTTCTTCAGTGAATCATATAATTTTCCCATAATTATTCTATTTATCTCCTTCCAGCTTTCTGAACATAATACTTATCCTTGATAAACAACCCTTTTCTTCAGCACCTTGCTATCATTTCTCTTATTATATTCAAGGGTTCTTTTCTCGACATACTTTTTTGCTTCATCAAGACTCATATTCCGCATAGTGCACTCATATAGCCCGCAGTCCTCGATATCTGTTTGATATAAGAATGGCATTCCTAAGAATCCATTGACCTCCACCGAATACATCTTATCTCCGTTGCGAAGCGTGTTTTCGACAATTCTATACTTATGGAAAATGCCCCTATGCTTCAACGTAGGTGATGATGAGCTAATAATGAAGATGGTTAGAAAAACCAACAAAACAAACCCAATAAATATACAAAAAGTTACCATAATTTATTCCCACATTTTTATCCACCAAATGCAAAATTACCATCTGTATCCTCTTGGTAGTGACGTACCTCAGCATCTTTAGCAGTATCTACGCTTTCACACTTATTTTTGATAGATTCTAAAAGGTAGCCGTTATACTTGTTATACCTAATGTGTGTCAAATCGTAATTCAGTATTAGTTTAACATTACTGAACGGATGTTTAATCAATTCAAGAATTAATTTATATGCTTTCATAATATTTATTTTTTTTTTTATAGGGGTTATTGCATTTGTTCTTCTGTTTCATATCCACATTTTATACAATGGAAAATTCTGTAAGTGTGATGTTGTCCATTTACATATTCTTCTCTGTAAGTGTAGTATCCACTGTGTGAGCAGAAAAGTTGTTTAATTTTCTTAATTAATCTTTTAATCATTTTCATTTTTATAAAGTTTATTTTCTAACTACAAAGATAAATCAAATAAATGATATTTCAAAATATTTCTTGTTAAAAAACGTTAAAGATTAAAGGATAAACAAAGGGAAACACGAAAATGATACTTTTGTCATTTGCCAAACTGCCTAAAGGCAGCTTATTGGTAACATGATTCTCATATTCGGAATCATCGTTGAGTGTGAATTTATGCACGGTCATCCTCCTTATATCAATCCTTTCTCTTTAAGAGCTACAATCATTTCATAACAAGCATCAATTGGAGATTCCATTGTTATATCAGGTAACTCATTATTTACACCAAAACCTATCTCATCATACCAAATAGAAAAATCCTTATCAGCGATATCAATACGTAAAACATTAAATTCCTTTATATGTTTTGGAATGGTTTCAAGTAACGCTACAAGACTCCAACATGGTAACTCTGCTTCATATTCATTGGCAGAGAAATTTGGATTCTTTATAAGAAAATCCTTTGGATATGGAATTTCATCGTAGCCCCCATCGTACATTCTATCAGAGTATTCATAAGGGGCTATATAACCATATCTCATATCCGCACTCTCAATAGGCAGTATCTCTGCTAACTGCTTACTCTGTTCAATATCTGTATAACTTTTCATAATAGTTCTTGCTCCTTGAGTTTTAAAATTAGTTCCACACAGACATCAACTGCGTTAAAATATGATTCAGTCATAAATCCGTTTGCTTCAAAATAATATCCACCCTCATACATTTGCATTTCATATCTGCCATTGTTACGAATAATTTCTAGAAGTGCAGACGCACTCCAACAGGGTATTTGGTTATGCATTGCAGAATAATTTCCTATATGGGGTATAGGACTATAATAATTTTCAAGAGGATGTTTAGAATAATACATATCCACACTCCCTATCGGCAGTATCTCTGCCAAGACTTTTGATTGCTCTATGTCTGTATAGCTTTTCATTTTCCTTTCATTTTGTATATTTTGTCCCCAATCTTAAATGATAGTTTCATCAAACATATCGTTAGTATTGGGTATATTACTGCACTATCTATCAAGACTAAAATTGGCCTTAATATACCTTCTGTAAGATTAAAACATAGATAGAATAGCAACACATAGATTATGGATGATATAATAAAACCACAACCTCCGGCTAAACATCCTACCGCTTCTTCATCACTGTGTGGATTTAAGTCTGGAATATCATCTGGACGATAAGATATCCAAGGATTGATAAATATCATAATTTTAATAACTTTTTACTTTAATGATTTGTTTACAATATCCGCAATAAATGCACCTATTAATGAAATAGTAAAAAATGGACCAATTACCAATATTAATAGGAACAATAAAAATCGTTCAAATACATTACATTTTATTTCTGAAAATATTTCATAAGAAAATGCTACACAAAATATGTATATCAATACAAGTATTGTAAATTCAAATGGTGTCATAATCAAATCAAATTTTCTTTGTGTAAAAGCACTATCATTTCATAGCAAGCATCAACTATGTTGTCATATCTTTCACTATCCTCCATAGGCAATGTTGCAGTACTATGATAATACACATGCCATTGGTTATGGTAGATATCTTTACAAAAGTTTGCATTCCTCCCATCTAATGTTGGTAATACATCAAGCAATGCACCCAATGACCATGCAGGAATATATTCTATGTAATTCGCTTCAAATCCTTCTTGTAGTTCTTTTGAATTACCTATATTTATTGCATATTCACCATTTCTCCAAGACTTTTTGAAATAGAACATATCTGCACTCTCACGTGGCAGTATCTCTGCCAACTTTTTGCTTTGCTGTATATCTGTATAAAATTTCATAATCAAATCAAATTTTCAAGTGAATATTTCAATGCTGCTTCAACTGCTTCTGTATAATCAGTGTGATGAGCAATCTCATTTGGCACTATTATTGTAGACGCATGACTATATATGCTAATTTCAAAACCATCTATATACCCCTCCCAATGGTCTGCATGATAAGCATCAATAACAATGACTACTTTATGCACTTCTCTCAACCAATCCATAGCCATTTGGTGAGTTGGAGCAGAGCATAAATCAGTTCCACCAGAATTATAATCATCACACTTTATATTATTAGCAGAGAAATAGGGGTCAGTATCACCAATCCATAATGCTCGCACTTTTTCTTTAAACTTCTTCTCTTTGAGTAGTTTGGATACTTTATAAGAGCAATATCTTTCAAGTATTCCCATAACCTTATTATCCTTTTTTTACTTTACAACAATTCTTCATTAAACTCTGGTATTGGCCTCCATGCAATTATCCCATGAACAATTTGCCCTGTATAACCACCTCTTTGTTCTGACATCCACTTGCCATTCTTTGTAGCATCTATACGACAACCATATATTGAATCCCATGCGAGAACCATATCACTTTCAGTCCACTCTCTGTGTCCTTGTAATGTATCTGACCACTGCTTAGTTTCTTTTGGCATTTGTCTTGAGCAGTCTATCCATCCATTATTATACAAATCCACCTCTTTCACTTCAAGGTTTTCCTTGTAACGAGGGTCTCTTGCAAGTAAATAACCTGCATCACCTCCACTAACACAAGCTTGCTCTATTTCTTTTCGCCACAACGCTTGCTGTTCCTTTGTCAGTTGATTAAACAACTCACTTTCTATGTTAAAAGAATAAGTTTCAGCGTGAGCTTGTATACCCGCTTTAATGGAGTCATATTGAATGCACTCTTCATACGGGTCTTTCACTTCAAGGGTATCAAGTTCACATTGTACTTCTTGTAATGCCTTGTTATAACATATACGATGTTCTGCATTGTGACCATCATCTTTCTTCCAAAGAATTCTAAGGATTTCTTCTACTCTATTTTTGTCAATATACTGTGTCATAACTTTATTCTCCTTTTGCTTTAAGCCCAAGTCCAAAGAAATACTTGGCAAAATCTAATAACTTTATTTGATAACTAAATTCAATATCATTAGCATCAAGATATTTTCCCATTTCTTTTTCCAAGTCCACATCTTTAACTTCAAGAGTATGAAGTAATGAAGGTAACTCCTCACAATCCGCAATATTGTTATCATATACAGGCTTTATTTGTTCAATATTTTTCAATTCATCTTTCATCCTTTGCAACTCACTATTGATAGTGCCTAAGTCATAACCTTTGGCAGATAACAAATCAACATAGACTTTCTTTGTTTCTTTTATACAACATTTATTCTTCCTTTGGGAGTTTATCCAAATCAAAAACAGGAATGTAATATTTCCCCTTATATACCACGGTTTGGCCAGACGTGGTTGGTCCGTTTCCATTCCGCAGACACATCATACCAATGTTGTCATCAACATAACTCACACCACTGAAAGGCAGTCTCTTCCACTTCGGAAGTTCATCGGTAAACTCTTTACGGGCAAGTGAAAGAAGCTTTGGTGCATATTTTCTTATATATTTGTCGTAAACTGTTGGATTTATGAAAGCACCATAATCACCATCAATCTCATCAATAAGTTCTGAAATGCAGTTTTCAAACTCACTTGGTTCTGGCTCATTGGTTATGATGAATAAATCATCATCATTTTCATTGTTTGCCCTTCCGCTTGAAAAATATGTTTTTACATATTTTTTCTTTCCTTCCTTTCCATTTATCAATGCAACAATACTTTCGTTGTCTGTCAGGTCGGCATTGACTTTCAATAATTCCACATCTCTTCCGTCCCTTGTGACTACCTTGTACGTGCCTTCCGCTATCTCCGGATAGAACTCTATATTAAATGGTATCTTTTTCATCTTTCTCATATTCCAATAATTCTTTTATGTTTTCAATATCTTTTGTTATTCTTCCCAATAATAATATTACTGACAAAAAACCAATAACAATAAAACCAAATACAATGCCAAATACATTTTCCATAACATTCCTTTTATTTTTTTACAAATATAATGCATTTATCCTAATTGTAAAACTTTTTCATTTAAAAAATGTTAAATCACCAAGGATAATATCTTCTGAACAACGTTACAGGACCACGCTTCTTATCCAGATAATTCTTCATGTCTTTATGAACAATTTTAACAACATCCCTTTTGGCTTCTTCCAGAGTACAATGTCCGGACACAAAATCATCTTTTGTGTAAACCTGATATTTTATTGTCTTATACTTGTTATCAAACATGATTGAATATATTGCGAATTTCTTACGCAGTTTTTTCAGAAGTCTTGTTTTCATATTTTGATTTATCTGTTATGTTTTCCTTGAATATATTCTTCCAAGAGATTAGGTAAACATTCTCATTGGTAAGTTCATTTATATATTCAGACAAATTTATAATTCTAAATCCACCTTCTACAAACGGTTTGAATACCTCACTAACACAACAGACCAAATCTTCCTCAATATCAACAACACAACGATATGAACCATTTACGTTAGATGAACGGCTTCTCTCGTCACGCAAAGGAAATTTTGATTCAATGAGATACTTGATATATTCCTGCTTCTCTTTTATTCTCTGTTCCAATGTACGGAACGAGTCTTTCCCATAGGTTGTTTCTATCCACGCATATTCTGCTGTGAAATCGGGTTTCTCCTTCTTGAATACATTCTTGATGCTTTCAAGCGTTGTTTTTCTTTTCTTCTCTTCTTCCATTTTCTTATAAATTAAATAATATTTCTCTTATAACCATCACTTGTCAGTGTGTAGTCACCGCTTTCAATTCTTCCAAGTCTGTAATCCAGACAACCAATCATCGTATTCCATGCCATTTCAATGAATGTTTCCTTCGTAATCGGTTCAATCAGAAGTTTATGGTCGCTCAGTCTGTCAAAAAGGTTGATGCATTCATCCTTGACACCACCACAATAACTGACACCCAATTTGCAGAAAATACCGAACAGACAATTATTCGTCTGATTATAGGAATACAATAATGCGTTGGCATCATAATCGCATTTCCATTCAGGTTGTGTTTCCCTCGTCTCTGAATAGTTGGCGTTGTAGAACAATTTTATATGAACAAATTTTCCATAGAACTGTGAAATGTATTCAAGTACATTCCTATACTTGGTATCATATTCAATGTCCTTTGCTTGTGTTTCCTTCAACAAAGTTTCAATGTCCTTCTTCATATCATCTTCACCGAGATATGAGTTCAATGAACACAGCAAATCCTTTAACTTGCTATTCAGTTGTATCTTTTCAAATTTATCGAATACCTTCTCCATATCATAAACCTTCTATAAAATGTACTCATTTGAGTACATGGTATCATATGATTTCAATGTTGTCACTACCGCTACTGATTCCCTCGACTATCTTTGAAACATTCTTGTATATGCCACTGAAATCATTGTCACCGGGTATCAGCACCTTTTTTATTGTGTTGTTGCTTTCATCCTTAACGATAACTTCAAGAATGTTGTTCACGAACATCTTGTTCAGTTTCTTAAGATATGCAAGACACAGTTTCGTACCATATTCCACACGTTGTTCGGCATTTGCCTTTTTCAACTCTTTGGACAAATCCCTTATGTCACGCTTCGAAACAACAAGGAAACCCTGTGCGTTTTCTTCTGAGTCAATAATTTCAATACCCTTGACATACTTGTCATCTTCT
>JAEEGL011427213.1_pt1 | contig 12169 bp, 10 predicted proteins | sample 9134231 | NCBI WGS metagenome assembly JAEEGL01 (sample SAMN16246548, study PRJNA631951) | gut metagenome | biome: gut microbiome; feature: rumen; material: fiber-attached | host: Bos | place: Iran: Karaj | collected 2018-10
ACCTGCGGTGCATACGGCTACGCATATGGCGCCCCTCCGGGGCGCTCGCCTATGCGCATAGGGCGACCACATTGGGTCGCCCCTACGCGCATACGGCTCGCTTGTGCCCGTGGGCAACCAAATATATATTATTTCAAATTATCCCGATAAAATGATTCTAATTTATCAAACGGAATTTTCTCCATATTATCATACAAATCGACATGATTTGCGTCGGGGATAATCATGAGTTCCTTGTTGCCGACGGTGACGCTTTCATTTTCGACGTGTTTGCCGGTCATCTTCTCGAACGCGCCTTCGCTGAAATAGCGGCTGTGCGCGTCTGCACCGTGAATAATGAGAACGGGATTGACGATTTCGTTGGCGTAGGCGAGTAGTTTGGTGTTGAGCAGGGAGATAGCGGCGATTTTGGCCCAGCCTTCGTTGGAGTTGAGGGAGCGTTTGTGGTAACCGCGCGGCGTTTTATAGTAGGCATGGTAATCTTTGACGAACTGCGGGGCTTGATCGGGAACAGGGTCGATAACGCCGCCGGCGCGTTCGTAAGTGCCGTTTTTATAATCGATGGTGCGCTGCTCGCTCATGGCTTTGCGCGATTTCTGGCGCGCTTCGGCGTTGTCGAAGGCATCGTTGTAATCGTTAGCGGTGACGCGGCTCATGTCGTACATGGTCGAGGCGACGGTTGCTTTGATGCGCGTGTCGATGGCAGCCGCATTGATGGCCATGCCGCCCCAGCCGCAAATGCCCAGAATGCCGATGGCGTCGGGATTGACGAGGTCGTGCGTCGCGAGAAAATCAACGGCGGCGCTAAAATCTTCGGTATTAATGTCTGGTGAGTTCATGTAGCGCGGCTCTCCGCTGCTCTCGCCGGTGAACGAGGGGTCGAAGGCGATGGTCACAAATCCGCGTTCTGCAAGGGTTTGCGCGTACAAGCCGGACGACTGCTCCTTGACTGCGCCGAACGGGCCGCTCACAGCGATGGCGGGCAGCTTCTTTCCTACAGCATCTTTGGGGATGTACATGTCTGCAGCGAGCGTGATGCCGAAACGATTGCGGAACGTGACTTTCTTGTGGTCGACTTTGTCGCTCTGTTTAAAGACTTTGTCCCAGTTTTGCTCGAGATTCATGACTTGCACTCCTTTGTCGTTGTTGACTGGATTGGGTTTTGCTTCGTTTGCGGCGTTTTCGCATACGGGCTGCGGGCAATTGCAATCGGCGACCTGCGGGCAATTGGCGTTGCAACCGGCGAAAAATAAGGCACACAATGCGGATAGGATGATTCTTTTCATGGGTGACCTCGTCGGGGTGGGGGGGGGCTCGCCTAGAGACGCCCGGACCGGTCGTCTCTACGGCTCGCTGGCGCGGCTATCTGCGATATGCCGCGCCTTGCAATATGCTGATACCGTGATTCGCGTGAAATATCCAATATTTATATTTTATTTCATGTTATTCTGTTTCGGAATAACTTAAATGTTGTGTCATTACAGGGTTCGCGATCAAGGGAACCGAGCGCAGCGCAAAGCATGATAGCGCACATTCATGGTGCGTCGGAACGAGCAAATGTAAACGGCATGGTTTCAGCGACACCCCAACGGGGATGATTATGAGCAATGAGTTTTATATACACCAACCCTCTCGGGCGATGGGCGTCTGAGAAACTGTTCAATAAAAGGAGATAAGTTATGTCAGAGCATTGTTTTGGAATCAAGCCAGAACGTCTTGGTGGAAATGGAACTCGCAAATGTGGAGCAGTTCTGTGGAGGTGCAAAAAATGCGGCGCTGTCGGTTGTTTGATTGACGGATGTACCCAGCAAAAATTTCACAATGGGCGCTGTATGAAATGCGGACATTGCAGTAAAGAAATCGTTAAATAGACTCCTGCACAAAGGAATGACTGATTAATTAAGCGCAATTAAACAGACTTTCCCTAAACGATAATCGTTTGCTGCAAAGGAGGTAATATGAAGCACAAACAACAATCCAAAAAACTGCCTTTTGTTTTTGAAGTCGTTGTCCGTGAGGATAATCTGTCTTACTTTGTTGAACTGAACAGGCCCAAAAACGGAAAATATAAGGTAAGTTATTACGGCAGATGTGATGACCCCAACTGCATTTTTCTGAAAAAAAGGTATTGCGGCAATTTTAAATGTTTCTTTAAAAAAGCAGGTGTTTATAGAATATACCTATATGGTTCATTTCCTGGGTTTAATTTTTATGATTTTGTTCGGCCTAGTTGGGAATATAATGTATGGGGGTGTATTGATACCGTAAAAGAAAAGCAAAGGACAAGGGATGATTTTTTAAAAGAATATGACTATTGCTATACAATCTATCTGAAGGATATCATTGCATGGGGTACAAACATCTGGCGTAGAATGGATAATATGTTTAGTGAATGCATGTTAACGGATATATCTGCTACAGATGCTCCAGACTTAAGAAAGATAAAGTCTCTGGATGCTATGTTTAAAAATTGCAGATATTTTAATGGCAATATTGGACACTGGGATGTTTCAAATATCAAATCCATGTGTGACACATTTAGAAAAGCATATCATTTCAATAAGCCTCTTGAACAATGGGATGTCTCAAACGTTAAAAACATGGACCATATGTTTATGCATGCGTTATCATTTAACAAGCCATTGAATCGTTGGAACGTATCTCGTACTGAATACATGGAACACATGTTCTCAAGCGCTATGTCATTCAATCAGCCGTTGGACAGATGGAATGTCTCGCATGTAAAGGACATGTGGGGAATGTTTGCGGGGGCTTATGATTTTACTCAGTCACTGGACAGATGGAATGTATCTTCTGTTATAGAGGATGACTGCTCCTATCTCGGAGGCGGTGGGTTTGAGATTGATGATATAGAGATGGTGGCTGTCCATGGTCGCATTGTGAGGGAAAAAGCTTATGATTAAGGGTATTTTACATGAGATTTTCAGTTGTGTTCTGATGGATAGTTGATTATTATCCATCATGGAGTTTGGATGGAGCGGGCTATCGCTATGCGGTACGCCCTTTTGCCGACCGCTATGTGTCACAGCGCATGTGCGGTCGGATTAAATAATTAATCGCTTTAAGTGACAAATTGCAAAGGAGAAAGTATGTTCAACAGCAATCATTTATTCTTTTATGAAACCAAGACCTCCAATAAACACTGTCTCATCCCCATTCATTCCCTTGAGGAATGGGCACAGGCATTTACTCCAAAACGAAACTGGAAACCAGGACGAAGTGCTCATGCTTTGGGTCGATTCATGATGGAGCAGGATGGATTGACGAAAACCATCCATGCGGTAAAACAATGCCTGGTTGAGCTTATGCCAAAGGAAGAGCAGGCCGAGTGTCTGGAGCATTCGGAGCTGAACGATTGGTTTACCATCGATAAATGCGTTATTGAGAAAACCGACCGATTCGACGATTATCCTAAACCAAGACAACAAGATCTGGTGATCTATGGTCACACGAACAATGGCCGGAAATTCAAGATCGGCTGTGAAGCCAAGGTTGATGAGCCTTTTGGTCCGACAATCGAAGAAGCCTGGCAAAAGGCACAACGGACGAGACAAATTCATCCCCGTTCCCGAGCCAGTGAACGTATCACCGGACTGCTCGACCGATTCAAAGTCACACTGGAAGGATTACAATCCTATCGTTATCAGCTGCTGCACTACATGGCCGGTACCAATAACGAACTGGATATGGACATGACGATTATGCTCGTGATGGTGTTTCATTCCGATCCACTTGGGGATGCAAAGTGCCGGCAGAATTATGATGATTTTAAACAATTCGTGGTGTTGTTTGGATTTGACGAGCCACAGACTGGGGGATGCCAAAACTACAGGTTTAAGACAGATGTTGCCCGGAATTGCTTTGCGGTATATTGGTATGTGAATGAAGCGTAGTTGTTGTTATAATCCCGTTGTGTTTGCCGTCTATGTGGGGTATATTGTGTGTCGCCATCGCCAATGGGGTGATGAAAGAAAAGGAGAAGAATATGAATCACGAAGATATGAAGACGATTATCGAAAGTACTTTCAGGGATATGATTGAGATGGCCAAAGAGCCAAATAGTGAGGATGATTGGCCAAAGTTGATTTGGCCAAGATACAGCCCATTAAAAAAGTATTCACAGGATGATGATAAGACCAAACGCTTTAGTGAACAGGAGTTGAAACAAAAGTTTGTTGATAACCTAAGAGATTATTGTAAATGTGATTATTTAAGATGTAAAGATAACCTAAGAAGTTATTGTAAATGTAAAGAGGTGTATTATTCAGTAGAAACACCAACCGTTGATGATTATTATTTCAGTGGTGATGTTCCCGTTTGTGTGCGGCAACAGAAAAAATTTAAAGAATTAAAGCGAGATTTTATATCAGTTGATAGTAGCGGGCAATCTGGCAATTTTGATTTAACGATTTATGATTCTAATCAGGTTATTCAACATCATATTGAATTTAAATCGGGTAATCCAGATGCAAAAGAAATTACAAAAGATTTGTTGAAGTTAGCTAACGAGCCATGGTGTGAGTATTGTCGGGATGAGTTACGCAAAAAAGGTGTTAATCTTGATAAATATAAAGATAATAAGAAACATTATTTTATACATATTTTAAAAGACTGCAATGAAAGAACATTGGATGCACTTAGCGACAAATTTTTGTGCATAGCACGTCCAAAGAATGAAGATGATGAACATCTTAAAATATTAAAAGAAAGTTTAAAGGATTTGATTGCTAAATCAAATAACGAGATCTATGTATATGTGTTGAGTTTGAAAGAAAAAGCATATTATTTCTTTAAATATGATAAAGAAAAAGCATATTATTTCTTTAAATATGATGATGTTAAAGATAAAATAAATTGGGATCGTAAAGACCTCTGTGTAAACAAAAGTGTATAAATGCGCCGCGTATCCCGCAGGGATAGCGGCGTCAGGCGTGGCGTATCGGCGTGCATTTGTAGGCACGTGCCTACAAAATGCCGCCGATAGTCGCGCAAGCGAGCCGTATGCGCCAAGCGGCGCATAGGCGAGCAATCAAAGGAGAAATAAAAGGATAATAAATGATCTTTCATAAAATATACAGCATCTATATTTATGCGTGTGAAAGGCTGATTCGCCAGTTACTTCTGAAACCGGGGCCGATGGATGAGGCCATAGATAATATTGAGTTGCCGGAATTTCTGCTTCATCCTTTCAAGGAGTTGATGGAATCCAAAGAGGTTACGGAGCTGTTTGAAAAACTCAATTTGATGCAAGAGGATGGGAATAATAGTCCTCACGTCATGCCGGAATATGCGCTGACAAAGCTGGAAAAACAATGGATAAAGTCGATTCTGTGCGATCCTAGAGTCAAACTGTTCGATGTTTCTTTTACGGGATTGGAGGATATCGAACCGTTGTATCATCTGGAAGATTACGTATATTTCGACAGGCCGGCAGTATCTGATCCGTGGACGAACAGCGATTTTATTGAACATTTTCGAATGGTATATCGCGCATGCAAAGAAGAGAAAAGACTTGCTATGGTTTGGCGAGGATGTGAAAATGCCGGGTGGTTAAAATATACCAATACACCGGCATGGGCTATCTGCAAGCCAGTTCATATCGAATATGACAGCAGGCTGGATGCCATGTTTATACATGCAAAATGTGAATATCATGGCAAAAGATGTGAAGCGACAAAGCTCATACGCATTCCGATGCGTTCGATCGTGTCATGCAGGCTTGCGGATGATTCGGCGTGCGCGGAAATCTGGAAGCCCCGTTTTTCGTTGTTTTTGTGCAATGATAAACGTATGACTGATGTCGCGCAGGAACGCGCTGAAATGCGAACAGTGGAGAAAACTGGAAAACCTAAAAAGAATCATGTTGCGTGTTTGTCAATTATAGATAATCATCATGCACTTTCTCGAACATTGAATTGTTTTGCTTCCTATCAAAAACGAGATATTGTGTGCTTATCGGAAGAAGATAAACGGTATCGTTTGGAATTTTATTATGATTGGCGAGTAGATTCGGAAGCGATCGTGAATGATATATTATCGCTGGGGGGCAATGTATGTGTCGAATCGCCGATCGAACTGGCGTGTAAGCTTCAACGACGGTGGAAAAAACAAAAGAATTTACAAAGTAGAATAGAGGCAGCTTCGGAGCATACTAAAGTCAATCGGGATGATGGTGCAGGCAGGACGGAGGAGAATTTACAAACAGCGGTTTCTTTTGAAAAAATGCGACCATTTGTGGTGAAAGTCGTTGTGACGCGGCCAAATACGGAAGTGAGGTTATGCTGCCTTTGCCATGCAATATGCAGAAATCCGGAAACAGATGGCTTTGAATATGGAGAAGATTATCATGTGCTTTATGAAGCGGACTGCGATGGAGATGGGTGTTACGAAGAAAATTACCTGACCGATGATTTGGTTCATGTCTATGAAAAGCCTGGTATTTATATCATTGGTATTCGTGGACATGTGGGGCACGTTTTGCTGCGTGACGGCAAGCATGGGAAACTCGAATTATCGGAAATATCGAACTATGCGCCCGATTCTGATGATTACTATTGGTCGGAGGTGTGCCAATGGGGGGATATTGCATGGCGTTCGATGGCCTATATGTTTGCGGGGGCGTGTGTGATTCGGATTCCTGCACCGGATGCGCCGGATTTGTCCCGCGTCGATGATATGGAAGGGATGTTTTATAATTGTATCAAATTCAATGATGCGGTATCGCACTGGGATGTTTCACATGTGAAGAATATGGCCATGATGTTTGAAAGAGCGGCAGATTTTGACCAGCCGCTGTGTGACTGGGATGTGTCGAATGTGCAGAATATGGCGGGAATGTTTGCATTTGCCTCATCATTCAATCATTCCGTTGAGCTGTGGAATGTAGCAAACGTCAGAGATATGTCGGATATGTTCAAAATGGCGGAATCGTTCAATCAGCCGCTGGAGAACTGGGATGTATCGCATGTTCGATCCATGGCGGGTATGTTCTGTGGCGCAATTTCTTATCGTCAAATTCTGGATAATTGGAATGTATCAAGCCTGGAATCGTCGGATAATATGTTTGCAGGGGCTGTTTCGATGACTTCGCTTCCCCAATGGAGGAATCATCATGACGTATAATATTGAGTTCAAGTTCGAAAAGCTCAACCGATGCAGGCAGTTTTTGCGCGAATTCTTCATGCTTGGGCTTTCCTACGGGATGGTGATGAAAGAAAACCGGAGCGCATACAAGCAGTTCCGTTCGTTGATGGAGCTGTGGCTTAAATCATATTTATGCAAACGTGGATACAAAAGCGAGACGAGACAGTTTTTGACCATGGATAGCCGCGATCTGGATGAGAATCCAGTGGCTGTGTTTCTGCAATCGAAAGAGGTTGTCGGTTCGGAACTGGCGGCACACTTTGGGCTGCTTTTTGCGTTGCAAGATGGAAATTATAAAACCGTGTCAGACCTAAAGAAAGCAATTCCTGTAGATGACAAACGTCTTTGGGCTGTGCTAGAGAAATATGAAAAACTCGGCCTCATTGAACATAAAAAAGTCAAAAACTGGTTTGAGTATCGCCTGGTAAAGCCAGATTTTGAGCTGAACCCTTATATTGATTTATTCCGTTTCTTTGCCGAGGTTGATCCGCTTGGTGTTGTGGGGCATTATATTATCGAAAGGAATCGCACCACATTCAAAAAATTGCCGCAATCTTCGCTGAGATTCCGTCATCGTTTTTTGTATCACGTCATGGATGCGGAGATACTGGAGACGCTATTGACGTGCATTCGCAATCAGGCGCTGGTGAGCGTGAAACTTTATCATTGGGTGCACAGGCATGATGTTCAATATCAGATTCCAGCGAATTATCGATTGATTGATCATAATGGCCATGTCATACAACCGCCACAGGCTACATCCAAATGCTGGCTTGAAGCCGACGTTATCCCGGTCAAAATCTATGCAAGCGCACGCACAGGGCGTCGCTATCTGATGGGCTATTACCTCGAATCGGGCGACTTTGCTGTCATACGGATCGATCGCATTGAAGAAGTGAAGCCAGTGAAATCGCAGAACGCTTCGAATACACACGATGCGCAATATCGCGCGCGGTTTGCGGCTGAATCACGGCATCTGTGGGGCGTCTCGGCACGGCATGCACCTCAAACCGTCCATGTCGAGATGGAGATCATGGCACCGCATCCGAATGCGCCGGTACTGGCGCGTCTCGAATCTGAGAAACGCTGTGGGACGGTGGATCGCATCAGCCCGTATTCGGCGAGGTTTACTGCCGATGTGTACGATGGCCGCGAGTTGTTTCCGTGGTTTTATTCATTTATTGGCCATATCATCCGGGTGTCCTTTTCTGATCCCACTCTGATGGAGACTTGGGAAAAGGGATGCCAAAACATGCAAGGCGCTTGATGGGGGTTAAATATCCAATATTTATATTTTATTTCATGTTATTCTGTATTAGAACAACATCGGGAGGATGTGATCGATATGGAAGTCCGGGTTTTAAGAAATTTTATCGTAATCGCACGTGAAGGCAATATGACGCGGGCCGCAGAGCGGCTTCATATCTCGCAGCCGGCGTTGTCAAAGCAGATGAAAGAGTTGGAAGAAGAACTCGATAAGAAGCTGTTCCGGCGAGGCAGCGCGAGCATGAACCTGACTGAAGAGGGAATGTTGCTGCTTCAGCGCGCAGAAGATATCGTGGCGATGGTCGACAAAACGGTGTCGGAATTCAAATCACTGGATGATATTACGGGGGGAGATATTTATATCGGCTGTGCAGAATCGTACCAGATTCGATATATTGCCGAGGCTGTGAAAACGTTTCAGGCAAAGTATCCTGGGGTTCGGTATCATTTGACGAGCGGCAATACCGAACAGGTTGCAGAAAGATTAAATCGAGGGCAGCTGGATTTTGGGCTGATTTGCGAGTCGCCGGATTTGTCGAAATACAATTATATCGAAATGCCCGTACCGGATGTATGGGGGCTGGTGATGCGCAGAGACTGCAAACTCGCCCAAAAGAAATCTATTCGCTATGAGGATTTGGTTGGTTTGCCGTTAATTTGCTCAATACAGGCCATCTATACTGATTTTCCTCGCTGGTGCGGGGACAAAGTCGAGAAGCTGAATATATTTACCACATTAAATCTCTTTTATAATGGCAGTGTGTTTGTTAAGGAAGGCCTTGGATATATGTTGATTTTTGATAAACTCGCCGATACCAGTGCAGGAAGTGAATTATGTTTTAGGCCGCTGGAACCCAGACTTGAGACGAAGATGTATATTATTTGGAAGAAACATCAGCAGTTTACGCCGGTTTCTGGGGTGTTTATGGAGGAATTGAGGGCTGCGTTGGAGGCTAACGATGATTAAGCGATTATTTCAAGTTATATTGAGTGCCATCATACTCCTGGTGCCACTGGGGGCGATGGCGCAGGATTTCGGGCTTGATGTCAATTTGGGCCTAAAGAAAAAGATCATCAAGGGACTGAATATCGAGGCATCTTTCGAGCTTCGCACGCAGGATATAAGTTCGGAGATGGAGCGCATTGATGCTGGTCTTGATATCAGTTACAAACCGATCGATTATTTTAAATTTGGTGCTGGTTATCATTTTATTGATAAATATAAACTCAAGCATGAGACTAAGAGCGGGAATATTGTTGATAACTACTGGTCGCCGAGGCATCGAGCCAATGTGTTTGTGACAGGTATTCTGCCCATTGAGAATTTTGAGATTTCTTTGCAGGAAAAATATCAATACACGTATAGGAGCGAGAACTCAGTCAAAAAATGGAACAGTGATGGTGTGCAAAAAAAGAACAAAGTTTATGATGCAGAACATAGCCACATTATGCGGTCCAGGATTCTGGCTCAGTATCATATTAAACCGATTCATCTGTCACCCTATTACAGCATGGAAATGTATAATGATCTTACAGACAGCTTTAGCATCGACAAGATCAGGCTTAAAGTCGGCATGGAATATTCGCTCAAGAAACATCATGATTTTGATCTCTTTTATCGCTATACTGCCGGCATTGCCGATTCCGATGACGAATGTCATCTCATCGGGGTTGGCTATTTGTTTAAGTTTTAGGGAGTGCGCTTTATGAATTGTCTCAATCGCTTGTCGTGTCTGGTTATGGTTGCTGCATTGATTTGTGGGTGCAGCGATAGCGATAAAGAAAGCAACGAAGCCGTCTGCAACCCGGATGCTGTTCCAAGCACACGCACTGCGATTGATGATACGAACTGCGTGAATATCAATCTTTCCAATCCAAATAGTGTCAGCAGCAATGTGGTTATTGAACAAGAAAGCGGTGAATTGATTATCAAGCTCAAGACAGATTCGTCCATCTGTCTGAGTCTTTCGGGGGCATACGACGGTGGCGTCAGAATCAAGAACAGCAATAACGTCGATGTCGATCTCATTCTGAATGGTATCACCATTACGAGCAATTCAAATCCGGGCTATCTCAAACTCAATAGTGGCAACGAAAATTGGGGCAATACCTATCTGGTTAAGCTCGTTGGCAATTCATCGATCACGGGGGCATCCAGCGAGGAATCTAAAAAAGTGTTATCGGCAGAGCCGAATTTGAGTTTTATTGGTGAAGGTACACTCAATATCACGGCAAAATACAAAACCGGCATAGGCTGTGATGATGTTCTGACTGTTTATAGCGGCAATATCAACATCACGCTCGACCGCGCAGAGGCTGCAAAAATTTCGGGATATGAAGAAAAAGGCTTTGGCATCAAGGCTGTGAATGGCTTTGTACAAAAAGGCGGCTCCATTAATATATCTGCGAATGATAATATTTCAAATTATGAATCCCGTGGCATTAAGGTGGATGGCAGCGATGCGACTGTTTGTCATACAGGAAAGGGATATATCCATATTGAAGATGGCACGCTTAACATCACTGCGGATGCCAAGGCACTTACGGCTGGCTGGGAGGCCAGTGAGGATGCTACGACCAGCAATACCTCTGACGATCCGCAGCCGGATGTGGTGATTTCTGGCGGCAAACTGACGTTGACTACAACCGGTACACCGCGGGAAAACAACACCAATTCTCTCAGTCCCGAAGGCATTGAGGGCAAGCATAATGTGACCATCAGCGGCGGCGAAATCATCGTCAATACTACGGACGACGGCATTCAGGCGGGCAATATGCTTGAAATCAGCGGCGGCAAAGTATACGCCCATGCCACGAAGAATGATGCGCTCGATGGCAACCAGTCGGTTTTGATTTCGGGCGGCAAAACGTTTGCTCTCGGCACATCCGCGCCCGAAGGCGGCCTGGATGCCGACAATAATCGTAATGTCAATTATACTGGCGGACTCCTCATCGCCATTGGGGGTGATAACAATGCGCCTCAGGGCAGCAATACGACCAAATCGTTTGTACAGACTTCGCTTGGTACGGGTTCATCTTCAGGCAATCCTGGCGGTCCCGGTGGCGGTATGGGCGGTTCGTCCGAACTGGCCGGCATCACGCTTGCGCTTGCGGCAGACGGCAATACCGATGTCATCGCAGCCGTAAGCGTTCCGTCCAGCTACATCGGCGGTACGAACGTTCTCATTCTGGCCGATTCGATTACATCCGGCGCATCCTACAATCTTTATACTAATCCAGAAATCACGCCTGATACGGCATTCTGGTTCAATGATGCGCTTCTCGTTGACAATGCAACGCTTTCGGGCGGCACTGTGAATGCTGTTACTGCAGGCACGGCGACCGGCGGCGGTAATCCCGGCGGCCCAGGTGGTGGTAATCCCGGTGGTCCGGGCGGCCCTGGTGGCCCTGGCGGTGATAGACCCGATATACCCGGTCAGTGATTTTGTGGGTTGTGTGGGGCGCGGCTATGGGCGATACGCCGCGCGCCCATGGGCATCTGCGATGCCCACGGCTACGCATATGGCGCCCCTTCGGGGCGCTCGCCTATGCGCATAGTGCGACCACATTGGGTCGCCCCTACGCGCATACGGCTCGCTGGCGCCCGTGGGCATCTGCGATGCCCACGGCTACGCATATGGCGCCCCTTCGGGGCGCTCGCCTATGCGCATAGGGCGACCACATTGGGTCGCCCCTACGCGCATACGGCTCGCTGGCGCCCGTGGGCATCTGCGATGCC
>JAEEGL012247814.1_pt1 | contig 12169 bp, 19 predicted proteins | sample 9134231 | NCBI WGS metagenome assembly JAEEGL01 (sample SAMN16246548, study PRJNA631951) | gut metagenome | biome: gut microbiome; feature: rumen; material: fiber-attached | host: Bos | place: Iran: Karaj | collected 2018-10
CCTGATCTTGTGTTGGAGTGATAAATCAAAGTTAGCGGTGGATCTATAAATGGAAATAAGATATGCAGAGTTGAAAGACAAAGCTGCCTGGTTTTTGCTTGACAAACATTTGCCTGATGCCGGATTTGAAGAGAAGGTCAGAGACAAACGGGGGTATGTATTGTTGGACGAAGGGAAAATAGTAGGCGTTTTACGCTATAACCTTTTCTGGGATAATACACCTTTTTGTACAATGCTTTTTATAGACGAAAAGTATCGGGGGAGAGGGTGTGGAAAGCTCCTGATGCAACACTGGGAAAGTGAAATGAAGTCAATAGGATATGGGATGTTAATGACTTCAACACAAGTTGATGAGGAAGCGCAGCATTTTTATCGGAAGTTGAATTATAAAGACTGCGGAGGTTTCATAGTTGATGTGCCGGGATATGAGCAGCCGATGGAAATGGTTATGATTAAGGCAGTATAAAAATGAATAATTACAGTACCAAATCGAGTTTTAAGGCTATATTTACGAATATGGAGCTGACCGACTGTAAGTGGGAAGCACATACCGATTAAGGCATTTGAGAAAGGCAGCAGACAGATGGATAGCCGGGAGCTGGTAGTAAGCGATATGAAGGCGCTTATCACAACTTGTGATGAGACAGTTGCGGATTTTCAGTTTTTAGGAGCAGATTTCAAAAAGCAGTTTGACATGGAGTCCTACAGGTCGTTCTTTCAGGAAATGGGATACGATAATGTAGAATACCACGTTGTTAACGGAAGGATGCCCTGTGCTATTGCAGTGATCAATATGGAGATAGAATAGGAGAGGATCCATGAGATTAGCGGAATATCCGCGAAATGAAGAAGGAATGCTCGTATTTGATTTTGAAAAACTTAGTACTGAAACAAGCTGGTTTAAACTGTTTCTGCCAATCTTTATCGGGATGGCTATTCTGCTTGAACTCGGCACACCGGTTATCATGTATATCATGCAGGTCATGATAAAGCATCATGAATATGATGGTCCTTCATTTGGATACGGCATATGTATATCATTGATCTACAGTGCCGCTTTGGCCGGAGTTATCAGTAGTAATCATAAGAAAAACAAGAAGCAGGAAAAAGAACAAGATTCAGAATCATGAAAAACAATCGACAAGGAGCACTCGAATGAATACATTGAAAAGAATAGTCAGAGTAATGGATGTAGCAGTATTTATCTTCACAACGATAGCTATAGCAGGTGTCTTTTATGAAGGAATGACGCTTAAGTGGTATGACATAGTCGGAATCTTCGTTATATGTATGGATTACTCTTTTATGCCAACAACCATTTTACATCTCATAACAGATAGAAAAGAAAAGTGGTACCCGCTGCATATCTTTTCCATGGTTTTGATCATTGTGGCGATTGTAATGAAGATAGCCGGTGTAGCATATCCCGCTATAACATTGCTACTTTGGTATTTCTATTTATGGTTTTTATACGGAAGTATTCTTGTTGGCCGATATGTGCTGAAGAGAACTAGCGAAAAGTAATCTGAAATTGTACTATTGAGTGCTTTCACACGGCGTTCAAAGGGGAGTCATATGAAATATGGAGAGACCGTTTTTGATATTGCATACCTGCTTTTTGCGATAGGGACCGGAATTTATGTTCTTACAAAAAAGAAAGATAAAACAGGACGTCTGATGGGGCTTTCTGCGCTTATCCTTGGAATAGGAGATGCGTTTCACTTAATTCCACGCGTTGCATCATATTATACAGAAAATGATCTGACCGCATGGCTTGGATTTGGAAAGCTTGTTACATCACTTACAATGACCGCTTTTTATGTGCTTTTGTTTTACTTGCATACAAATCTATATGAATGGGAAAGCAAGAGAGATCAAAAGATATCGGCAATCAGCGTGTTTCTTGTATCGATTACTCGCTTTACCATATGCTTTTCTACCGGAAACAAATGGCTTTTGGGTGGGAGTTCAGTAACCTGGGGGATCCTTCGAAATATCCCATTTGTCATTTTAGGAGCCTGGATCATCGGGATTTATTTTATCAAAAGAGATCAGGCAGCAAATTTCCGACGTATGTGGCTTTATGTGCTGTTGTCTTTTCTTTTCTATAACCCGGTTGCCGTTTTTGCCTCGGTTTTGCCGCTTCTTGGTATGCTTATGATTCCAAAAACCATATGCTACATGCTTATGCTTGGCATTTTCATAAAAGAAGCTAGAACCTAATCCGCCAAAAACACTGTCGGAAACATTTTCTGTATTTTGTTAGCCTTAAAACGATATTCAATGATTTTGCCGGCTTTATTTGCTTTTTTTGCAAAATAGATATCGTTTTTAGGCTGATTTTATTCTGTAAGCAAAATCACCGCCAAGGTATAGTATATACAACAAGTTGTTAAGCGTAACAGACAGGAGGAAAACGATGCTTACAATGTTGGTTATTACAATGGTGGTTACGGCAATCAGCAAGATGAAAAAAGAAGATGAAGAGATTGTTGCTGAATAAAAAAAGAGTGATGGAGGATTTTGAAATGAAAGATAAAAAAAATATGAAATGGATTCCGGTACTTTTTTATATCGCATCAGCCTGCTACTTTTTTGTAGCCTGCATGAATCTGTTTGGAGATGGATCAGTGTCAACGGGCCTTATCTATATGTCCCTTGGATCATTGAACATAGCACTTGGAAGCGTGTGGACAAAGAAAGTAAATGAAGAATACAAAGAAGAATAAACAGCGGAGGGCTTAGGTATGGAAGAGAAAAGCAGAAAGCATAAGATAGGCGAAACCGCCAAATCCGGTATCACATTCGGAAGTGCCCTGGCTATGGTCATCAGCTATGTAAATTGGCATTCCATTGGGTGGGCCATCATACATGGATTGTTTAGTTGGGTATATGTGATATACTTTTTTTTGAGATATTAATAAACATGCCTGGTTTTATGAAACCGGGCATGTTTTGACATATAGGCATCTGATATTATGAAATAGCAGCCCAGACATAAAATAGTTTCGCAGGTGCCACGAAAATGATATAATAGCATTTCAGCATAAGGTGACACTCCGCTGACTGTGGAGCATGAAAAAGAGGCCCTTATAGCTGACGGCTTTACAAAAATCGAAGTGCTTAATCACTGGGGAACAACATATACATTGAAAGCAGGAAAGTGCAATCGGAGGAGATAAAATGAATGCATTGATCATTAATTGCAGCCCTGTTCGAACGGGAGCAACTGCTGAAATAGTGAAGATAGTCACAGAACAGTTATCATCTAAATACAGCGTTCAGTGCATATGCATTGATGATTATGAATTCATGTTCTGCAAAGGGTGTCGTTCATGCCATAATACAGCAAAATGTGTCATGGGTGATGCGGGTGTCATTCGGGATATAATGAGTGAATATGATAAGGCGGATATCATCGTGTCGGTATCGCCTTCCTATTGGGCGGATATACCCGGCCAATTTAAAGCGTTCATAGATCGTTGTACGCCGTGGTGCAATACGCACCAGCCTCATGCAACGATCAGTTCGGGAAAGAAGGGATATGCCATTGCGCTGCGAACAGGCCCGAATATGCCGGAATGCGAAAGGATCATCGGCAGTATCGAACACTTTTACGGGCATCTTGAAATAGAATGTATTAGTCACCTGGGATTGACATCTGTCGAATACAAGGAAGATGTGGGAGCAAGGAAACAGGAGATTATGGATTTTTGCTCGAATATCTGATGATACAAACACAGAAGCATGATATGGAAGAATCCGGGTCAGACCCCATTACATATACTACTAATATGGTGCACCATTTTTGATGCATCGTTTAATTGAAAGGAATGAATAATGGTATTTATTACTCAAAATAATGACCGTAAGTGGAACAATCCTGATGAGAACTTTCGCATTGATTTTTGCATCGCTCAAATATATGGTTGCATGAAAAAAATGACGATTATATTTCACTACCGCTCGTCTTTGATTTACACGAATAAGCAAAGTAGTATAATATCGGAATAAGATAAGCAAAAGATCGGCAGAGGTTTGGAAACAGATCGCATTGGCACTTATTCCAACGGGTATATTTTTGCTGAGTGGTATAACAATGCTTCATGTTTTATTAATTATATCTGCGGTTACGTTTGGAATAGGACACATATACGTTACGAGTAAGAATAAGGTATAGGGTCCCGGAGGGGGGGAAGAGATGCTAGCCAATCTCCGGAATTTCCTCCTCGAAAAATGAAATGAGGGCATTGATATTCTCATCGGAGTGCTCGATCTGGCGGGAATACAAATAGATGGACTGTTCTATGGTAAGATCCGTAGCAGCAAACAGCAGCATGATCCAGCGTACGCTCCAGATGGCGAGCATACACCTTGCATAAATCTGTCCGTCATATACGCTTCCGCAAAGGTAGGTATAAAGGAAGGATAAAAATATTTTTTCAAAAACGGCCTGTTCCCGGGGATTTGTAGGGTGCATGGCCGTTTTCCATGCATCGGAATCGTTGCCGTTTTTTAAACAATATTCTTTTATGCGAAAAACTGTATCGCTCCAGTCCTCCTCAAGGGCTTCCAGCTGAGCAAGAAAAGACAGACTTTCCATGGTGTAAGAAAAATCCAGGGGAATACCCGTTGCATTCAGGGGCTCAATTTCTTCTGGGCGGATATCGGTACTGTCGAAAACCGCCGTCTCATCTAATCTTTCGCAGGTCTTACCGATGAGTTCTATATCCCCGTAATCGTAGCTGTGTTGCATATCAAAGGCGGCAGCGCCGATCATGGACAGGCGTTCCTGGAAGGGAAGCTCTCTTCTTTTTATGAGAGCAGCCATTTTCTCTCTGGCGTAGGCCAGTTCATCAAGCAGGAAAACATCACAGTCCTGATATTCCTCGGGATTGTCAGTTTTTTCATCAGTTTCTTCCGTAAAACCATATTCATAATCAGGATCCAAAAGCATCCTTGTGACCTCAGGACAGGAGAGGGTCAAAGTCTCTTCCCGAAGATCTAAAAAGTCTTCCTCGTGACGGGGATAGAGTCGGCAGGTGTTGCAAAGATAGTCCTCTCCCAGATGCCTTTGCAGGTCGCAAAGGCCGTCACTGCGAAGCATGGCGCATCTGCCTGCATTCTGACGGAAGCACTTTTCCCCGTAATCTATTCCCTGCTGAAGGAGGGGGGCAAACTCACCGGAGGTATCTTTATATTTGTGAAGACTTGTTTCGTCGATGACGATCTGCCAGCCGATACAACAGCTCTTGGGGCATTTATCCGCAATGCATACAAAGTTATCGAAGCCGTTTTGTTTTCTGATCAGCATGATATATCCCTTCTTCTTGCCTGAATTTTCTTGCATTTTAGCATAGAAACAGAGGGGATACAAATGATTGCAAAAAAATGTTCACAACTTTACATATGTGATATACTAATAGAAATCGATTTCGGTGATTTACCCAAAAGGAATCATCCTCCAACAAGACAGCCATCCAAAGGGAAAAGCACTTCATTTGTGCATCTTACAAGTGAAAAGTGCATCTTACCTTTGCATGCATTGAACAGGCAGGATCATTCCTATATATTCGCCTTAGGAAGAAGCAAAAAATGCTTTGAAAGGAGAGTATAAGAATGAAAAAGATTTATTACGAAAACGAGGTTACCTTTGCCATACTGTGTATCGTGCTTTATGTAGTGGGAACCAGTATGGCAGAGGGCATTTCTGTCAATGTAGGCATCATAAAGCTTCCCGCCATGATCTTTCATCTGGTGTATGTGGCCCTGCTTTTCGGATTCATAAAAAGAAACGGACTCTTTGAGAAATACGGTCTGTTCCTGCCGAAATATGAGCTGAAAAGAGCATGGTTTTTCATTCCCCTGATGCTGATCGGCTTTGCAAGCATCTATTTCGGGGTTACCCTGAAGTATTCGATTCCGGAAACCTTATTTTATATCATCAGCATGCTCTGTGTGGGATTTTTGGAAGAGATTATTTTCAGAGGATTTCTGTTTGTGGGGATGGCACAGAAAAACGTGAAATCCGCCATCGTGGTTTCTTCTGTTACCTTCGGAATCGGCCATATCGTCAATCTTTTGAACGGTCAGGATATTCTGGAGACAATTCTTCAGATCACCTTTGCAGTTGCAGTGGGATTTATGCTGGTAACCCTCTTTTATAAAGGGAAAAGCCTGATCCCCTGCATTACATTTCATGGGATCAACAACGCCCTTAGCGCCATAAGTGATGAAAAGGCATCCCTTAGAGTATTTGGAACCGAAGAAAAAGAGCTTTGGATTACAGTCAGTATTGCGATTGTGATAGCAGTGGTTTACAGCATTGCCATGTGGAAGTGCTTAAGTTCGGAAACGAGTAAAGATGGAGATCAAAGTTAAACAGATACCAATAGAACAACCGGAAATACTGGAGATCCGATGTCACAAGCTGACAGATGAGATCGAGGAGATCATCAGCTTTGTGAAGTCCGGACAGGGACAGCTCGGCGCAAAAAAAGACGGCAGGGATGTAGAGATCTCTGTAATGGATATCTTCTATGCGGAATCGGTGGATAACAGAGTATTTATCTATACGGTGAAGGAAAGCTATGAGGTAAGACAAAAGCTTTATGAGCTGGAAGAGAAACTAAGCAGCAGATCCTTTATCAGAGTACAGAAAAGTATGCTATTGAATCTGATGAAGATCAAAGCCATCAAACCTGCCCTTGGAGGCAGATACAGCGCCCTTCTGAAAAACGGAGAAGAGATCATCATCTCCAGAAAATATGTTTTGGATCTGAAACAGGCTCTGACGAAGCGCAGTTTTGAGGCGGGAGGTAAATCGTGAAGAAGATAAAGGAAAAACTTTTGGAAGTCTTCAGAATGTATTTCATTCTATTTACGTTGATCTCCGTGCTTTTGATGATCCTGGGAATGACGCTGGATAGTGACAGGGTGCTTAGTTATGAGGTTTTTATGTCTCCGCTGCTGTACGCTGCAATAGGAGTGATCCCCATATTCTTCTTCAAAGAGGATGAGGAGATCAGCATGAAAAAGCTTCTGATCCATCGGTTGATCTCATTGGGATTTATAGAGATCGTAGTCATGGTTTTGGCTTTTTCCGCAAGCGGTATCCCCACTGAAAAAAGGAGTGTCGTAATAGGGATCGCAGTGGGCATCGCTGTTGTTTTCGTCCTTTCGATCCTTGTAGAGTATGTATTTGAGCTTGGGGAGGCGAAAGCCTTAAACAAAGCCCTTGCAGAATATCAGAATAACTAGTTTTTCGGGGGGGCCGAGATTATCTACTATCCGGCACATTTGTTTTCAGCTGGCATCACACATTAAATTACTGTGTAGCATGGTCCTGTGATGACCGGGAAGATGTGATCGAGGATGATAGGTTTATAATGTCAAAAAGCTATCATGATGAATCCTATTTCAAGTTGTAGAAGTGAAGATGAAGCAGATAAAGGCGGAGCGATGGCTCCGCCTTTTCGTATATTTAAAACAGCATAAATGCTGAACAGATTCCGGAAAAAATGTTTGCGATGGCGTGAATGCACCAGCTTGGGAGAATAGAACCATCTGCACATTTTTCATTCAGAAATCCCATGGCCCATGCGATCATACCGGTGAAAAGGATGATCAAAACAGCTTTTACGGGACCTGTGAGCGAAAAGAACATGGCACCGTGGATAATACCAAAGATGATACTTTGCATGGTATTTGCACCTTTAAATCCGCATTTGCCTGAAAGGCGTTTCAGGATAAAACCTCTGAATAAAATTTCCTCAGGAAGCGCCGTGTTGAATATGGCATAAATGAGGATTGCCGGAATGGCTGCAAATCCGAGGCCGGCGAATTCTGAAGTGGCGGTTTCAATGCCTTTTACGGAATGCAGCATGAACACTGACAACACCATGAAAGACACTTCTACGCCGAAAATTGCGTAGTGGATATTTCGGCTTTTAAAATCCTTGATTTTTTTAAGGCCGATCCATTCAAAAAAGCTGCAGGTTTTTCTGTATTTGATCAGCCACCAGATAAAGGGTACGAGGGAAAAAACGATGAGTTCTGCTATGCTGCTGATGAGTTTTGTGATGAATAGGTTCATGATTTCGTTCTCCTTTGTTCTTATGAAATGATCATAACCGGGTAACCTTTCCGGAAAAACGGAGGAATCTTAACGTTTTCTTAAAGAATGGAAAGAGAGTGCTTACAGATTGGCAATACTGCGGTATAATAGTCAGGTAAGTCATACATATGTTGAAGGCTGAGAAACAGGAAACAGACAACAGGAGGGGTAAAAAATGCGAGAAAGTGTTAAGAACAAATGGTTGTAGCAGAGGAGATAGCGGTAATGGTATGCATTATGGCGGCTACTACCACGGCAACTGCCAGTCATACCTAAAAAGCAGAGGGTGATTTTGATAGGGAGTGCTTATCGGAGCAGTATGAAAAGTGTGAAAAAAAGAGGGGAGAACAAAGTCTATGACAGAATGGAAAGCAACTGTTTTTGACAGGGAACAGAACAGCCTGGGGGAAAGCCCTTTCTATGATGAGAGATTCAAACGGTATTCCTGGGTGGATATTACCAGGGGACGGCTATGGACCATTACGGATGGGAAGAAGGAATGCTTTGAGTTTGGACAGCCCATCGGATCGGCAGTACCCATGCAGGATTCCGATGGCTTTATCCTGGCTGCCATGGATGGGATCTATTCCTATGTGAACGGAAAAACAGAGCGCATGGTTGATCTGACGCTTTATTTTAAGCCCTATTGGCGCTGTAATGATGCGAAGCTGGATCCTCGGGGCCGCCTTTTTTTCGGGGCTTCCGTAAATGACGATCACCCTGCTGAAGGGGCCCTTTTTTGCCTGGATCAGGGAAAGGTGCGGATTCTGGAGCCGGATACCAAAATCTCAAACGGTATGGCCTGGAGCAGTGATGAGAAAAGCTTCTTTTTCTCAGATTCCTTAAAGTACGCAGTTTTCAAATACGATTATGATGCAAGCACAGGAAACATTTCCGGAAAGCGGGTTTTATTTACCGCGGAAAACGGAATAACAGACGGTCTTTGCATCGATGATGAGGATAACCTTTGGGTTGCTTATTGGGGCGGAAACCGAATCGAAAAAAGAAGCGGAGAGGATGGACGAAAGCTGGGTGAGATCATTCTTCCGGCAACCAATGTTACCTCCTGCGCCATTGCCGAGGGCGGCAAGATCCTGTTTATCACATCTGCCAAGGACGTTCTTGAGGGAGAGTTCGAAGGGTGCTTGTTTACCTGTAACATAAAATAGAAATACAGACGCCCCGAGGTCTATGGGATCTTATCTGCAAAGTAGCAGTTGAAGGATGATAAAACATATAGGCTGACCTGATTTCAGAGAAAGGAGATTTGTAATGGAATTTCAACGTGAAGAATTGCTTGCAAAATACGTACGTCTTCGTGAAGAGGTGGTGGATCCCTATGTGCCGGATCTGGATCTTGCAAACAATACCATCCGCTATGTGAGATTCAATGATCATTGGAGAGCACTGAATCCCTACAGCAGGTTTCTGATCCCTCGTTTGATGGATCCCAAGGATACCTTTCCCAAGAAGCCTTCTAATAAGCTTTCGAAAAACGCAAATCCGGCCAATTATGTTGAGCTGCATTACGATGATGAAGGGAATCTGAAGCTGTCCCGGATAGCGGAAATAGAAGACTCCTTTCTGGCTATTGTCTATGTTTCCAAGCAGCTGAGCATCGAGTATATGGTGACCCGGCGTTCGGATGGACAGTCTTCCTTTGAGCTGTATGATTTCGAATGGTGTGAATATGATGAGGCGGGCAGGCTTATGAGTGTTGAGGAGTTTCATACCCGGGGAACGCCTTCAGATGATGTGAAGATCAACTGTGAGTATTATGAATATGAAAAAGGTGTGCTTTCTCATGCATGGTGTTTTGAGAATTTCAACAGGTTCCCTATGGATTATACCGTAAGCATGGTGTTGAAAATGATACCGGATCGCATCTTCAATCCGGATCAGATCGAATACAGTTTCAGTCGCGGCACCGAGGGAATGGACTATATCCGTAACCGGTTTTACCGAAAGAGCCAGACCATTACACATGAGGGACATATTTCGGAAGAGACGCTTTTGCATTTGGCGGAAAACGGATTTTATTTGGTGTAAGATATTACAGCCAAGAAGGAGATACTATGATAGATCAGATCAGAAAAGAGCTCTTTGCACTACAGGATCTCGGATATAAAAAGATGCAGGAAAAGATCATCCCTACAGCACCTGCAGATGCGGTGATCGGTGTGAGAACGCCGGCCCTTCGAAAGCTGGCAAAGCAGTACGTCAAAGAGGAAGGGATCCGGACTTTTTTGGAGGATCTGCCTCACAGATATTTTGATGAAAACCAGCTTCATGCGTTTATCATCTCAGAGATGAAGGACTATGATACCTGCATGGAAGAACTGATCCGGTTTTTGCCCTACGTGGATAACTGGGCAACCTGCGATCAGATGTCGCCGAAGATCTTTCGCAGGCATAAGGAAAAGCTATTAAAGCAGGTGAAAATCTGGCTGAAATCAAAAGAGACCTATACCATCCGTTTCGGTGTGGGTATGCTGATGGAGCACTTTTTAAATGATGATTTTGATATGGCGTATCCTGAGATGGTGGCAAAGCTTCGCTCCGATGAATACTATGTCAATATGATGATCGCCTGGTATTTTGCAACTGCGCTGGCGAAGCAGTATGACAGCATCCTGCCTTTTATCGAAGAGAAGCGGCTGGATGACTGGACCCATAACAAGGCCATTCAAAAATCGGTGGAGAGCTATCGGATCACACCGGAGCAGAAGGAGTATTTAAAGAGCCTGAAGGTAAAGAAAAAGTAATGAAGGGATTGCTTTATGGCAACACAAAGCGGGTTTAAGGAAAAGACAAGGTATAAGTTAAAGGAACCCAAGCAGTATCATGTGATCATGCTTAACGATGACTTTACCACCATGGAGTTTGTGGTACAGATCCTGATGGATATTTTTCATAAGGATGCTTTGGCGGCTGAGACCATCATGCTGGGCGTTCATAAAAACGGGCGGGCCATAGTCGGTACCTATTCTTACGACATTGCTACAACAAAGGTGAATTCCGCCCTTGCAAGGGCCAAGGCGGAAGGATTTCCCTTTCGCATGCTGATCGAGGAGGCCAAGTGATGGAGTTTTCACAGGAAGCTGCTGCGCTTATTGAAAATACCAGAACCTACGCAGCAAAGAATCAATACGAATATATCATGCCGGAGATGCTCCTTCTGTCTATGTGTGAAGACGATACCTTTTCCGAGGCGTTTACAGAGTGCGATGGGGATGTGGAGGTGCTGCGAGCGGATCTTTCAGAATACATCGAAGAGGTTTGTGAAAAAACAGAAGGCGGAAAATTTGAGCTGACCCTTGCAATGCAGCATGTTCTCGCCTTTGGGACTCACAGTGCCATGAACAGTTCCAACGGTGAGATTTGTATGCGTCATCTTTTACATGGAATCTGGCAGCTGGAAGAGAGTTATGCAGTATTTTTCATGGAAAAGCAGGGAGTCAGCGAGGAAGAACTCTTAAGGGAGATCGCGTTTATCGAAGATGAAACAACGGAGTATGAGGAAGACTGGGAAAGCAAACCCGCAGACCACAAGGGCTGGCAGGCTTTTGCACCGTGTCTGAATCAGACCTTAAAAGATGTCAATCCCCTGATCGGCAGGGAAGATGAGCTGGAACGCACCATCCAGATCCTGTGTCGGAAGGATAAGAATAATCCCCTTCATATCGGAGAACCGGGAGTGGGGAAAACGGCCCTCACCTATGGTCTTGTGCAAAGGATCAGGGAAGGAAAGGTGCCGGAAGGGCTGAAGAACAGTAAAGTGTTTGCGCTGGATCTGGGTGGCCTTTTGGCAGGGACCCAGTACCGCGGTGATTTTGAAAAACGGTTCAAAAAGGTAATGGATGGACTTGAGCAGGAAGAAAACCCCATTCTGTACCTGGATGAGATCCACAATATTGCCGGAGCCGGGAGAGTGGAAGGCAGCTCTCTGGATGCGGGCAATATGCTGAAAAAGCATCTGTCCGGCGGACATATCCGCTTTATCGGTGCCACCACCTTTGAGGAATACAAGAAGCACTTTGAAAAGAATAAAAG
>JAEEGL012739214.1_pt1 | contig 12169 bp, 10 predicted proteins | sample 9134231 | NCBI WGS metagenome assembly JAEEGL01 (sample SAMN16246548, study PRJNA631951) | gut metagenome | biome: gut microbiome; feature: rumen; material: fiber-attached | host: Bos | place: Iran: Karaj | collected 2018-10
AGTTCGTCTCCATTGGGATAACCTGGATAAACTTCTGCTGAACGCAGGAACGACCAGTTGGTGGTGCCTACATGTCCTGACTCATTGCCTACCCATCGGCAACCTGGTCCTCCGTCGGAAAAGCAGATAGCGTTGGGTTGCAGTTCTTCCACCATCGCCCAAGCTTGGGGGAAATTGTAATAGGTTCTGCGGTCGATGTTGCGTCGTTCCTTAGCACCGCCATAATAGCCATCGCCTCCGTTGGCACCATCAAACCACACCTCGAAGATGTCTCCGTAGCGTGTCATCAAATCTCGCAGCTGGGCGTGGTAATACTCCACATAAGACGGAGTACCATAGTCGGCTCTGTTTCTGTCCCACGGAGAGAGATAGACACCGAACTTCAAGCCGTACTCACGACAAGCAGCAGCCAGTTCGCCCACCACGTCGCCCTTGTAGGATGAATTGGTAATGTTATAGTCAGTCAGTTCTGTGGGCCACAGGCAGAAGCCATCATGATGTTTGGCGGTGATAATCACACCCTTCATGCCAGCTTCCTTGAAGGTGCGTGCCCATTGCTTAGCATCCAAACGGGTGGGATTGAAGGTCTTGGGGTCGGTGTCTCCATACCCCCACTCCATATCGTTAAAGGTGTTCAAGCCAAAGTGGATAAAGGCGTAGGTCTCCATCTGCTGCCAAGCTACTTGCTTGGGGGCAGGAATGGGATAAACGGGAGCTGGAGCCGGGGTGTTGTCGGCACACGAAACGAGGGCCATAACGGCACAGAATATCAAAGTGTTTTTCATCATTATCATGCTAATAATCAATTATTGCCTACAAATATAGGAAAAAAGAATCATTCTTGTTGCTAATATGATAGAAAAGGCTTACCTTTGACTAATTATTGTAAAGTTGAATGTTATGAAAAGGATACTATTAGCCCTTTTATTGGCAGTACCCGTAGGTTTAGCTGCTCAGGATACAGAGAAGGAGAACTTGGTAACTGCCGACATACAGTTGTTGACTCATGGTGAGATACGCAAGGGCGGCTTGCCGAAAGAAGAAGGAGGTAACGACAGGTCGAGTTTCCTGTTGGGACGCTCCCGACTGGTATTGGGTTATGAGCGTCCTTATTTACAGGCCAAACTGAATATCCAGCATACTGGTATTTGGGGCCAGGAAGGCAAAGGAAGCGTCAATGTCTATGAAGCTTGGGCGAAGTTGAATTCCAAAATCGGACTCTTCATGCAGGTGGGTCGCCAAGTGTTGTCATATGACGATGAACGCATCATTGGTCCGAACGACTGGGCGATGGCGGGTGTTTCGCACGATGTACTGAAGATGGGCTATGAGGGTCATGGGCACAAGCTGCATGCCATCTTTGCCTACAACCAAAATGGCAATAACGCTGATCAAGGTACCAGCTTTTACGAAAATGGTTCAATGCCCTATAAGAGCATGATCACTGCTTGGTACCACTATGATGTTCCCAATTTCCCGCTGGGCGCTTCACTGCTACTCATGAACATCGGTATGCAAGGAGGATTTATAGATCAGAACCCACATACAGAATGGCAACAAGTGTGGGGCGGTTATCTTAAATTCAGTCCTAAGAAATGGAGCTTGGAGGGTTCGTACTACCGTCAGACGGGACGCGAGGAACATGGTGGCAAACTGAGAGCCTGGATGGCAAGCGTGAAAGGCACCTTTGACCCCTCTCCTGTCATTGGCTTCGATGCCGGGTATGATTACATGAGCGGTGACAAGTATTTCAACATCCCGCCAAATGGTACCATAGGACTGATAAAGCACGATGTGATAAGAGGTTTCAACCCTGTATATGGCTCACATCATAAGTTCTATGGAGCTATGGATTTCTTCTATCTCACCACCTATGTTAACGGTTTTACTCCTGGTTTGCAAAACGCCCAAATCGGTGTTCATATAAAACCGCTGAAGAACTTGAAAATCAGTACCAGTTATCACTATTTTGCGACAGCTGTCAAATTGAAGGATCTGGACAGAAGTCTTGGACATGAAATAGAGGTGGAGGGGTCTTATCAAATCATTAAAGACGTGGAGTTGTCTCTGGGTTTCTCTTATATGACGGGCACAAAGACGATGGAGAAACTGAAGCGAGCTGCCAACGACAGCAGTTTGCGTTGGGGATGGGTATCATTGAACATCACGCCGAGAATTTTCACTACTAAGTGGTGATTATTAATATTATTTACGACTTCGTATGCCATGAGTTAGCAAAATTATAATTAATTTTGCGCCCTAAATAAAGCAAATGATAATGAATCCATTCTTTGGTACATATAATACGCCTCATGGTACTGTACCCTTCGACCAGATAAAACTGGAGCATTACGAGCCAGCTATCGTGGAGGGTATGGCTCAGCAAAAGGCTGAGATAGAAGCCATCATCAACAACCCTGAAGCACCCACCTTTGCCAACACCATAGAGCCTTATGAGTCGTCGGGCAAGATGTTGCACCGTACTACTACTGTGTTTGCCAACCAGTTGAGTGCCAACACTTGTGACGAGTTGCAAGACCTTGCCAACAAACTGATGCCTGTATTGAGCGAGCACGAGAACGACATTTGTCTGAACGAACAATTATTTACTCGTATCAAACAGGTGTATGACAACAGAGGCAACGAATCCTTGAACGGTGAGCAGCAGAAGCTGTTGGAGGATATATACATTGGTTTTACCCGTAATGGTGCGAACCTGAATGATGAGCAGAAGGCTACTTTCCGTGAACTGACCAAGCAACTGAGTCTGCTGTCGTTGCAGTTCAGCAATAATTTGTTGAAGGAAACCAACGACTATCAGCTGCATCTGAAGGATGAAAACGATCTGAAAGGACTACCTGCAAGTGCGGTGGAAGCGGCTAAAGAAGCAGCAGAGGAAAAAGGACTGGATGGATGGATTTTCACCTTGCACAGTCCGTCGTTCTCACCTTTCATGATGTATGCCGACAAACGTGAGCTACGTAAAGAGCTCTATTTGGCATACAATACACGATGCACACATGACAACGCTCAGAATAATGTGGAGGTGGTGAAGCAGTTGGTGAACTTGCGGATGCAGGTGGCACAACTGTTGGGTTACGAGACTTATGCCGACTATGCGTTGGAGAGGCGTATGGCGCAAGACCAGACGCATGTGTATAAGTTGCTGAACGACTTGCTGGATGCCTATACTCCAACGGCTCACCAAGAAATAGAGGAGGTACAGGCTTTGGCTCGCGAACTTGAAGGTGATGATTTCATCCTGATGCCTTGGGACTTGGGGTATTACTCTCACAAGCTGAAAGAGCGCAAGTTCAACTTGGACAACGAAAAGCTGCGTCCTTACTTCGAACTGAGTAAGGTGAAACAAGGGGTATTTGGCTTGGCAACTCGCCTGTATGGCATCTCTTTCAAAGAAAACAAGGATATTCCGGTATATCATCCAGATGTAAATGCTTATGAGGTGTACGACAAGGACGGCACCTATCTGGCGGTACTCTACACCGACTTTCACCCTCGCGAGGGAAAGCAAGGCGGTGCGTGGATGACTTCCTACAAGGACCAGTGGATAGACAAAAAGACGGGTGAGAACAGCAGACCGCATATCTCATTGGTGATGAACTTTACCAAACCCACCAAGGACAAGCCTGCTTTGCTGACGCACAGCGAGGTAAACACTTTCCTGCACGAGTTTGGTCATAGTTTGCACGGCATCTTTGCCAACACTGCCTACGAGAGCCTGAGTGGCACAAATGTGTTCTGGGACTTTGTGGAGTTGCCTTCGCAATTCATGGAGAACTATGCGGTGGAGAAAGAATTCCTGCATACCTTTGCCCGTCATTATAAAACCGATGAACTGTTACCCGACGAACTGGTGCAGAGCATCATTGACGCCCAGAACTTCAACGTAGCTTATGCTTGTCTGCGTCAAGTAAGCTTTGGTCTGCTGGATATGGCATGGTACACTCGCAAAGAAGCATTTGACGTCGATGTGGAAACCTACGAACGAAAGGCCTGGGAGAAAGCGCAAGTATTGCCTCAGGTGGATGGTACTTGCATGAGCGTACAGTTCTCGCACATCTTTGCAGGAGGCTATGCTGCCGGATACTACAGCTATAAATGGGCGGAGGTACTGGATGCTGATGCATTTGCAATGTTCAAGGAGCATGGTATCTTCGATGTGGCCACCGCTACCTCGTTTAGAGAAAATATCTTGTCGAAAGGAGGCACCGAACACCCAATGGCACTTTACAAACGTTTCAGGGGACAGGAGCCTACAATCGACGCATTATTAACCCGAAATGGTATCAAACAATGAAAAAATACTTTATATATATAAGTGTACTGATGCTCGCCCTGCTATCCCTGCCTCTGATGAGCGGATGCAGTCATGATGATGACGTGAAAGTCATCTTTACAGGCAAGGTATGGAAGATGAGCTATATTTTCCGAGAAGGGAACCCCAAGGCATACGTAAATTTCTGGCATGAAGACCGAGAGGCAGAGGCCAGGAGCATAGAGTTGCAAAAGACCAACGGCAATTATGAGGTGGAATTTATCGGTGCCTCCATTGATGGTGCTTTTACGGGTGCCTTTTCCGGCAAGGGGGTAGAATCATCATTTACAGGTACCTGGAGGGCCGATGCAAAAAACAGGGCAATGAGCACTTACGACATGAAATGGAACGGAACAGAGACAGATGTGCTTGCCCTGCAGTTCCAGAAAGGCATGAACACCGCTTTCAAGTACAGCGGTGACTCCAACGCATTGTATATCTATTATAAAGATGGTGAAGTGACATACGTGATAGCATTATTACCCAAGAACAGATAATGAATACTACAGAAAAGAAAATCGAACTGGATAAGAGGTACTTGCGCATGGCAAGTATCTGGTCGGAAAACTCCTATTGCAAACGCCGTCAAGTGGGAGCACTGATAGTAAAGGACAAGATGATTATCTCTGACGGCTATAACGGTACGCCTTCAGGGTTCGAGAACGTATGCGAGGATGAGAACAACGTGACTTATCCTTATGTTTTGCATGCCGAAGCAAACGCTATTACCAAAATTGCACGTTCTAACAACAACAGCGAGGGCGCTACACTCTATGTTACTGATTCCCCCTGCATCGAATGCGCAAAGTTGATTATCCAGGCAGGCATCAAGCGAGTGGTGTATTCTCGTCAGTACAGATTGGATGATGGAATACAACTATTGAAGAAAGCGAACATCGAAGTGGTGTATATGGATATTAATGATTGACAAAAATATGGCAAATAACAACAAGACTACAAGATTCATACCATTCATTATTGCATTTAGCATAGTGGGTGGCATCCTGATTGGTACTTTCTACAGCAAGCACTATGGAGGTAATCGTCTTGGTATCATTAACGGCTCTTCCAACAAAATCAATGCCCTGATGCGCATTGTAGAGGATCAATACGTGGATACAATCGACATGGGTAACGTAGTTGAAGGCGCTTTACCACAGATATTGGCACAACTTGACCCCCACTCTACCTACATACCTTCTCAGGATGCAGAGGAAGTTAACTCAGAGTTGGAGGGAAGTTTCAGCGGCATCGGTATTCAGTTCGTCATTCAGGACGATACCATCCATATCAACAGCGTGATTGAGGGTGGTCCCTCAGAGAAGGTGGGTATTATGGCTGGTGACCGTATCGTGAAGGTGAACGACAGTTTGTTTGTAGGCAAGATGGTGAACGAACGTACTGCTAAAGAGCACCTGAAAGGGCCTAAGGGCACTGAGGTGAAGATATCTGTTAAACGTAACGGTGAGAAAGATTTGCTTGACTTTATCGTGGTTCGTGGCGACATTCCTCAGAACTCTATCAATGCTGCCTATATGATTAACGATGAGTTCGGTTATGTTAAAATCAACAAGTTCGCACGCACTACTCATGTGGAACTGCTGAACGCTATCGCTCAGCTGAGTCACCAGAACTGCAAAGGCCTGATTATCGACCTGCGCGACAACACAGGCGGCTATATGGATGCTGCTCTGCGCATGGTAAACGAATTCCTTCCCGAAGGACGACTGATGCTCTTTGCTCAGGGACGCAAGTATCCACGTATGGAAGAGTATGCGAACGGAACAGGCAGTTGTCAGCGTATGCCTTTGGTAGTACTCATCAACGAAAGTTCTGCCTCAGCCAGCGAAATCTTTGCTGGTGCTATTCAGGATAATGACAGAGGTACTATCATAGGTCGTCGTTCATTTGGTAAAGGATTGGTACAACAGCCTATCGAGTTCAGCGATGGTTCGTCTATCCGTCTGACTGTAGCGAGATACTATACTCCTTCAGGCCGTTGCATCCAACGCCCTTACGAGAATGGCAAGGACCCAGAATATGATACCGACTGGATCAGTCGTTATGAGCACGGTGAATTCTTCTCGGAAGACAGCATCAAGCTGAATACTGAAGAGGAATATTTTACTACTTTGGGACGTCCAGTTTACGCTGGTGGTGGTATTATGCCAGACATTTTCGTGCCACAGGATACCATTGGTGTAACATCTTATCTTATTGAAGTGAGCAACAAGGGATTGATTTCCCGCTTTGGCTTCGACTACAGCGACAAGAACCGTGAGAAGTTGCTGAGTTTTGGCGAACCTGAAAAATTGGCAAACTATCTCTCAAAGCAAGATATCACAGGACAGTTTATCCGTTATTGCGACAGCCGGGGTGTGAAACGTCGCAACCTGCTAATCAACAAGTCGCACAAGCTGTTGGAGAAATACCTTTGTTCCAATATCATCAGCAACGTACTCGGTACTCAACCTTATATCCAGTATTGGAATCTTGATGACAATACCGTACTGAAAGCTATTGAGGTGTTGGAAAAGGGAGAGGCTTTCCCGAAGGCACCAGAAAAGACTGAAGACTAAACATTAAACATTTGCAAGGGGGCGAGCCCCCTTGTTTTGTAAACCATGACTAAAGGCGAATTAAGGAAACATATCAAACAGCTGAAAAAGCTACACCAAGGGGCGGAAGCAACCGACTCTCAACTCATTATGCAAGCTTTGGAGGCTGACATCCATTTCCAAAACGCCCAGACGGTGTTGCTGTATCACTCGTTAGGTGATGAAGTCAATACCCATGCTTTCATAGATAAATGGTGTAGCCAAAAACTAGTATTGCTACCCAAGGTGGTGGGCGATGATTTGGAACTTCACATTTATCGTAATGCCGACGAACTGGCTATTGGTTCTTTCAGCATAGCAGAACCTACTGGCGGGTTGTTTACAGATTATGATAAGATTGATTTTGTTGCTGTGCCTGGTATGGCTTTCGACAAGAGCGGCAATCGTTTAGGCAGAGGGAAGGGTTATTATGACCGCCTGCTACCCAAACTTACCAACGCTTATAAAGTTGGTGTCTGTTTCCCTTATCAAATAGTGGATGATGTGCCGGTTGAGCCTACCGACATCACAATGGATGGAATAATAACATTATAGCCTCCACCTTATACTGAAGACCTGCCTGTTGCGAAAACCAAGAAATAGTATTACCTGAAAATAATATTGGAAATTACCTGTGCCCCCACGTGTTGGTTCAACTTAGTCACCAATTGCTGACGCCCCATCATCAGTTGCTGACGCAAAGGTGCCGAGGTTACTTCCACATACAAAGTCTGGTTCTTGATGAATTGCGGTTTCGACCATGCAGCAATAGCAGGTCCCATCACCTCCGTCCAGGCATCAATCAACCTTTTCTCATTCAGAGGTGTTTCCAATCCCTCCTGACGGAGGAATTTGCGTATCAGCATTCCCACAGATTCTGCATCATTTCTTCTCATAGCCGCATTAATTTATGGGTGTCACCACGCCGTCAGTCACGCTGAACAGGCTATAATCCACCTGAGTCTTCTCCAATATTCTGTCTAAGTTCTCACGGTTGGTATCGGTAATGAATATTTGTCCGAAACGATCACTGCCCACCAGCTTAACTATCTGTTCCACACGGTGTACATCCAGTTTGTCGAAGATATCATCCAACAGCAGCAAAGGCACTGTACCAATGCGTCGTAAGAAATCAAACTGGGCCAGTTTCAGGGCTATCAAGTAGGTTTTGTTCTGTCCTTGCGACCCTTCCCGTTTCAGGGGATAACCGCCTAATTCCATCTCCAGGTCATCCTTATGAATACCATGTAGCGAGAAACCCATGATGCGGTCTTTCGCACGACTTTCTACCAACACTTCCTTCAATGAGTTGTTCCTGGCATGACTCTCGTATGTCAGTCCCACTTGTTCTTTGTCCTCAGAGATATAAGAATAAAACTGTTGGAAAATTGGGATGAACTCCTGTATGAAAGCCTCACGCTTACGAAACACCACTTCCCCTTCTTTGGCCATCATCTCTTCCCAAATAGCCAGCATCTCATCGTCTACCGTCTCTTCTTTCTTCAAGAGCGTGTTGCGTTGAGCCAACGCCTTGTTGTAGCGTATCAATGACTCTAAATACTCCTTGTCATATTGGGAAATCACCACATCCATGAACTTACGACGCTCCTCGCTGCCACCAGCTATCAAAAAAGAATCATCGGGCGATACCATCACCAAAGGAATTAGACCAATATGATCCGATAATCGTTGGTATTCTTTCTTGTTACGTTTGAACTGCTTTTTCTGCTTGCGCTTCATGCCACAGAAGATTTCTTCAGGTCTGCCATCATCGGTAGCATACTCCCCTTGTATCATAAAGAACTCGGCAGTATGCATCATGTTCTGCGAATCGATAGGATTACCAGCGCTCTTACAGAAAGAAAGATAATAGATGGCATCCAGTAAATTGGTCTTTCCCATGCCGTTCTGCCCGAAGAAGCAGTTGAGCTTGGAAGAAAAAGACAAATCTATCTGCTCGATATTCTTATAATTCAGTATGGATATACGGTTTAATATCATATTTATGTCATTTCACAAGGCAAAAGTAGCCAAAATTTTGATGTTTTATGTAGGTTATGCAAAAAAAGATGCCTTGAAATTTCGCAGATAGTTCAAAAAGCTGTAATTTTGCGGGTCGAAAACTATAATAGCGTAAAAAAATATAAAACATTCAATTGATATGGCAAATCAGAAGAAAAAGGAAGAAGCCTTAAATGTAGAAGAAGTCCTCTCATCATCAGAGGCATTTATCTTAAAGAACAAGAAGACAATCGTAGGTGTTATCGTAGCACTGGTAGTAATCATTGCAGGCATTTTCGCCTACACCCACCTGTATAAGGCTCCTCGTGAGAAGAAGGCCTATGCAGCTCTGTTCAAGGGTGAACAATATTTCGAAGCTGAGCAGTTTGACTTGGCTATCAATGGCGATAGCATTGGTTATAAAGGTTTCTTGAAGGTAGCTGATGAGTTCAGTGGCACTAAAGCTGCTAACTTGGCAAAAGCATATGCTGGTCTTAGCTATGCACAACTTGGCAACTACGAAGAAGCTATTAAATACCTCGATAAGTTCAGCGCAGACGACGAGATGATTGCTCCTGCCGTTAAGGGTGCTATGGGCAACTGCTACGTTGAGTTAGGCGATATCAGCAAGGCTATTTCTCTGTTGCTGGCTGCTGCTAAGGAAGCTGATAACAACACGCTGAGCCCTGCCTTCTTGCAGCAGGCTGGTGAGTTGCTGGTAAAGGAAGGTAAGTTCGACGAAGCTATTGAGGCTTACCAGACTATCAAGGACAAGTACTTCCGTTCTTATCAGTCAATGGACATTGACCGTTACCTGGAAGCAGCTCAGTTAATGAAGAATAGCAAATAAGCGTATGGCAACCGCATATCACATGCTGCACGATAAACATGAGGCAGACCTCAATGCCGAAGGCAAGAAGTTTGCTATTGTGGTTTCTGAATGGAACAGCAATGTCACCAATGCCCTGTGCGAGGGAGCTGTTGCTACCCTGCTGGAGCATAATGTTGCCCAGGAAGACATCATTGTCAAGTATGTTCCTGGTAGCTTTGAACTGACCTACGGAGCAGCAGCTTTCATGAATCAGGCTGAAGTGGATGCAGTGATTGTGTTAGGCAGTGTAGTACGTGGTGAAACACCCCATTTCGATTATGTTTGTCAGGGTGTGACACAAGGCATTGCACAGCTGAATGCCGAAGGCGATATCCCTGTTATTTTCGGTGTCTTGACTACCGATAACATGCTGCAGGCCAAGGATAGAGCTGGTGGCAAACTGGGTAACAAAGGCAGTGAATGTGCGGAGACTGCAATAAAAATGATTAATTTCGCTTGCAGTTTACAAAAATAGTTGTAACTTTGCAAACGCAAAACTCCCTTAGGAGTTATACATAATGGTTTGGGCAAATACCAGAGTGGCCAAATGGGGCAGACTGTAAATCTGCTGGCGTACGCCTTCGGTGGTTCGAATCCATCTTTGCCCACAAAAACGAAGATAATTTTGCGGAATTATTGAGCAAGCCGAACACAGAGCCAAGCTCGCTTGAGCTATGTTGAGGCGCAGCCAATGATGCCGCAGTTTCTTCAAAACTGCGGAAGTAGCTCAGTTGATAGAGCATTAGCCTTCCAAGCTGAGGGTCGCGGGTTTGAGCCCCGTCTTCCGCTCTATATGAAGCAATTGATATCTAATAAAATTAGATGTTGATTGCTTTTTTTTATTGTTTTGACTATTCATAAATAAAAGAAAGATATGATTAAAGATTCCAATAAGATTGCGATTATTGCTGGAGAGCGCAATATTTATTATTCTGAAATGCTTCAACGTATCACACTATACAGTCATTTCACCCCTAAACAAGCCAAAGAAAGAACCCTTATTTTTGCCGAGAACCGTGAGGGTTGGATCTATGCCTTCTACTCTATTTGGGCTAATCATGGCATAGCTGTGCCAGTAGATGCTTCTTCAACAGTGAGCGATGTGGCTTATATCATCAATGACTGCCATCCTGCTTGTATATGGACAACAGGTCAGAAGTTAGACGTAGTGAAAGCCGCCCTGCAAGAAGCAGGACAAACAGTTGACATCCTCCTCATTGAGGACTACGAACGTGTAGAAGTAAATGAGGAGAAGGCACAAGTGAACTATCTGGATGAAAAAGACACTGCCCTTATTATATACACTTCGGGTACTACGGGTTCGCCTAAGGGTGTGATGCTCTCGTATCAAAACATATTGACCAACAAGCGTGCCGTTTATGACGAGGTTCCTATCTTCAGTGATGAGCGCAGAACCCTTATTCTGTTGCCTTTGCATCATGTGTTACCATTAGTGGGAACTGTTATTATTCCATTCTATGTTGGTGGAGGCGTAGCCATATGCCCTACTATGTCGGGACCAGATATCATCGATACCCTGGAACGAGGAAAGATTGCCATCATGGTGGGTGTGCCCAGATTATGGCAAACGCTCTACGGAGGCATTAAGAAGAAGATTGATGCGAGTCCTCTTACCCGTGGACTCTTCAACCTCTGCGCCAGTCTTAAGAGCAAATCGTTCTCACGCTTCATCTTTAAGGCGGTACATCAGAAGTTGGGCGGACACGTCGATTTCATGGTAAGTGGTGGTGCCGCCTTAGATAAAGAAATATTGTTAGGTTTACAGACTTTGGGCTTCGAGATGCTCGAAGGTTATGGCATGACCGAGGCAGCACCTATGATTGCTTTTACACGTCCTGGCGACCAAGTGCCTAATTGTGTGGGCATCCCTTCATCTGAGATGCAATGTAAGATTGAAAACGGTGAAGTATGTGCCAAAGGTCCAAACATCATGCAGGGCTACTACAATCGCCCAGAAGAGACGGCAGCTGTCATCGATAAGGATGGTTGGTTGCATACAGGCGACTTAGGTTACATCGATGAGAAAGGGCGTGTATATATTACTGGCCGTAGCAAGGAAATTATCGTTTTGTCAAATGGTAAGAACGTACAGCCCAACGAAATTGAATATAAGTTAGAAAAATATACCGACCGTGTGAAGGAAGCAGCTGTAGTGCAAGATGGTGATATGTTGCGTGCTATTATCGTGCCTCAGACAGAGTGGGCAAAAAATCTCTCTGACGAAGAGGTGGAAGAGACACTGAAACGCGAGGTGCTGGAACCTTACAACCTTACAGTCACCAACTACAAGAAACTGATGAGTCTCTTTGTCTATCGTGGCGAACTGCCTCGAACCCGATTGGA
>JAEEGL013432025.1_pt1 | contig 12169 bp, 11 predicted proteins | sample 9134231 | NCBI WGS metagenome assembly JAEEGL01 (sample SAMN16246548, study PRJNA631951) | gut metagenome | biome: gut microbiome; feature: rumen; material: fiber-attached | host: Bos | place: Iran: Karaj | collected 2018-10
ATACCGCTGAACGAAAAATCATAAGGTGAATCTGCAAAATGCGCCTTCGGAAACTCGATCGCATTCGGATCCCCTTCCTTCGCCAGCTTATCAACCTTCGGTCCGCCCGGATATCCGAGACCGATAGCGCGGGCAACCTTATCAAAGGCCTCGCCTGCCGCGTCATCTCTTGTACGGCCGATGATCTCATAACGACCGTAATCCGTGCATTTAACAATATGTGAATGTCCGCCCGATGCCACAAGGCACATGAACGGCGGCTCAAGATCTTTATTTTCGATGTAATTGGCGGAAATATGTCCTTCGATGTGATGGACACCCACAAGCGGTATTTTCTTCGCATAGCTTATCGCCTTGGCTGCGCCGACTCCCACAAGAAGCGGACCCACAAGCCCCGGGCCGTAGGTTACTGCGATCGCCGTGATATCCTCCCACGACATATTTGCATCAGAAAGAGCCTTTCTGATCACCTGATTAACTTTTTCTATGTGCTTCCTCGAAGCTATCTCCGGAACGACTCCGCCGTAAAGCGTGTGAAGCGGCACCTGGGAGTAGATGACATTTGAACGCACGTCGCGTCCGTTTACCACAACTGCCGCTGCCGTTTCATCGCAGGATGATTCAATTCCGAGTATTACTACGTCTTCCATATTTTCACTCTTCTTCTATATTTTTTCCCGGTCAGCTTCCTCAACCGACCATAGTATCACTTGTAAATACACCTATCCGGTATTACTCATCAAGAAACTTCAGTTCCTTCGAGATCCTGTCCTTACCGATAATGGCATTCGGAAATACTTCCTTCACCGCATCTGCAAACATCTTCGGTTTATTCATGGATGGTGAGAAGTGTGTGAGCCAAAGCTCCTCAACTCCGGCCTCCTTCGCAAGGTTAGCCGCTTCAAGCATGGTCATATGCTTCTTCGACTTCGCCTTCTCCATGGTCTCTTCATCATTTTCGCCGTACATGCCTTCGCAAATGAAGAGGTCTGAACCTCTGGCAGCCTCAACAATGGCAGCCATCGGACGTGTGTCGGTACAGTAGGTCAGCTTAAGACCCTTTCTGTCCTCACCCATTACCATGTCGCTTGTGAAGGTCCTGCCGTCAACAGTAACATCCTGGCCGCTCTGCAACACCTTCCATAACTGGATAGGAATATCAAGCGCCTTGGCCGCTTCGGGATTGAAGCGCCCCTTCCTGTCAAGCTCCATACTGTAGCCGTAGCAGAGTATGTTATGGTTCAGCTTAAAGGCCTTCAGCCTGAGTCCGAACATATCAAAGGTCTGCTCAGCGCCATTTATCTCGATGCAGTTCACCGCAAACGGAAGCTCCGGCGCGATAACTCTCAACGAATCAACAACCTTCTTGATATTTCTCGGGCCGATGATGGTAAGCGGCTCCGTCCTATCCGCATTTCCCATTGCAAGGAGCAGTCCCGGAAGTCCACTGATGTGGTCCGCGTGAAAATGCGTGATCATCAGCACGTCAATGTCCTTGAAGCTCCAGCCCTGCAGCCTGACGCTTATCTGCGTCGCCTCGCCGCAGTCTATCATAATGCTGTGTCCGTTATATCTGACCATTAATGAAGTTAAGAATCTATAAGGCAGGGGCATCATTCCACCCGTGCCAAGCAGACAGACATCTAACATTTACATATCTCCTGTTAAACCTTTTTTCTATCGCCGGATGCAGCATCAATCCGGGAATCGTCCCTTCTCTCTGTATCCGGTCTATACATAATAATTGTTATCCATAGATTAATACGTCAGTCCGAAGCCCTGCTCAAGCCAAGGCTTGCCGTCAGGAATCTGATCAACCGATGAATACCATGGGCTCGGAAGCTTTCCTCTGAAGGATGCTCCGCCGCAGAGAACATTCGCAACGCCCTGTCCCTCTGAACCTGGAAGATAGCACATAACTACCGCATCCCAGTCATTAACGTATTTATCTATTATCACGTTTCTTCCCGCAACTATGCAGGCAACGATTGGCTTACCGAGCGCCTTAGCAGCCTCGATGGCATCGCTGTTTCCGCCGAGTCCCAGAGAACCGCAAAGCTCCAGATCGGCAGTATCGCCGTTCCACTCAGCGTATGACTTCTCGCCGACAACAAGCACAACAACATCAGCCTCGCTCGCACGGCTCTTGTCCGTAATGATCTCAACACCGTATTTGTCGCTGAGATCCTTGAAGCCCTGAAGGATAGTTGTCACGCCCGGAATGTCCTCGTTCGGACTGCCGTTCCATTCGATGGTCCAGCCGCCGCACTGCGCTCTTGCATTGTCAGCCGCAGGTCCGGTCACATATATTTTCGTGCCCTTCTTAAGCGGAAGGACATTGTTATCATTCTTAACAAGTACGAGGCTTTCCTCAACACACTTCTCGGCAACCTCGCGGTACTCTGCCGAACCGACCTCGGTCTGTACTGTTTTCATATCCTGGCAGTAAGGATCCGCGATCACGCCCGCATTCTGCTTAACTCTGATGATCCTTGTAACTGCATCATTAACTCTTTCCTCAGAGATGTCCCCCTTCTTCACAGCGTCCACGATACAATCCTTAACCACGTTAAAGCTCTCAACCTCCATGAACATGTCGATTCCGGAATTGACCGAGTTGACGATCTGAGTATAGTAATCGCTGGCAGATGTATTCTGCACTGAATTCCAGTCGCTGACGATGAAGCCGGTGAAGCCCATCTCGTTCTTAAGCTTCATGATGTATTCTTTATTTTCATGCATCTTGACGCCGTTCAGTGAAGAATGGCTGATCATGATGGTCTGGACACCGCTGTCAATGAGCGCCTGATAAACCTTCAGAAGCTCGCTAATCTCTGCGTCGCTGAGCTTCGCATCACCTCTGTCGATGAGGCGCGCAACGTCCGAGTTCTCACCGGTACCGTATTCAACATTTCCATCTGCAAGATAATGCTTTGCGCACACGATGAGTCCGCCATCGATAAGTCCCTTCGAATATGAGGTACTAAGGTTTGTGATTATCTCAAGATTTGAGCCGTAGCTCTCGTAGGTTCTGCCCCAGCGCGGATCAACCGACTGCGCAACGCAAGGCGAATAGTTCCAGAGCATATGGCAGAGCTTTGCCTCGTCTGCCGTGATAAGTCCGACCTGGTACATGAGCTCAGGATCATTCGCTGCACCCATTCCAATATTGTGCGGGAAGAGAACTGTATTCTGGCAGTAATTAACTCCGTGAACGTCGTCCTGTCCGTAAATAAACGGGATGCCTGCCTCAGAATTCAACGCCGCCTTCTGATAAGCATCAACCGTGACCTGCCACTCATCGTAAGTAAGCTCATTCTTCTGCGAAAGCACACCACCGTAGCAATTCTGCTTCATCTCGGTAGTCTTCGTATACTGTATCGCAGGCAGCACCATCTGAGCCGCCTTCTGCTCAAGAGTCAGGGATGCAGTGATCTCCTCCGGAGTCATATTCTTATACTGGAGGTATTTCTCCCCCGGCTTTGCTTCCTCAGTGGTTGTCTCAGTAGCTGAAGTATCCGAGCTGCTCTCCGTCGTCGCAGTGTCCGTACCGGCCTCGGCAGTACTGCCTTCCGTATCGGGACCCGCAGTAACCGCAGTAGTTTCGGTATCTGTCACATCCTCCTTATGCTGATGAGTTGATGCCGAATCTGTCTTATATTTATCCTTTGAGCCGCAGCCCGAAAGCGAGAGCATCATTGTCAGCACAAGCATTGCACTTATCTTCTTAAATCTTTTAATCATAACTTATCATACCAATTCCATAATGATCGCATCGTCCACAGGGTCTGTGTAATACGATCTTCTGACTCCTATTTCCTTAAATCCATATTTGTTGTAAAGGCTGATGGCCGGTATATTCCGGCTCCTTACCTCAAGGATGATCCGGCCGTTTGTCGCCGCCAGCAGTGCCTGCATAAGCTTATCCGCGTAGCCCTTCCGCCTCTCGGACTCTCTGACAGCTATCCTCTGCAGCTCAAATACATCCAGCACCGAATATATCAGATATCCGGCAAGCCCGTTCTCCGACTCCACAGTCAGGAGACGGTTGTAGCCGTATTTGAAGCTGTCCTTTATCAGTTCCAGCGACCAGGCGTCGCTGAAGTTTTCCTTTTCAATCTCTGCAATTTCTTCATATAGTGAATCATTACTTTTTCGAAACATTTTTCATACCACGTTCGTAATATTCATTCGTTCATCCGTCTGCTTTTCCCCGCATTATTATGCACCAGTTTCGCTGCTCTTCTCATCACGAACTCTTTCAGCCTGAGACTTTCTCAAATACTCCGGCGCGAAATCGTCCGAATTGATCGCCCTTCCTTCTTCAAAATACAGCTTTCCAAGTGCCGCAACGGACGCACCTCTCTGGGCTGCATTCTGCATGGAAGCAAAGCTGTACGGAACTATTAATACTCCGCTGTTATCTGCATCACCGGCTGTCTTTGCATCATCGGCTGCTTCACCGGTTTTCAAAGAATCCGCAAGGATATTCTTCACCACCGGAATTCCGTCACCGACAAATACAACCTCTTCGCCGATCTCATTCAGCTTCTCGAAGAGCACTGTGACAGGAAGTGCTTCTTCATTCAGCACAATCGTAACTGATTCAGCACTAACGCGGTACGCCCCGGCGTAAACTTCATTCCTTCTTGCATCCATCACGGAAACTATAAGCCTCTTATCACCTGCAAGATTGTAAGCCAGTCCCTCAAGCGTAGGAACCGGAACGATAGGGATGTCCAGCGCAAGGGCAAGTCCCTTCGCAGTTGCCGCACCTATTCGAAGTCCCGTGAAGGAACCCGGACCGGAAGCAATCGCAACCGCATCCAGCTCAGCCGGCTCAGTTCCCGCAAGCCTCAGCATCTCATCAATCATCGGAAGCAGAGTTTCCGAATGTGTTCTTTTGTTATTTACCGTGTATTCAGACACTAAACTGTCGCCCGTGACAAGTGCCACGGACGCAGTCATTCCTGAACTATCAATTCCAAGTATTTTCAAAATACTATTCCGCCTTTTCTACGACTTAAGTCGTTATTATATCAATCGTTACTGAAGACAACCGCCTTCTTACCATTGTTCTTCGCCTTTTCAAGCGCCTTATCCGCCTGCTTAAATACTTCAGTAAAGTTGATCCTTCCTTCACCGAAGGCAACTCCGACGCTCACTGATACAGGAGCGAGATTATTTTCAGGCTTTGAAAGCGCCTCATTTATTCTTTCAACCTTTGACGTGATCAGTTCCTTATGTTCAGGTCCGGAATTGATCATGACCACAGCAAACTCATCCTCTTCAAGTCTGCAGACATAATCCTGAGATCTGAAGCTCCTGAAGATAATCCCGGATGCCCAGTAAAGAACCTTGTCGCCAAAATCAGAGCCATTGTTGTCAACAACCTTCTTATAGTTATCGACGTTCAGGATAAGAAGTGCTGTAGTCTCGATATCAACATTCTTCACAAGGAAATCATAACCCTCCCGGTTATATAAGCCGGTAAGCTTATCATGCGTTGCATCGTAAGAAACCTTCTCTTTATTCTGAAGGTTTGTATTGAACATAAGGTTGTAAGCCTTTGTAACGAACCTTACTTCGTAAGCGCCTTCTTCCTCGGCATTCTGCCCTTCCCTGATCTTATTAACCAGATTCTTCAGCGGCTTGATGACAAGCTCTCTGTTTATCAGAACGATTATCAGAAGTACCGCAATATAGATGAACGTAAGTATATGCTCGATGAGCACGTGATTGTGCAGTCTCTTCGCCAGCCTGTTCTGCTCCTCAAACATATCGTCCTCGATGATGTCGATACAATGATGACCGTCACCGGTTATCTCTTCCTTGGCCTCCTGGTATTTATCACCAAAAAGAAGCTTTTCAGCAGCGTTCTCCTTCTGTTCAGGAGTCAGCGCCGCATCCTCTGCGCTGAGTGTTACCTTCTGTATTTCTTCAGGGTATTCGGAAATATCATAGCCGCGCGCCTCAATTGTCAGCCTTGCAGCATAGTATTCCATCTCCGACAGTTGAACCGACTCATCCATAGCCTTGCACAGCTCATCGTAGGCAGATGAATCTGAATTCAGATCGTTGATTGCTTCCAGTGCACGCTCCCTGCGCTTTGTGACATTTACCTCTTCCATGTAGTTATCGAGATATTCCCTGTCACCGGTTATTGCAAAGCTTCTCATCTGCTCGGTCAGATAGTCCGATGCATCTATCATAAGGTGAGCATCGCCACGCCAGCCAAGGGCATCCTGTGTAGTTTTATGCGTCTTATCGTAGAGATGACCTGTCAACTGCATTGCCACAACAAGAGCAGCTGTTGCAACAAGCGCCACGATAAGCATTACGATATTTACTTTTCTGAGAGAAATTCCCTTACTCTTAACCTTAATTTTCAAACCACATCTCCCCTTCCTTAATAACTCACCAATACATTGGCTTCCCAGCTATAATTCCCATACTTTTCGCTGACCTCTTTGCTATAATTCCCATACTTTTCGTTTGACTTCTCAGCTGAAACTCCCACATCTATCCGCTGATATCAAAACGACAGTTTAGCACTATCTACTTCTCGTCTACAGTTATCTTTCTATAATCAAAGCCCTTATCGCGGTCCTTTGTTATCTCAATCTTTATCGCGTCATCCGGGATCACGTCCTCGATCAGAACCGACCACTCAACGAGGCACACCCCATCGCCTCTGTCCAGCTTGTCGAAATATCCGACCTCCTCCATCTCATCCGACGATCCAACTCTGTAGACGTCGAAATGATAGAGTGGCAGCCGCCCCTCATCGTACTCCTTAAGGATAGTGAAGGTTGGACTGACTATCGGCTCGTCTATCCCGAGCCCCTTTCCGAAGCCCTGGGCAAATACAGTCTTGCCTACTCCGAGGTCACCGTTGAGGCAGTAAACCTGCCCCGGCTTTGCCGCCCCGGCAAGCTCACGCGCATATTCAAATGTTTCTTTCTCACTGTATGTATCTATTTCTCTCGTAATCAATTCTTTATATTTATCCTTCCCGACATATCCGGGCAAAACATTCGCCGTCCCGGAATATTTCAGATGTTATCTTGTCGAATTTTAATATCACGCAAAAACCTATTTTGCCAAATACTTCTTCAGGTTGCCTGAAAGCCTCGGCCTGTATTCGCGCGTATACTGCACAAGCCTTGAAAGCACTATGGACTTGTCTTCTCCGAGCTCTGTTGTCGGAATGACAAATGCATGATACGGACTCGTGTAAACCGCAACCATACTATTTGAAGCGCGAAGTCTGTAAATATTATTCCACTCGAGATCCTGCGACTCCTCGCCGGCCGAAATGGTCAGCTTCTCCGGAGTAAGCTCGTAGCTAACCGGTGCCTTGTAGGAAGGATTGGTCTTAAGCTGGTTCTTCGCCTTCCAGATAAGTGTCAGCGGATTCAGCACGAGGCATACGACCGCTACCGCCCCGAAGAGCAGGATATTCCTGATGGTCGGATTGTCGCTCACAATATTCCATACAAGAAAAGCGAGTCCGCCAAGTCCGAGTATTATACTCATTATTCCCGAAAGCTTTGTATAATACGATCTCAACACGAAATCGGTCAGAGCTTTCTTATTCATATTTACAGTTATCTTCTTAGATGATGCTTCCATTTCCCTATCTTCTTCCACCGGTCATGAGCTTCCGAGGGTTGCAGCGCTCTTTGCCGATCACTCCATAACACCTCATCACTCTCTGGTGGTTCTTTCTATATTCTTCTTCTATCTTTACAGATCCAGCATGATCTGGCGACCGGCCGGCTCGTACTTTCTGTATTTTACACCTGTGATGTCAAACATCTTCTTTGAGGCGAGAGTGCTCTCCGAAGTCTCATATTTGTCCGAAAGGTAAACGATCTCGCTAATACCAGCCTGGATGATGGCCTTCGCGCACTCATTGCAAGGGAAGAGAGTCACGTAAACCCTTGCACCCTTCATATTGCCGGTGCCGCGGTAATTAAGTATCGCGTTCAGCTCCGCGTGGCAGACAAACATATATTTTGTATCAAGCGCGGAACCGTCCCTGCTCCACGGCATATCATCGTCCTCACAGCCCTGCGGCATACCGTTGTAACCAACCGAAAGTATCCTGTTGTCAGCACCCACTATGCACGCTCCGACCTGAGTGTTCGGATCCTTGCTCCTCTGAGCCGACATCAGAGCTATTCCCATAAAATACGAATCCCACGTAATATAATCCGTCCTCTTCGTCATAATACCATCCTCCAAAGTACACATACTTATAGATAATAGTATTCTATGCTAAAATACTTAGGAATGCAAGTTAATGACGATATTTGATGATATTTGATGTGTGACTTTTTTGAAATTATCCCACAACTTAAAGGATTGATATCATCTGATAATAAATATAAAAAAACGCCTTCTGAAGCTGTATTTAACTACAACCTCAGAAGGCGCTTTTTATTTAATACCCGTCAGCAAAAGCTGACATTCCGGATACGTTACGGATTATTTCTCACCAAGATCAAACTTGTCATGGATAGAGTTCATAGCTCTCTCAACGTTCTTTGCATCGATAAGAACTGTAACTCTGATCTCTGAAGTAGAGATCATTCTGATGTTGATGTTCTCATCATAGAGAGCCTCAAACATCTTTGCTGCAACGCCTGCATTTGTCTGCATGCCGGCACCAACGATAGAAACCTTTGCAACGTCCTTATTAACGTCAACGTCCTCGCACTCCATAGCCTCTGCGATAACAGCCTTAGCCTCATCAGCATCCTCCTGTGAGCAGGTAAAGCTGATATCCTTTGTGCCGTGACGGCCGATTGACTGAAGGATCATATCTACATTTATATTCTTCTTAGCAAGAAGATTGAAGAGCTTGAAGGCTACGCCCGGCTCATCCTTAAGACCTACAACTGCAACTCTGGCTGCATCAGGATCGGCAGCAACACCGCTAACTATCATTTTCTCCATCTTTGTGTCCTCCTTAACGACAGTACCCTCATTAGTATTTAAACTTGAACGGACTACAAGCTGTACTCCGAATTTCTTGGCAAGCTCCACTGATCTGTTGTGGAGAACTCCCGCACCGAGTGTTGCAAGCTCAAGCATCTCATCATATGTAACTGTATCAAGCTTACGAGCATTCTTAACCTTACGCGGGTCTGCCGTGTAAACACCGTCAACGTCTGTATAGATCTCGCACTTGTCTGCGTGAAGCGCAGCAGCAAGAGCAACCGCTGTGGTATCTGAACCGCCTCTTCCGAGGGTGGTGTAATCATCGTATTTATTGATTCCCTGGAAACCTGTTATGATAACGATCTTTCTCTGCTCAAGTTCATTTCTGATCCTCTCTGCATCGATCCTCTTAAGTCTTGCATTTCCGTAAACGGATGTTGTATGCATAGCTACCTGGAATGCGTTGAGGGAAATAGCAGGTACTCCCAGCTTGTTCATAGCCATTGCCATAAGAGCTACTGACATCTGCTCGCCGATCGTGTAGAGCATGTCCATCTCACGCTTTGGAGGATTCTCGTTGATATCCTTAGCCATCGTAATAAGCTCATCAGTGTATTTGCCCATAGCTGAAAGGACAACGACTACATCATTTCCCTTCTTGTATTCTTCAATACATCTGTTGGCCACATTATAGATTCTCTCTTTGTTGGCAACCGATGTGCCACCAAACTTCTTTACCACTAACATTGTGTGTGCCTCCATTATTTTTTGTATCTCATCAGGCCACCGTGACCTGATAGTTGCGTCTCTAAACTGCCCCCGATACTACTTCAACCCTGCATTGTTATACAACAGATTCGCTTACTCTGCAACACGAATCTTTGTAATCACTGTATAATCCTTCAAAATATCTGTAAGCTCAGCCTCAGAATACTCTTTGGCAGTAACAAATACAGTCTCGCCTGAAAGCGCCTCTGCGAAGCTTACTTCGCCAAAAAGCTCAGCAATCTTGTCCTGCACGCCCTCAGCTGCAAGTCTTACAAAATATCTTGCTTTGAACTTAGATGCATCACCGAGTGTAAGCTTTTCCTTGTCCCAGATGATATTTATATTTTCATTGTTATTCTTAACTATCTCGATAACGTCTGAAACAACTGCGCTGGCTGTCGGAAGAGAACCTGCGCCCTTGCCGTAGAACATAACGTTTCCGAGCATATCGCCGTGAAGGTTGATTGCATTATATACGCCCTCAACACCTCTGAGGCTGTGCTCCTCACCAACCATGAAAGGAGCAACCATACAGTAGATATTGTCGCCGTCTCTCTTCATAAGGCCGAAAAGCTTGATCGGCATATCGAGCTTAACTGAGTAAGCGATATCTTCCTTGGTGATGTGGCTGATACCCTCTGTAGCGATATCTTCAAAATCAACCTGCTTTCCGCATACAAGAGAAGTAAGGATTGCAATCTTGCGGCATGCGTCGTAGCCCTCGATATCCGCTTCCGGATTCCTCTCTGCATAGCCCTTCTGCTGTGCAGCCTTGAGAACCTCGTCGAAGTCGCGCCCCTTCTTTCTCATTGTTGTGAGAATATAGTTTGTTGTTCCGTTGAGGATACCTGTGATGCTGTCGAAATGATCAGCTGTAAGCGACTCGTTGATGTTTCTGATTACCGGAATACCTCCGCCAACTGACGCCTCAAACAGGAAGGAAACATTATTCTCCTTCGCAAGCTCAAGTATCTCTGCACCGTATTTTGCAACAAGCTCCTTGTTAGAGCTGCAGACAGACTTGCCCTTTGCGATTGCCTTCCTGACAAATGTATTTGCAGGCTCAACTCCGCCCATAACCTCGACAACGCACTTAATGCTGTCATCGTTTAAGATGACGTCGTAGTCATGAACTATGATATTCTCATAAGGATCTCCCGGGAAATCCCTGAGATCAAGAGCGTATTTTACCTGTATATCCTCTCCTGAGGACTTTTTAAGGACATCGGAATTGTCATTGATTATCTTGACAACTCCCGAACCGATGGTTCCATATCCGAGAACTGCAATATTAAACATATGCCGTACCTCACTCTCGTAATAATAATTTATTTATCTGTATGAATCTACTCAGGCGCAGTGCTTGTTGCTTAGTCACTGTTGGGTTGTCTGAGCTATCATTTTTAAATACGCATTGATGAAAGGATCGATGCCTCCGTCAAGAACTCTTGCGGCGTCACCAACCTCACAGTTTGTGCGGTGATCCTTGACCAGTGTGTATGGCTGAAGCACATACGACCTTATCTGGCTTCCGAAGCCGTTATCGGCAACTTCGCCTCTGATACCCGACATCTTAGCCATATTTTCCTGCTGCTTCATCATGAAAAGCTTGGCCTTCAGCATCTTCATGGCCTTGTCCTTGTTCATGTGCTGCGATCTCTCGTTCTGGCACTGAACAACGATACCGGTTGGAAGATGTGTGATCCTGACTGCGGATGAAGTCTTATTGATATGCTGACCGCCCGCGCCGCTGGATCTGTAGGTGTCGACCTTAAGGTCATCGTCCTTGATCTCGATCTCTATCGTATCATCTATTTCCGGCATAACATCAACCGAACAGAAGGATGTCTGTCTCTTACCGTTTGCGTTGAACGGAGATATGCGGACCAGTCTGTGGATACCGTGCTCAGACTTAAGATAGCCATAAGCGTGGTAGCCGTTAACCTGGAAGGTAACTGACTTGATTCCTGCTTCATCTCCCGGCAGATTGTCGAACTCTTCGACTGAGAAGCCCTTGGCTCCTGCCCACCTTGTGTACATACGGTAGAGCATTGAAACCCAGTCGCAGCTTTCGGTTCCGCCTGCGCCGGAATGTATAGTGACAACTGCATTATTTGTATCAAATTCTCCCGAAAGAAGGGTTTCTATCCTGAAGGCTTCGAACTGCTCCTTGAACTTCTCTAGCATTCCGCCTGCCTCTTCGGTCAGATCCTCATCATCCTCTTCCTCAGCCATCTCGATCATCGCTTCGATGTCGTCAAAGGCTGCCTGGATGGCATCGTATTCGGCAATAGTATCCTTCAGGTTCTTAACTTCCTTCATGATCTTATTGCTCTCTTCCACGTCGTTCCAGAAGTTCTGGTCCTCCATGGCTTCTTCAAGAGTCTTTATCTTTTCCTGCTTACCTGCAATGTCAAAGTGAATCCCTCACTTCAAGCAGTGGTTTTCTGTA
>JAEEGL013669036.1_pt1 | contig 12169 bp, 10 predicted proteins | sample 9134231 | NCBI WGS metagenome assembly JAEEGL01 (sample SAMN16246548, study PRJNA631951) | gut metagenome | biome: gut microbiome; feature: rumen; material: fiber-attached | host: Bos | place: Iran: Karaj | collected 2018-10
TATAAATGATAACTCAGACCGGAATACAGACAATACAAATGATAACAATGAAGATGACCAAAACTATAACGCTTTGAAAGAAGCCAGGAAAGAAGAAATAGAAAATGAACTTAAAACATATCGGAATGTTTTAGAAGAAAAGCATGTATTTGAGGATGTTTTTCAGGTAACAGACGAAGGCAGATATACATTAAGTCTTAAAGTGTATTACTATGATTACTCATATGATCATTGCGCGACAATAGCGAAAAACGAGCTGTCTGAAATAGAAGGGGAGTTATCGGATATGATATCGAATTCACTTAAAGAATATTCGATCGGTGATTCATTTCTTTTAGATCTGACACCTGCCTCTATAACCGGAGAGTTTACCGATAAGGAGAGCGGATACTGGTTTAATCATTCAAGAGAAGTTAATGTGAAAATTTCCGGAGATAACATAGATTACGGTTCTCTTAAAACTGTTAAGGATGGTAAAGAAGAGAAGATCGAAATGAAAGACAATTCTTTTACGATCGCATTTTCAGGAGACGGAACACACAGTGCACAGACTGGCATTAAGGATTTATTCGGAAGAGAGTGTACCTATGAAACGGGAGAGTTTGCGATTGATTCAACTTCTCCTGACATAGAAGTTACTATCACGGATTCGGATAAGAAATACACATCAAGAACAAGAAAAGCAGAGGTTTTGATCAGTGATGCAAATCTTGTGGGAGATAACAGATTTGAATATGTGTTCAAAGAGGGAGAAGACAGTTTTGATATAAAAGCAAGTGATGCGGCGGGAAACGAAAGTGTATATAAAAGCCCGGTTTTTATTCAGGATTTTGATGAACCGGAAATAGAGATTACCGGGGTGACGGACAAGGACATTCTAAACGGAGAATTGAATATCTTAATGAAAGCAGGAGACAAATATTTTGATGCCGGGAAATCTTATATGGAGATAAAAGGAAAATACACTGAATATTCTGCTTCATCTTCCTTCGCTGATACAAAAGAATTATCTTTCCTGGATGTGGATCAAATGCCTGATGACAACTATGAATTGAAGTATCATCTGGAGGATCTGGCAGGAAACAGTATTGAAGGAAATCTTGATTTCACCATTAACAGAAACGGCTCGACATATGAGATATCGGAAGAACTTAAAAATATAATAGGCAATACAGTAAGTGAAGTAGGCGAGATAAGTCTGACAGAAAGAAATTTAAACAGAATCCTTCCTGATAAAGTCAAGCTGATATTTTCGGTTAATTCGAAAGTGATCGATCTTATAAAGGGAAAGGATTATTTCGTGGAGGAGATGTTTGAGAACGGGAAATATGTTTACCGTTATGTTTTCAGCAGATCACTTTTTGATAAAGAGGGAGTATACACAATATCTTTAAGCAGCATTGACGAGGCCGGGAATCAAAATGATACGCGTCTTCAAAAAGAAACTGACGGAATAAGATTCATAGTTGAATTTATAAAAGCAGTTTTTAAAAAGCAGGACAATGAAGCAGAAGCTTATGCAACAGAAAACATTGCAAATGAAATTCAGGCTATCGGTGTAACAGCGAAAATAAATGAAAAAGAATATGATGAGTCTGAAAATCTTCCTGCAGACAAAGGGCAAATGCTTCCGAAGAGAAACAAAAGCATAACAAAGGCCGAAGAAACAATATCCGGTGAAGAAGTCAAAACACCGGAAGAAGAAAATATCATAAAAGAAGAAAGAAGGAAGCTTTTCAACAACAAAGTGAAAGTTGCATTGTGTCTGGTGCTTGTTTTGTCGGTTTTGGCAGCAGGGGAGCGTATTACGAGAAATAAGAAGAAAAAAGCAGTAAATATATCAAATGCAGACAGTAAAAATCTGTTTTCCGAATAAATTAAAAAATATATAAAAAAACTCTTGACAGGTTAGTGTCGACTAATTATTATAATAGACGGTTAGAAGATGCTAACCTGAATTTTTTACAATATTCAGATAGCTTCGGCTGACAATCCGGGTGGGAAATGACCGACCCGTTTTATCGGAAATATCAGTTAGTTTAAACTAACGAGATAACAGGAGGAAAGATATGATGCCGCTATTATTAGCAGAACCGGGTGAAGAACAGATAATCAAAAAGATTGGCGGTTCACCGGAAATCAGAAAACACTTGGAAGACTTGGGTTTTAACGTCGGAGGAACAGTAAGCGTGGTGAATACACTCGGCGGAAATCTCATAGTAAAGATTAAGGAAAGCCGTGTTGCGGTTAGCGATGAACTGGCACGAAAGATAATGGTCTGACAATCCCAGCGGATTTAAAGAATAAATTAAAAGTCGACAAGGAGGGAAAAGATTTGAAAACACTCAGAGATGTAAAAATCGGAGAAAAAGCGACAGTTAAAAAGATCCATGGTGAGGGCGCAATAAAAAGACGAATCATGGATATGGGTTTAACCAAGGGAACTGAGATTTACGTTCGCAAAGTTGCACCCCTCGGCGATCCCATCGAGATGACGGTTAGAAATTATGAATTATCACTTCGTAAAGCAGACGCCGAAATGGTTGAAGTAGAGTAGGAAAGGAAGATAAAGAGATGAGTTTAACGATTGCGCTTGCGGGAAACCCCAACAGTGGAAAGACAACATTATTTAACGCTCTGACAGGTTCAAACCAGTTTGTCGGAAACTGGCCCGGAGTTACTGTAGAAAAGAAGGAAGGAAAACTTAAAAAGAACAGTGATGTAACAATTACCGACCTTCCCGGTATATACTCACTTTCTCCTTATACATTAGAGGAAGTTGTAGCGAGAGATTACCTTATCGGAACAAGACCGGATGCGATACTTAATATTATCGACGGCACCAATCTTGAGAGAAACCTTTATCTGACAACGCAGCTTACGGAACTCGGAATTCCCGTAGTTATCGCCATCAATATGATGGATGTTGTCAGAAAAGAAGGAGATGAGATAAATACAGAAGAATTATCAAGACAGCTCGGCTGTAAGATAGTTGAGATATCGGCTTTAAAGAATGAAGGAGTTATGGAGGCGGCAGAAGAAGCAATTAAAGCCGCAAAAGGAACAAAGACAATTCCTCAGCATTCATTCCAGGGAACGGTAGAACATGCTCTTGCTCATATTGAAGAAGTTACGGTTCATGACCTTCCTGAAGAACAGCAAAGATGGTATGCCATCAAACTTTTCGAAAGAGATGAAAAAGTCCTCGGAAAGCTTAATCTGTCAGCCGAAGTAAAGGCTCATATCGAAAAGGACATTCAGGCAGTGGAGAAAGAACTTGATGATGATTCGGAAAGTATCATTACAAATGAAAGATATGTATATATCGCTTCAATAATAAAAGCCTGCTATAAGAAGAAAAAAGCGGGAGAACTTACAACTTCCGACAAGATTGATAAAATCGTTACCAACCGCTGGCTCGGTCTTCCGATTTTTGCAATCATCATGACACTTGTATATATGCTGTCCATGGCTTCATTTGCTCCCGGTACAATGCTTACCGATTGGGCCAATGACGGACTTTTCGGAGACGGCTGGCATTTTCTGGGAATAGGTTCTGGCGCGTACGGCGAAGCAAGCGAAGAGTTTGCGGATGCCACGAATGTAATCGATGCATTTATCGGACTCGACGATGATTCGGATGTTGATTATGTATTAACCGAATTCGCCGGAATAGAAGAGGATTCAACAGCGGATTACATTTTGGAAGATGAAGAAACACTTTCTACTGAAGATGTAACTTATACATATGAAGATCTCGCAGATGCGGTTGATGTGTACACATCTTACGAAGGCGAAGAACCCGATCCCGCAAATTACGGCGTATGGGTTCCCAGTATTCCTGCTGTAGCCGAAATGATTCTTGATGCAATTAACTGTGCGGACTGGTTAAAGAGCCTTATTCTTGACGGTATTATCGCCGGCGTGGGTGCGGTTTTAGGATTCGTTCCTCAGATGCTTGTGTTATTCTTCTTACTCGCATTCCTTGAGGCATGCGGTTACATGGCAAGAATTGCATTCGTACTTGACAGAATCTTCAGAAGATTCGGTTTATCGGGAAAATCATTTATTCCCATGCTCGTAGGTACGGGATGCGGTGTTCCGGGTATTATGGCTTCACGAACAATTGAAAATGAACGCGACAGACGAATGACGATTATGACAACTACTTTCATTCCCTGCGGTGCGAAGATTCCTTTTATCGCAATGGTTGCAGGTGCACTTTTCCACGGCTCATGGATAGTATCCGTAAGTGCTTATTTCATCGGCATGGCAGCAATCATCGTTTCGGGTATTATGCTTAAGAAAACAAAGATGTTCTCGGGCGATCCCGCTCCTTTCGTAATGGAACTTCCCGCATATCACATGCCTACACTCAAAAACGTTCTTCGTTCAATGTGGGAGCGTGGCTGGTCATTTATTAAAAAAGCCGGAACAATTATCCTTTTATCCACAATCGTTATCTGGTTCTTATCAAACTTCGGTGTGGCAGACGGTGCTTTCAGAATGCTTGAAGAAGAGGAAGTCAACCTTTCAATTTTAGCTAAGGTCGGAAGTCTTGTATCCTGGATTTTCATTCCTCTCGGATGGGGCAACTGGCAGGCTGCCGTAGCATCCATAACAGGCCTGGTTGCAAAGGAAAACATCGTTGGTACAATGGGCGTTCTTTACGGCGGTGTTGAAGGCATGACTGTATATCAGGTGCTTGCTTCTAAGTTCAGCGGAGTTTCGGGATTCTCATTCCTTGTATTCAACCTTCTTTGCGCTCCCTGCTTTGCTGCAATCGGTGCCATTAAGAGAGAGATGAACAATGCCAAATGGACATGGTTTGCAATTCTTTATCAGTGCGGATTCGCTTATGTAATTGCTTTGATAATCAATCAGATTGGCGGATTGTTTATCGGTCAGATAAATATTGCCGGTTTAATCTTTGCCATTGCGGCACTTGCAGGAATGGTTTACATGCTTTTCTTCAAGAAGTACAAAGAAGCCGACAAGTTAAAATAAATTCTTTTAAGAAAAAAATAAACAGCGACAGGAGGTATAAAAATGATTATATGGTTAACACAAAATATCGGAACAATAATAATTCTTTTGATCTTGATTGCTGTTGTGACAGGTATTGTTTTAGGGATGATAAAAGATAAAAAGCAGGGTAAATCGTCGTGTGGCGGAAACTGTGCACATTGCAAAATGTGCACAGCCTGCAAAGGGGATAAAAACAGGGAAATGAAATGCAAAAAAACAATTTGTTAGAAGATTATCTTGAATGCATTTTGATGTTACAAAAGAAGAACGGTTTCGCGAAATCGATTGATTTGTCACGCGAGCTGGGCGTTACCAAACCGACAGTCTGCGAAATGGTTAAAAGATTACGCGACAGGGATTTCCTGTATTTGGGAGACAATAAATGTATTTTTCTGACAGTAAAAGGAAGAGAAATTGCTCAGAAAATACATGAAAAGAATATTCTTGTCGAAGCGTTTCTTTTACAGATAGGTGTCAGCAGGGAAAACGCCAAAAAGGAAGCATGCATGATAGGTAATTCCATCAGCGAGGAAACTCTGAACTGTCTGGAAAAACTATATAAATCATCGAATTTCGTCACTTACAACCATAAAGCGAAACATTAGGAGGCTTAACATGTTTAAGGATGTAAGTTTCGGACTTTTAATACCGTTTTTGGGAACAACATTGGGATCGGCCTGCGTTTTCTTTTTAAAAAAGAATCTTTCCGAAAAAGTTCAGAAAGCACTGACGGGATTTGCGAGCGGTGTTATGGTTGCTGCGTCAATATGGAGTCTGATTATTCCTGCCATAGACTTGTCAAAAGATATGGGCAAACTCTCATTCATACCCGCAGCCATAGGATTTGCTGTCGGAATGCTGTTCCTGCTGGTTCTCGATATGATTACTCCGCACCTTCACTTAAATACGGATAAAGCGGAAGGTCCGAAAAGCAAATTAAAGAAAACAACAATGATGGTACTTGCGGTTACTCTTCACAACATTCCCGAAGGAATGGCGGTAGGCGTGGTATATGCAGGATTGATATCAGGCAATACAACTATTACCGCGGGTGGAGCTCTTGCACTTGCCATAGGAATTGCAATACAGAACTTCCCTGAAGGCGCGATTATTTCTATGCCTTTATGTGCAAACGGAGATAAAAAGATTAATGCGTTCTGGAAAGGTACGCTTTCCGGAGCGGTAGAACCGATCGGAGCATTGCTTACGATATTTGCTGCAAGTTTCTTCATACCGGTTATGCCGTATCTTTTAAGTTTTGCGGCAGGCGCAATGGTCTATGTTGTTATAGAAGAGTTAATTCCCGAGATGTCATCAGGCAATCATTCAAACATAGGAACGCTGACTTTTTCAGTGGGATTTATTCTTATGATGGCACTTGATGTGGCATTAAGTTAAAAAACACATTGACAAATATCAAAAAAGAATGTAGGATAACGATGTTATGTGACGGCGTTATGCAGAATCGAACCGACGGATAATTTAATGTTAAAAAACGAAAACGATTATGAAAAGAGAAGACTGTTAATCGAAGCGGCCAAGAAAGAATTCCTTGAAAAAGGATACAACAAAGCCTCCCTTCGAAGCATATGCGCCAAAGCGGGAATGACTACAGGTGCGCTGTATTTCTTTTTTGACAACAAGGAAGATTTATTTGAATCTATCGTCAATCCTCCCTTGGAAGAACTTAAAAGAATGATTACGGAGCATTATAAAGAGGACAGAGAGTTTATGATCAATCTTAACTCACTGGATCTTGGCGATATAGATCATTCGGATTTGGCGGAAATGCTGGTAAAGCATATATACAAAAACTATGACAGTTTTCTGCTTCTTTTGTCGGGATCGAAAGAGGATGCTCTCGATCAGGTAATAGATGAATTCGTTGAGATTATTGAAAAATCCACGATTTTAATGATAAAAGATTCCAAGTTCTATACGTATGATGAATTCATGACGCATTGGATGGCGCATACTGCGGTTGATTCGGTCGCACAGGTGATTATGCATGATAAGGATGAAAAAACAGCGCAGAAAAGAATCCAAAGCATAATGAATTATCTTGTAATAGGATGGGTTAAACTTGTTATGATTCCGGTAGATGATTCAAAAGCAAAACCCAAAAGCAAGAAGGCAAAACAGAATATAAAATAATAAAAGCCGCTTCTTTACGGAAGCGGCAAAAAAATAACAATCACATAACATTGTTATGTGATTAAAAAATAACATAAGCATAACATTGTTATGTAAAAAGGAAAGAAATTCCGAAAAATAAAAATGCTGCGGTTGCGGCGGATGGGAGAAATGAGCATGTATCTTGAAATCAGGAACGTTAAGAAAAGTTACGGAGAAGGGGGAAGCTTCGTACAGGTATTAAAGGGGGTTACAACCGGAGTTGAAAGAGGGCAGATGTGTGTTATCCAAGGAACATCAGGTTCAGGAAAATCCACACTTCTTAACTGCATCGGCGGTTTGGATACAATGGATTCAGGTTCGGTTATAGTCGACAAAACGGAAATATTCGGTATGAAAAACAAGAACCTTGCGGAATACAGAAGAGCGAACCTGGGTTTTATTTTCCAGTTTTATAACCTGGTTCCCAACCTTACGGTAAAGGAAAACATTCAGGTGTGCGAATACCTCACGAAGAATCCGCTTAACATGAATGAACTTCTTGATGTTTTGGGACTTACGGAACATCAAAATAAATTCCCGTCCCAGCTTTCCGGCGGACAACAGCAGAGATGTGCAATTGCCAGAGCGTTAATCAAGAATCCCAAACTCCTTCTTTGCGACGAACCTACCGGTGCGCTTGATTCAAATACTTCCAGAGATATTCTTATGCTGTTGGAACGCATAAATGAAATGTACAATACAACGATGGTAATTGTTACACATAACAATTCAATCAAGAACATGGTTCATAAAGTAATATATCTCAAAGACGGTCTTGTTAAAAACGAGTACATCAACGAAACACGAATTCCTGCAAGCGAATTGGAGGATTTGTAATGAAAAGAGTTTTGTTCAAAAGATATATAAGAGATATCAAAAAGAACTTCTTCAGGTATTTTGCATTATTTGCGTTAATCGCAACCTGCATGTTCCTGGTTGTTGCAATTGTCGACAGCTCGTATTCCATTATTGAAGGAACCAAAGTCTTACAGGAAGAAATGCGCCTTGAAGACTGCCAGGTTACTCTTTTTAATCATTTTACAGACGACGAAATAAAAGCAATTGAGGATAAAGGAGTTACTGTCGAATCACATTCAAGTTTTGATTATACTCTTGAAGATGATACTGTGCTCAGAATTTTTGCAAACAGGGAAAAGATAGATCTCGTAAGCTATGATGAAGGAAGAGAGGCTTCCAAACACGGTGAAATTGTTTTGCTTAACAGATATGCATCGGAAAACAACATAAAAACCGGAGATAAGATTAAACTGGCAGGTGAAGATTACACGGTTGCAGGAATCGGAAGTACGGTTGATTACGATGCGCCTTACAGGAAACTATCCGATACGGCAATCGATTCAAGCGTTTTCGGAACGGCTTTTGTATGCGATGAAGATTACGACTTTCTGAAAAAAGACAAAAAATCCGGCACAGAAGATGTTACATACGCCTTTCTTTTAAATAATGCAATGACGAGTGATGAATTAAAGCAGATGATTAAGGATTTCAAGTTCGATTATAAACAGGTTGATGATCCCTATTACAAAGAAATGCTTGAAGATACCTACGGAAAGCGTGATGAAATAGAAGACGGAATCAATGATCTTGTTGACGGTGTTGACGAACTGTATGACGGCTGCGTGGAACTGGCGGACGGGGTCGATGAACTGAAAGACGGAACGGAAGAGTTCAGAGAAGGAATGCATGAACTTCATGACGGAAGCACTGAACTTGTGGACGGTGTCAAAGAGTTTAAGGACGGTGTTGATGAACTTGATGACGGCGTGCGTGAATTAAAGGATGGAAGCGGTAAATTAAATGACGGTGCAAAGGCTCTGTTCGACGGAACCACGGCGTTAAAAGACGGGATGATAACTCTTAACGACGGAGCAAATTCTTTAAAAGACGGAAGCAATGCGTTAAGCCAAAACAGTCCTCATATAAAATCGGGCGCGGAGCAGGTTTTTGACGGTATTCTGCAATCGACTCAGAACACCATTAATTCAAAGATAAACGATATTAATGCCATGACGGGAGCAGGTCTGGCTTATGTTTCTTTGTCAAAAGACAATTACGGCGATGAATTGAATGGATTTGCCACAATGATTGAAAGCTTCGGAATGGATGCCTCAGAAGTGCGTGCTGCAAAAGCATCGCTTGACGGAATGTCACAATATGTATCGGGCGTGCGTGCTTACACGGACGGCGCCGATAAAATAGCAGGAGGAGCATCTGAACTTGCAAAAGGAAACGAATCCGCTTTGTCCGGAGCGAAGGCTTTGGTGAACGGAGCCGGTGAACTTGCAAACGGAACGCAGTCTTTGCATGATGGAGTAATCGAATTAAAAGACGGAACAGGCAAACTTAAGGACGGAGCGAAGGACCTTTATGACGGATCCAAAGAGTTGAATGATGCGATTAAAGAAGCATCCGATGCGTCGGATGAACTTGATGACGGTGTGACAGATTTACAGGATGGCACACAGGAATTAAAAGACGGAGTCAAAGAGTTAAAAGACGGAGTTATAGATTTAAAAGAACAATCAGATGATATGCTTGATAAGATTTTCTCCGAGTCTCCCAATAATATAACGCAGTTCATGAACAGAAACGAGAATATAAGAATCGGCGGGGCAGCAGGCGATGTTGAAATAGATAAAACGGTCGGCTTGTTTGCGGGTGTAATTGTTATTATTCTTTTAACCTACGTTCTTTCGGTATTTGTAATTCATCAGATAAAGACGGAAAGCAGTGTAATCGGTGCGTTATATTCACTGGGCGCAAGAAAAAGCGATTTGGTATTGCATTATATTTTTATACCAACAATGATTGCATTTCTTGGAGGTTCCCTTGGCGGACTTGCCGGAATGAGCAGATACGGATGCAAATGGCAGATGGCGGATTGTTACAGCTATTTCTCAATTCCGGATTTGCCCACCAAGGCTCCATTATATTTAATTCTCTATGCGCTTGTAATGCCTGCTGTAGTTGCGGCAATTGTTAATTACCTCGTAATAAACAAAAGCCTTTCGAGAACGGCTCTTTCTCTTCTTAGAAACGAGCAGAAGATAAGCAAGGGAAAAGATATTAAACTCGGAAAAATGTCTTTTATATCTACATACAGAATAAGACAGATTATAAGAGAAAGAAGAACTGCAATTACAGTTATTTTAGGAATGGTCATATCTCTTTTGATATTCATGCTCGGAATGGATTGCTATGTTCTTTGTGAAAGCGTAGGAAGATTAAACAGTCAGGATACGAAGTACAATTACATGTACACATACAAGTATCCCACAAAGGAAGTACCTGAAGGCGGCGAGGCATGTTTTATAACCACATTAAAAAAAGAACAGTATGGGTACAATCTTGACATAACCATAATCGGAATAGATGATGATAATCCGTATTTTGATGTTAAGACCGTAAAAGGAAAAAATAAAATTGTAGCAAGTGATGCAATACTTCAAAGATATCATGCAAATATCGGAGATAAAATAGTATTTACCGACACGGCTGAAGATATTGATTATGCTTTTACGATTGAAGACATAGTTACTTATTCTGTTGGAATAACTGTCTTTATGGATATAGACAGTATGAGAGAATTATTCGGAGAAGATGATGATTATTATAATGTTGTTCTCTCGGATAAGAAACTTGATATTGAAGAAGGCAGATTGTATTCGATAACAGCGAAGTCTGATATAGATAAAGCATCCGGTATATTTTTGAAACTTATGGTACCCACGTTTTCATTGTTAATCGGAATGTCAGCAGTGATATTTTGCATAGTTATGTATTTGATGATGTCGGTAATGATTGACAGGGCCAAAACAGGTATATCGCTTTTAAAAATATTGGGCTACAGGAACAAAGAAGTTAAGAAATTATATCTTGACGGAAACAGAATTGTAATCATGATTGGAGCGCTCATATCAATACCTGTTTCGAAAAAACTTATAGATATACTGTTCCCGAGTTTTATTGCAAATGTTGCCTGTTCAATGCATCTGGAATTTACTTGGTATATGTATCTGATGATATTCGGAACAATTATGGCTCTCTATGAAATAATTAATTTGATTCTTATGGGCAAATTAAACAAAATCAGTGAGAACGAAGTACTTAAGAATAGAGAATAGTAACAAAAAAATATAAATTTAAAAAAATTAACCGATATCCTGTTGACAAGTTATGACAATCATATATAATGTTAGTCATAACTAACCGATACGAGATATCGGTTTTTAAAAGGAGAAATGGTTAGCGGCGACTAACCAGACAAGTATTATTTTACATATAAACTATTCATTTAGGAGGATACAGACTTGAGTAAAGTTGCAGTTGTTTATTGGAGCAGTACAGGTAATACAGAAGCTATGGCAAATGCTGTATTGGAAGGTGCCAAAATGGCAGGTGCCGATGCAGATTTATTTACCGCTTCAGAATTTGATGCTACAAAAGTTGATGATTATGATGCAATCGCTTTCGGATGCCCCGCCATGGGACCTGAGGAACTTGATGATACGGAATACGAGCCGATGTTTACAGCGGTTGAACCTTTAATCAAATATAAAAAGGTTGCTTTATTCGGATCATACGGATGGGGCGACGGACAATGGATGAGAGATTGGGTAGACAGATGTAAATCCAATGGTATCAATTTAATTAATGAAGGCCTGATGGCTAATGAAGGCCCTAGTGATGCTGACATTGCCAACTGCAAAGCACCTGGTGCATCACTTAACTAAGCAAGCCGTTTTACCATTATATTATATTAACCTCCCTCTTTGCCAGAGGAAATAGCCGTACTTGAATAGAGTGAATTGAGATTACAAGCTTCTTGATTCACTCTTTTCTTTTTGCAAAATGGTTATTGACAACTAACTGACAGAGTGATAACATATACTCAGTTAGCGAAAACTAACTCGAATAAATCATGTGTGGATCCTCTCCTTTTTAA
>JAEEGL014085851.1_pt1 | contig 12169 bp, 12 predicted proteins | sample 9134231 | NCBI WGS metagenome assembly JAEEGL01 (sample SAMN16246548, study PRJNA631951) | gut metagenome | biome: gut microbiome; feature: rumen; material: fiber-attached | host: Bos | place: Iran: Karaj | collected 2018-10
AAATCCGCATGCCTGTTTAGTACACCCGGAAGTATTATCTTTCGGGTAGAAATACAATATTACCTTCTTTCCCTTATAATCCGACAGGGAATGTATCTCCCCATTCTGATCAGGTAATGAGAAATCAGGCGCCTTCATTCCTATCTCTAACATCTTCAAGTCCTTCTTTCGTTATTTTTTCAGATAATATCTTGTCAATCTTTCCTATGCTTTCGCTCTATAAACGTATAGCCCACTGCTAAACCTATAGAGATCAGGACTGTTCCGAAAAGCGACGGAACAAATCCGGCTGAGTTCTGCTCAAGAAACAGAAGCGGTATCCCCATTATTTCCAGCAATACCGCGTATCCAAACCAAAGGATTGCAACCGCATGGTTATACTTCTTTGTATCCTTTACTTCAGGTGGTTTAACTCCGGTAAAGAATCCAACCGGTTCCTTAGATCTGTAAGACCATATTCCGATACCAAGCATCACGGCACTAATGATACTCCAAATAACAAAACCAATTATCATACGAGTTCGCCTTCATCCCTCTCCCTAATACCTTCAAGTTCCTCCTTCGCCTTCTTCACCTTCACCAGCCCCACAATTATCAGTACTATCATCACGATAAAGGCAATGATGCTTATCACTGCCCCGATCAGCATAAATATGATAGTTATCGCCGGAAAAGGAAATCCCGGCGTGTCCGGCGGCGGGTTATACATTGCGTTATCGATCGCAACCCCCGCAACGATAAGACCGACATCTATGATAGCGGTTATCGGGATGATTATAAGCGGCAGAAGTGCTCTGCCTACAGTCGGTTGTTTCTTAGACATATTCTTCACTCCTCGATATATGTATTTATTCCTAGGTCGCGCCGTCTATCCATATACAGGTTTCAATCCCACCTATTTAATAAAAGTACTCATCTGCGGGATCCTGCCGGAAAGCTCCCTGACCTCCCATTCCGCCTTACTGCGTCCCGGAGCTTCAACCGTGATCGTTTCCATCGGCATGCCTTCGGGAACAGTCACTTCAAATACGACAGACCTGCCTTTTGGCGGCTCCTCGACGTCTGATCCTATACCGATCCTTGAGTCATCAAAAAGCGGAACTACCGCCACCTTATCAAGAGCACCCTCTTGAACCGTAACTGGATACGACATCATATCGAGTATCTTCTCGGGAGGATTGACAATGATAAGAGCCGATGCATCCTGCGCCATTTCCTTCAGATGTCTCCACTGAGGCGCTCTTCCAAGCATATATTCATAATAAGCCCATACAGCATTATCATACGGTTCATATTCAAACTCTTCCGTATACTCCTTTTCGCGTCCGATAGCATCGACTATCCAGCACTTGGCAGCTATTGTGTTCTTATCCTTGAACGAGAGTTCATACAGTTCACCGTCTTCTATATGTCCGATCCAGTTTCCCCATATATCAAATATATCGTTATACTCCTGATATACGGCGGTTGACAGGTCATCGCCCTGCCATATCAGGTTTGCCCCCTCTATCTGATATTCGAAGTAATCAGTAAGTCCGTTGGGAATGTTATAGAACAGATAGGTACTGATATTCGGGTTGTTGTGGCACTCGACTATTATCCATTCCCCGACGCGCTTTGCATCCATGATAGCGGTTGCCGAGGGAGCATACGGCGTAATGTCTATCTCACAGCCGTCAACGATAAATGTCGTGTCCCTGTAAGAAAATTCAGGTTCAATATCCCCCATGTAATAAGAATCATACATCACGATATCCACATCGCGAAGACTATCTACATTTCCCTCACCATCGACGGTCACTTCGCACATCATAAGAGGATACCCGCTGTCCCAGTCATGTGTATTGACCAGTCCTCCAAGATCAGTTTTATCCGTTATGCCATAATGTGCGATGCCTATATTTTCCGTCTCGTTAAAGTACCCGCCTGTATATCTCCAGCCCGAATAATCATCTTCCGTTTCGTACTCATGATCCGTCATCGGCTGGAGCCACACACCGTCTTTATCCGTCTCCCATGCCCAGGCATAGAAGGTGTCATCCTTTATGACATCTGCGGGATCTTCAAGATCATTGCTGCGACAGAACAGCCAGTCATAAGACCAGTCCCCGATCCCGTCCGAGTTCTCCTCAGTATTAAATATATACATGGATACAACGGAATCACCGTTCCCGATCTCCTTCAGATACAGATAATCCTTATTGCCAAACGTACCAAAATGGAATATGCCGCCTGTACCTTCATCACCATACAGTTCAGTCCCTTCCGGCAAAAGATCCTTGCAGTCATCAAAAGCCATGCCAAATCCGTCGGGCTCCTCACCCTGTTTCGCGCGGTTATACCCAAACGAGAGAGTTCCCGAACCCGCAGCCTTATCCGACAGCCTTGTAAAGTCAAACGATCCGTCCTCTTTTATCGCAAGCGTCCCGTGATCCCTGCCTGTCTTTCTGTCAAAGAGAGTCCACTCCCCGGCAAGATACGAAACTATTTCTTCTTCTGAGGAAAAGTCATACGCCGCAGCCTTTTTCTCCTCCGGTTTCTCCCCGGTCCCGTCATTATCATCAACTTTGATGGTATCATCTTCTTTGTGATCCTCTTTGATGTTTTCCGGCTTGTCTTTAAGTTTACTGTCAGCCTTTCCCGAACAGCCCGCTAAAAGTATTGCGCTTATGATGCAGAGGATCATGATCCTACTCTTAAACATAAACTGCCTCCTCGATGAAGATATTTAATTTTACCAATATTCAATTGATCTAACAAGTAGGATCACACGCGGCACATATCCTCTATCCACTCCCTGCGCTTTATCACCGAAAGCCAGTCACCGGGGATACTTTCGTATCCGTAATACAGTCCCGCAAGGCCGCCTGCTATAGCTGCCACGGAATCCGTATCATAGCCGAGATTGACCGCCTTAAGCAGGCATTCCTCAAAGGTTTCAGTGGTGGCAAGCGACCATATGGCCGCCTCTATGCTCTCCACCACGTAACCGCCGCTCTTTATATTCTCTTCCGGCAGGGATGCAAGCTCTTTAACATCCCGTAATCTCCCATAATATGCAAGCTCAGTCAGAACGGCGATATTGCCCTCATAGAACTTAAACCCCTTATCAAGGCCCTCCTGCAGCCGTCCGATAAGCTCCCCTTCTCCATCCAGGATCTCCTTTGCGCAGAAATAGTACAGCCCACACGCGATCTGCCCGCGGATGTGGTTATGCGTAAGACCCGCCACCTCATGGATCATCTTCACCGCATCCGCATCACTCATCTTTTTTTCGTATGCGTACAGACACGCCGGCAGTATGCGCATCAAAGACCCGTTCCCGTTATCATGATCCGTGGTCCCTCCGCACGTTTTGATATCCCGTTCCCGTATATAACGGTTTATCGCTGCCATAGTCCCGCCGCCGATATCAAATGACTCTCCAAACGGTGTATACTCACCTTTTACAAGCCACCCCACAAACCTTACCATGATATCCTCAGGGTCTATGGCCCCCCTCTCCCTGATACTTGCAAGGAGGGCCAAAGTCATACTGCTGTCATCTGTCCAGGTCCCCTCGGGCATATTATAGGTGCCGTATCCTTCCATCCCGGTAACAGGACATTCCTTCATCTCATCCCGCTCCGCGAACTGTACCGGACACCCGAGCGCATCACCTGTAACAACTCCCATTATCCCATCAAGCCAAATATCAGCCATATCACACCTCCCATCTTATCTTCTTACGCCCTGTGCCTCTTCTTATAATCCTCCTGGATCGGCGCCAGCAGCTCATCATCGTTAAATGCTTCTTCCATCTCACATGCGCTCCCGCAGGCTCTTGCGCAGCTCACCATCTTGGACATTACGTTGAAGTTAAGTGCAGTTCCGGTGCTGTCGCACTCATATGTCACAGCCCTGTTTGCAGCCACTCCGAATTTTCCCGCCACGCTGATCGCATCGATATTGGCGCCCATAAAGATGAACTCCCAGTGATTCTTCTCCTTTTTCTTCTCAACCATCTTCTTGACTTTGTCATAGGTGTACTTCCTGCTGGCATTCTCCATGCCATCCGTCGTGATTATGAACAGGGTCTTCTCAGGCCGCTCATCCCCTGCCTCCTTCTGGACCTTGCTGATGTGCTTTATGGCACCGCCTATCGCATCAAGGAGTGCCGTGCAGCCGCGGACATAATAATCCTTATCCGTTATCGGCTTTACCTGATCAAGGTTCTTGCGATCATGCAGTACCTCTGCCCGGTCATCAAAGAGGACCGTGGAGATTATGACCTCGCCTTCCTCACTCTTCTGTTTTTTGAGCATTGAATTGTAGCCGCCAATCGTATCGGCTTCAAGTCCGCTCATCGATCCGCTCCTGTCCAAAATAAAAACGATCTCTGTCAATCCCTTCTTCATAATACCTGCCTCTCTTTCCGCCTTTCGGCTGTTTTATTTATCTTGAGGCAAGTATAGGATATTTCAGAAATCGTTTGGTCGCATCGCAAGCGACAATTTCCACTAAGATACGAAACGTTCGGTTCTATATATTTAATGTCTGTAATATCATAGGATGAAGACATCTTCTCGGCCGCCTCAAAAAGCGCACCATGGATCTATCCCGCCATCACCTTATTTCTTCCGGCGGATTTTGCCGCATAGAGAGCCTTATCCATGCGTTCGAATACACTTTCAAAGCTGTCTTCTTCATTTACTTCGGAAACGCCTATGCTGCAGGTTAATTTTTTACCGGTGGGCATCGTCGCTCCTTCTACATTAGTTCTTAATCTCTCAGCCATTTCAAGCGCTTCACTGAGAGTCTTTTTATAAAGCACAACGACGAATTCCTCGCCTCCCCAGCGTCCGACATCCACGCTGTCGTCCTTAAAGCAGTCGGTTATGCAATGGGCGAACTGCTTGAGAGTTTTGTCCCCGACCGCATGCCCGTACTCATCATTTATCGATTTGAAACGGTCGATGTCTATGATCATCATGGATAAAGGATCTTTCCCGGTTTTCCATGACTTTACGGCCTTCTTTGCAGAGGTCTCTATCTTGCCTCTGTTATATACTCCGGTAAGCGAATCCGTAAGAGCCATTTCGCTCAGCTTTTTAAGCGACGTAAACATCGCGGTCGCTTCATCGTGGATGTTCTGTACCATGAATACATATTTATAGTCGGCAGGATCGCCGGTCTCGATCCTTGAGAAGATCAGCTTGACCCAGATATAAACGCCTTCAAGGTTCTGCATCAGGCAGTCAAAGCTCGAGGTGGATCCCGGAGCGAAATTCTTCTTTAAATATTCGGGATCGGACCTCTCCATGAAGAGCGCCTGATCATCCTTGCCGATCGCATTTACGATCATGTTCCTCCAGTCGGAGTATTTAAGCTCGGCCTGGACCGCCTCCTCGGATATCTCCGAGATGTTAAGGCTTCCGGTCGTATCCTCGACAAGGTCGATATACATGGAGAAAAGGAAAGTCTTTTCGATGGTCTCAACCTTCCGGTATGTCTGATTCTCCATCTCATTTTCTTCAGGATTAAGTTCATCCATTATCAGCATATATGCATCTTCATCAGCGATCGGATAGACAGTCATCTGAACGATATGCGCCGCCTCACCCTCATTGATGACAAGCTTGAGTTTTCTTGAGTACTTATCGGTAAATGTACCGTAGGTGGGAATGAATGCCTGATAGCTTTCGGCCAGTTTCTCTGAAGTTGTATTCAAATGGATAAGAAGTGTCGATAAAAGGTCTTTGTAGTCGCCCTCTGCATCGAGCAGCCTGGTAAAGATGCCCCGGCTGATCACGGTGCGGTATTTATCCGCAGTCTTATCAACCACAATGACAGCATCGACAAGTTCACCGAAAAGACGGATCACTTCTTCACGGGTATATTGTGCAGATTTCATCTTACTCATATCATTCCCTCCCGTTTTTGCCCTCATCGTATTATATATTTTATCATATTTTTAGGTGTAATACAAAAGCGCTTCAGCATCCGCTGCTACTTTTATAACTGATGCTCCTTTAAGTACTCTTCCAATGATTCTATCAGTTTCTCTTCGTCAAGGTCGTAAAAAAGTTTTGTGAAACATCCGGTTATCATCGGATTAAGATCCATATCGAGTTCCACTGATCTTGCATCACTCTTAAAACCGTAACACCTTATACCGTTCGCATAAGCGATACCGAGTTCAACGCAGGCGCCTTCATCAGGAACTCTGCCATCTAACATCATGAACAGGATATCTGACTTCAGAACCTCCTCTTTGTCTTTTTCAAATATCATTTCCGTTTTCTCTTCTTCGGTCTTGCCTTCAAGTTCAGGGGCAAGGAATCCGTCGCGCTGAGGCAGGAACACATCATAGCCATAGCTTTCGAGGATATTTACGATTTTCAGGTTGTATTCTCTCTCACTTTCGCTGAAAAGAGGCGCGGCAAAATATACCCTCTTACCTGTCGCCGGTACGTCTGTTGATGCAGCCTTCGAAGCATTATAGATATTGACTCTGTTTGCTACGTTCTCCTGAAGATTTCTGTAGAAGAACTGATAATCATAAATATGATAGGCTCCTTCTGGAAGGATATCAAGAACTGCCGGATAGTCCTCAGGTGAAACATCCGTCACTTTGACAATGCCGCGTTCTTCGTCAATATAGCAGCCGCAGAGATTTTCGGCTTCACTGACTATCTCTCCGTCAAAGTCCGTAAAGCAGGCTCCGTCATTTAAATCTTTATCAGCCGGTTTTTTATCCGTTTTCCAGTTTAAAGGATTGATGGTATTAGCTTTCCCATCCTCCGGATAAATAAATGTTCCGGTCACATCATCGGCTTCACAGTCAAAGCTTATGACCGTTCCGATATCATCGGCCGATCCGGCAGGTTTTATCTGAGGATATTTCCTGACAAGTTCCTCATCACACGGCCAGCCGATCGCGTATACGGCTACCAGTCTGTCATAAAGCTCCCCGTCTCCGAAATACTCTTCAAGCAGACGGTAACACATATCCGCTCCCTGTGAAAAACCGGCAAGAACGATGGGTCTGCCGTTGTTTTCATTTTCGAGATAATAGGCAAATGCCGAAGAAATGTCACTGTATGCTGTCTGCAGATATTGCTCACGTTCGTCACTGTCGATGCTATATATCTTCATGGCACCCTGCTTATAATAGGGAGCAAACATTCTGGTACTGTCTTCGTAGATACCGCGCTCCATATTAAGAGCTCCAAGGAAGTGTTCTTTGGTCTCTTCATCGTCAAGCGACATATTATATTCATCGTTCCAATCGACTGTCGGACATATGAGAAACAGATCGGCATCTTTATCTTCTCCGATCCCGTAATACGCCCAGTTATCCTCATCGGAATAGTCAGTCATCCCGGGATCATCTGTGATGCTTTGGCTTTGGTTTTGGCTTTGGTTTTGGTTTACGTTTACCGTACATCCCGACAGAGCTAATGATATGCTCAGGAATAATGCGAGTATAGCCGTCAGCCTGTTTTCATTTCTTAATCTGTTCATAGTTTATGCCCTCCCATTCCTTAATATTCAGTATTTATCTCATACTCTGAAGCCGCTCGCAGCCCCGACTGATCCTGTCCTTTAGCTCAGCCATCCTCTCCTCGTGATCCCTGATCTTATCTGCCTGTTCATCCGCTTGGTCCTGTGTCTTTAAGATCTCGGCATCAAGAGCCCTGCCGCACATGAAAAGCATGAATACGATCAATGCAAAGATGACAGTAGCGGTACATAGAACTTTTATCAGGTCAGAGCTGGTATTCTCATGACTTTTCTCCCAGGCATCATAGTTGATCTTACGTTGTTCTTCCCTCGCAAGAGCTTCTTCATATTTTTTATGGTTACTGTACCAGGATGAAAAATCATTAATGTTGAAATCCGTCTTATTTGAATGATCAGTATTACCCGTTTGGTCCGAAGTTTGTGCTGTCTCATACTGGCTGAGATCCTCAGCTTTGGAATACGGATTTCTCGTGGAATACCTGTAACCCAGGAATACTATCAGGCAAAAGAACAGATAGCAGAAGATCGTCAGGATAACAGCTTTCTTCGGACGGACCCTGGCAGGAGAATAGATACCTAAAATATTTCTGACACTGACATATTCGTCAATCCTCTTTAGCAATCTCATTCTCTCGGCCTTTGGAGTCTCGATCCGATCCTTCTCATCGATATATTCATGACCCGCGTCAACAATATCCTTCATGACAGTAAAATACTCCCGATCCTGAGGCTTGGATGACTCGATCCCTCTGTCGATCTCTTTGCAGACCGACTCATGGTTGATTTTTGAATAAAAATCCGGACTGCGCATATCGTCGGTCTTTGATATTTTCATTGCTATGAGGGCCTTGCCGCGAAGAGCTTCAAAGTTATCAGGTTCTTTCTCCAGCATAAAGTCATAAGCCCTGTCTGCCGAATTAAACTCATTATTCTTAAGAGCCTGGGCAGCTATGTCCAATACGCTCTCCTCACGAAAATAGTCATAGTCGAATGACCCACCGCAGAACGGGCATTCATACATCTGACGTTCTATATTGACAGAGAGCTGTCCGCCGCAAGTCGGACAGATATGTGCATTAACATCATTCATTTCAGTCTTTATCATCGCTATTCCTCATGCATTCCGCACACAAACCCTGAACAATTTCTTCTCCAGCTTATAGCGGCTCATGGTCTCTTCGTTCATATACTCGATCTCAAAATCCTTAAAGAAGTTGCAGATGTCTTCTTCATCAAAGAATCTTTTCAGCGTTCCCGATCCGGTTTCATATAAATGATGCTCGATCTCAACTCCCTGCCCGGCTCCATGATTCACATCATTTATGGAATTAACCCTGAGGATCAGGTGTCCGCCCGGCATCAGTATTCTGCCTATTTCCATCAAAACAGCATATGTGTCTTCTTCGGTAAAATAGTGCAGACACAGGTCAGCAACTATAACATCAAAAGAATCACCCTCAAACGGAAATCCATCAAGCATGTTGAAGCACTTGGTTCCTTCTATTCCCGGGAAATTCTTTTTGATATTATTAACCGCAACATCCGACTGATCACATGCAACTACCTTCTTACCCTTTGATGTCAGATAAAGCGTATCATTTCCGCTGCCGCACCCAAGATCCAATATGGGTTTTTGTGCCTGCATGATAATATCATCAAATCTTTCCAGCCAGTCATCCGAGGTGATCGCATTGTTCTCAAACTTTTGATGCATCTCGTTCCAGTATTTAAGTGAGTTGTCCCTGTAGCATTTTTCCATGATACTCTCATTTTATCACAAACGGAACCGGAAAACAGCCGTAATACGCCGTGGGCATGGTATAATGGAACTAGTTTATGAAAGGAATAGATAAACAATGGATAAAGCTTTGCCCCTTGGAAGCCTTATAAAAGATAAGCTGTCATCGACATATGATCTTGTCATGGTAGATATCGAACCAGATTCAATTGTTAAAAAGCACGGCACCGGATTAAAAACAACGGTTTATAAAGCAGGTGACACAGGCCATCTGTGCATACTCAGCATGAATGCCTTGCTTGGTCTCATGAAGATGGAGACCGTTGTGTTCTGCCCGATAAACAGGGATATTCCACTCATAAACTTTGACTGTGTAAAGCTGCTGAGAAAAGATACTCTGATAATTGAGCTGTATGATACGCAGTTAGCACCCTATCCTCAAAATCTACTGGAAGCATTTGAGCTGCTTAAAAAGGCCGATTCGGATCTTATAGACTACGTATCAGCGGATAAACACTGGTATGACGATATCCTTTATCCATGTTCATACCATAAGACGGGAACCGCAGTAAATGAGCGTTTTGCTGCCACAACAGATAAGTATATAGAAACATATATTAACCAGTTAAATGCTGCAGATTTCTGTGATTCCGCTCAAAAGAAAACCAAAATCCAAGGCTTTGCAAGCAAGCTTTTGGAAAACGGCGGCCCCGCCGTAAATGAGGTCAGAAAGCTGTTCGGAGATGACTTCGCCCAAAGGCTTGTCCTGCAGTATATGTATGGGGTGTAGGGCTATTCCCTCGCATTCAAAACCGTAATGCTTCTTTAACTATTATTTTAAGAATTTGTTGTCAAATACAAAATCTTTAAATAGGATATGATTGTAGTTATATCTAAATCCGGAGGAAAATCAAAGCCCTACTCACTAATCTTGATTCGTTCCAATAAACCCTTATTCCTCTCAAGCAAGTCATAAATCCCGTCTTCCGACAGCACTCCACGCTTAAGATCCGCCGGAAGCTTCCCTTCTTCATCAAGCGCAAAATCATCCTTCCACTCATCACCTGTATAATAAGCTTCCAGCTTCCGTATCTCAGACTGGTATTCCTCATATTCTGCGATCAGCTTCTCAAAATCATCCATCTTCTTAGCTGCATTATCAAGGATGGTTTCCATCTCGCTGATTCTCTTGATATTCTTCATATACATATCCTGTGAGTTCATAACTGTTTTGCCATTTTCAAACAGCTCATCGCAGGACAGATCAATATCATCATTCCAGACAATACCATATCCGCCTGTATCGACTTCCACAGCATACAATAACTCTTCATCATTCTTTAATTCAGTAAAAATCGGCCACTTATCAAATAATGGCTTAAGATCATAAATCTTTGTAACACCCTCAGCAAATTGAACACTTAATCTATAATCCGGAATAACATTTACAGCTTTTATTTTGTGAAACATACTATTGCCCCCTTTTGAACTTGTCTTCCAATTAATCCCCCTGATGCTATCGCCAGTTATAATTACATATTAATTAAACTTTTTGCCTTAAATTTCTACACATTTACACCTGCAAATAACAATGAGCCACCCGCTACCTCACGTAATCACCTCTAAGCCTACGCTATAAAAAAGTGTCGTGGATAATACAGTCAAAACTGCACTCATCTCTGAACGGATAACCCAATTAATATCAAGTATTTTTTTATCTCAAAACCCTTCTGATAAAAAGCCTCTGGTTTGCAATAATTCATCACTGCCCCAATTAAACGCACCCGCACTAGATGCTGTACCAAGCGGCATAGTAACGTATTCATCGCTAGATGATAGGTATAAGTGAAGTCGGTTTTTATGCTTTCGACGATATTTGCGTCCAAAATTTGATTCCATTCCAACCAAAAATTTATCTATTGAAGACAGTATAGTCTCATTATCCTTTTCAGAAAGAATGTTAAGACAGAGATCCTCTAATGTTCCAGCATTGTTATCCAATGGAAAGAGCAAAAATCCAATTCTAAGCCCCGTTTCATCAAGTACCCATGTGCAAGAATCCTCTGGAGATGCAAAACCACATTTATCCAGTGATCTACTAACCTCGCGGCAAGCCTTTTCATAATCCTTTTCCGCATCCCTGATAATTACCAAACTCGTAACCTGATCAAACCTATCCATATTCTTCAGATTCATTAAAAAATTACCCAAATTCTCATTGCCGCAAAAATCCAGGACCTGAATATCATTGGAGAATCTCGAATCATCCTCCAACTCTTTACTGTTCAGATAGTTGATCAAAAATCCCTCCGCATCCCGACCTTCACAGAGAATCAGATATCTTTTTACTATTTGTTTTCGTTCTATAGGCATTAACGCACCTCCATATCGGAACGGACGGCACTCCTTAGAAGATCATAACTAGAACGGAATGATTTGAGTTCTCCCTTGTCATAGCCAAGCCGATAATAAGAGAAATCCTCAGGGCACTCCTTCACTCCTTCGACTGCACCGACGATATTTTCATAACTGTGTGTCGTAGCAATCACCTGACAATTATAATCACGACTGACATCAGAGACCATCTTCCATAAGTCTTTGTACATAGAGTAATGAAAACCCGTATCTATTTCATCTACCAGTAGGATTCCATTCTTTGCGTCCATAATACTTAAAATGATATACAGTAGCTTATTAATTCCATCTCCGGAGAATTGAATAGGAAGAAGCTTCTTGTTGGTATTAATATATAGTTGTGGGAATCCGTTTATCGATAATGTAACAATGTCGCTTATAGAAGGGTCAATCCTCTGTAAGAAAGCAATAAGTTTCTCCTTTTCACCGTTAATCTCCGCTTTCCCCATCCTATCAAGGATTGAACGGTCTGTACGAATGGAATTATTATTCGCAAACACAGTATAAGTA